>Ga0256826_1001954_pt1 | contig 12742 bp, 9 predicted proteins | sample CV79metaG_FD_185975 | JGI IMG/M metagenome (GOLD analysis project Ga0256826, IMG submission 185975) | Hydrothermal vent microbial communities from East Pacific Rise, Pacific Ocean - CV79 | ecosystem: Environmental > Aquatic > Marine > Hydrothermal vents | place: Pacific Ocean: East Pacific Rise...
TTTTACAAGGGTGAAAAGTTAGGTCACTCTACACGAGAGTTAGAGAAGATTAAAAACTTAAAACTCAAAGATTTAAATGCTTTTATAAAAGAGCATAGTGAGATTAATGATTTAAGTTATGCGATAGTTACACAGTAATTATTGCATTTTGTCATATTTATGAAGATAGTTTTGATTTTATTGTAGAATTTTTTTGTCACCACCAAAAGAGGTGGGACAAATCACCGAAAGGAGGTTAAGATGCATAGTCTTAACATAACTCTGAAGGTATTAACTATTATTTATATAGTAGTTAAAATTGTTCAGATGTTAAATTAGAGGGTTGCATCCCTCTAATTTCTCAACGGTGATTATAACACAAAAAGGTTTAACTATGGAAATCTTAGAAGAGATACTTTTAACACTTATAATTGTAACTATGGTCTTTATGATAGGCAAACTAGATAAACGAATAAAAAAATTAGAAGATAAAATAAGCCAACTATCATGAAGCTTACAAAAGAGACACAAGTAAAGTTTACAAAATTAGGTATAAATAGCTACTCTGAACTCTCTCTCATTATTCCCCACTCTTATGAAGATTTTAGACTTCATGAGAAACTCCAAACACATAAACCCCAACTCATTGATGCTACTGTAGAGTCTGTTTATAGAGCACCTAACTCCATTCAGATAACTTTTTTTGCACATAATTTTGGACATAGTGTCACAGGGGTACTTTTTCGTCCAAAACCCTACATGATGCACCAGTATAAGGTAGGTGAACGTGCTTACTACTACGGTATGATTGAGTGTAAGGTAGGGCAGTGCTCTATGAGTATGCCAAGAGAGGTTAAAAATGTCGGTTCGATTATGCCAAAGTATAAAGGTACATTGAGAAATGATGTAATGAACCGCTTTGTCTCTGCAAATCTCACTCTTGAAAAACTACTTGATGAGGGCATAAAAGAGAGTATAGCTGGGGAGATACTAAAGCTCCATTTTCCAACAGAACAGGTATTGGAAACTAGTGAATTTAATAGTGAGACACTAGAAGCTCTTAAATATGTAGAACTCTTTACTTACATGAAACAGCTATCAGCTAAAAGAAGGTACTTTAAGGCTCTTAACGTGGTAAGTGAGGATTATCTCCCATGGAGTGAAAGTTTGCCTTTTAACCTTACTAACGAGCAGGTAAGTGCTATAGATGAGATACAGAGTGACTTAGCAAATGATGTAGCCGCAAAACGGATGGTAGTGGGAGATGTTGGGAGTGGTAAGACTATGGTTATTTTAGCCACAGCTTACATGAATGCTAAAAACAGAACCATTCTAATGGCACCTACAACAATTTTAGCAAACCAACTCTTTGAAGAAGCACAGAAGTTTCTGCCAGATCATAAGTGTGTTTTAGTTACAAACAAAACAAAAAAAGAGGACTTGAGTGAGTATAACTTCATAATAGGGACACATGCACTTCTCTACCGTGAACTTCCAGAAGCCTCTGTGGTCATGGTAGATGAACAGCACCGTTTTGGAACAGCTCAGAGAAATATGTTAGAAAAACTAGTAAGTGAGGGGGCACAAAAGCCTCATTTTTTCCAGTTTTCAGCGACACCAATTCCAAGAACTCAGGCGATGATAGAGACGGCACACATCGATGTCTCACTCATTATGACGACTCCATTTACTAAAGATATAGACTCTAAGGTTATTCATAAGAGTGATTTTAAAGATTTGATTGAGCATATAGAGAGTGAGATAGCTCAAAATAATCAAGTTCTTTTAGTATACCCCTTAGTAGAACAGAGTGAGATGATAGAGTACCAGAGTATAGATGAGGCTCGTGGATACTGGGAGAAAAACTTTGAGAATGTCTATGTGACACATGGAAAAGATAAGGCAAAAGAGCAGGTACTCTTAGACTTTAGAGAGAAGGGGAGTCTTTTAATTGCTACTACTGTTGTGGAAGTTGGTATCTCACTACCACGTTTGACTACGGTTGTGATAGTTGGAGCGGAGCGCTTAGGGCTCTCAACACTGCATCAGCTTCGAGGTCGTGTAAGTCGTACAGGGCTTAAGGGTTACTGCTATCTCTACACAAACCAAAAATCATCCGATAGACTTGAACAGTTTGTTGCTACTAAAAGTGGTTTTGACATTGCAAATCTTGACCTGAAATTTAGAAAGAGTGGTGACTTGCTTAAAGGGAGTAATCAGAGTGGTTCACAGTTTAGATGGGTTGATATTGGAGAGGATGAAGAGATTGTAAAAAGTGTTAAAGATGATTTGGGGCTGCTAGGGAGTAGGAAGTAGATTCTGAATCAAGTTCAGAATGACGGCTGTCAAGTTGAGAATGACGGGCTGTCAAGTTGAGAATGACGGGCTGTCAAGTTCAGAATGACGGGCTGTCAAGTTCAGAATGACGGGCTGTCAAGTTCAGAATGACGAAGCTTGACACCTCGGTCATTCTGTGCTTGACACAGAATCTTGTGACTAATAGAGTCCGAATCTTTCATCACCACGTTTATAGAGAACTCTTGTTTTGTTTTCATTATCTAAAAATATTTCAAAGATTTTATCGCTACTTTTTAAGTCTTGAAGTACATCTTCAACCTCTTGTGGTTTATAGAGTGAAAGCTCCATAGGAACAATTTCGTCTTCCATTGCTTCAACAGCTTCTTTTACATCTACATTTTCAGCTTTAGCTTCGTTGAGTCCAATTTTATGGTGGCTTGTGTCTCTGTCATGCATACGACGCATCGCTTTTTGCGCACGAGAAATTGCAATGTCAATAGCAGCATAGAGGTCGTCATCGTTTTGTTTAATTATAATAGAGTTTTTGTGAGCAAGATTAATAACAAACTCAACTACTGAGTGCTCTTTGCCTTTTTTTGTCTGAGCTGATGCAACCACGTTGACAGATATAATATCCATATTGTACTTGCTAAGTGTCTCTACCGAAGTGTTTACATGAGCTTTTATAGCATCTGTTAATTCTAAGTGTCTACCTGTAATAGAAATATTCATAAAAAATCCTTTGTAACCGTTTATGAAATAATTATATCATTAAAAGGGTTACAAAAAATCAAATATTTATAATTTTTGAAGAGTTCTTCTAAAATAACGAATTGGTTCTGTTCCTACATTGGTACTTACTGTAACATCCATTACGACAGTACCATTCTGTTCTAGGGTTGACATTACAGTACCTGCTGGAAAGTAGTTGTCAGCTGCTACTGCACAGTTAGTGGTATATACGTACTGCATCTTTATATCTATAGTGTAAAGCCCAGAAGGATCTGAAAAATTTGTTAAATCATTAGTATGTGTACAAGGACCATCTTGTGCAATTCTAAGGAGTGCATACTCTGTAGAACTCTTGGAGAGTAGCACTGCTTGCTCATAAAGGTACAAGTCCGTTGTTTTTTTTGTGGTTTGAGTTGTTAGTGAGAGTGAAAGAGCCATAATGGTAGCAACTATTACAATTACAGTAATTGCCATTATCATAGCGAAACCACTACGTTGAGAGTAGCGAGAATTTAAAATATAGTTTTTTCTTTGCATATTGAATACTCCTCCACTAAGTTGCTTTTGGTACAGACTTGAATTTTAATAATGTCACCTACTGCGATAGCTCTAAAAGTACTTACATTTTCCATAAGTACAACTCTCTTTGCATCATTTTTAAAGAATTGACCATTCCAAGGCTGGTAATCATAGTAAAAAACTAAGTCTCCCATTTTTGATGTACTACTGTAACTTTCTATAGCAATAGCATTAGCTGTCCATGCAAGTTTATAGTACTCATAAACAGTGACTTGTGAAAAATCATCTACACTAGGTGCAAATTGGGTAGCTGGTCCTGTTCCCGCTTGAATAGGATGCATTACTGATGTATTTTGTTCAGTTATAGCTACTCCATCCCATCCGTAACCATTAATATCATTGTTAGAACCTATAAAGTAAAGAGCAGCATCGCTGATACTACTGTCGGTATAAGAGAGTATATCTATGAGTGAATCAACTAGTCCTGTATCGGTAGCAGGAGATTCTAGTATAGTGTTACTGCTAGCATCAAGATCAATAATTCCACTCCAGTAAGGAGTACTATATCCGCGAAAACCATCTATGTCACTAGCAACCCATTCTAAGACAGTATAACTAGTTCCAGGAACAGCACTAGAGAGTGCTGTGAAACCAGGAGGTGTTGTGGTAAGTTCTGTATCAGTTCTCACAATTACAGAGTCTTTAATGCGATACTGTAAATGCGATGCAATAAACTCTACTGTAGTAGCACTGTTTGATTGTAAGGTGTGATTAACATTGGCAAAAATAAAACTTTTATAGGCCTGTGCTAAAAACTCTACACCAAATTTTCCAATAATACCCATGACAACTATGACAAAAATAAGTTCTATCATGGTAAAAGCATAACGTCTCATGGCATAGTCCTTTTATAGTAGTCAATTTCACCTATATTTGCACTGTATGCACTTAGTTTGGTTACAACACCATCCGGATCACTTACTATTACTTCAAGTTTTTTTATGTCACTGCTATTTGCAAGACTACCAAAAGAGATAGGATTCGAAGAAATACTTAAGGAGCTTGTATAGACTCTTTTATAGCCAGTCGCATCTGTTACAGTGTCGCTAAAGAGATAATCATTAGAACCACTATGTGCTACATCATTAAATGAGCTAATATTTGCATCTGCAGTAGCATTTGAAACGGTTGTATTATCTTCTGTACATCTACGATGAAGTTCCTGGTTAATATGGCCTGGTCTAAGTCTAGTAACTGCATTGCAACCTTTCGCCCCACCCAATGCTGTAGTTACAACTCTAGAGTAGATATTTGAAGCATTGTCATCAAAAGAGCTTTCATCCCAATGATGAGTAGTAGCCTCATTGAGCTCTGTTGCTGCTGCAAAAATGGCCTCTTGGACAATATTTTCATCTATTCCCGTTGCAGTAACTTGGGACATCATAGGTAGGGAAACTACTGTGATGGCAATCACAACAATAGCAAAAATAAGCTCTATCAGAGTAAAGGCAGATCTTACCACATACTTCTCCTGTTAGTTCGAGAGGATGCTTTTGTATTTGTCTTACTGTTAGTCTCATGTATTCCTGCCCAACTATTATTAGCTTTAATAAATTCAACTTCAAAAGAGTTTCGTGTTGCATTTACATTATACTTGTTATATATAAGCCAATTTGAAGAGTTTGTCTCCATCGTTGTCTTGTACGGATAACCTCTTGTTCCCTTGTATAAGATGAAACTACTGTCTTGATGATCCCCTGTTGCATCTGTTCCCGTAACTAGAGTATTATTTTTTTGTGTAATTGAATTTGCTGAACCAAAACCATTAGTATGTTGTGTATTTATAAACCATCTTGGGTCATCGGTAGTTTTTGAAGAGGTTCCATTTTGTAGAAGTGTTTTATTGCATCCAGTACCACTACAAAATACTTCATAGTAAATGTAAGCTGTACCATTGTTATCTGTAAATCTATATCTTGGAGAGTGGTTACGGGCATAGTAGTGATTTACGGTTGCATTAATATCTACTCTTCCATAAGAGGTTTTACTCGAAACTAAATCTGCATTAAATTGGCAATTATTAATAGCATTTGTACAGTTTATGTCAAATGTACTATATGAAATAGCTTCTGGATTTGTTGCAAAAGTTTTATTTCTATCAAAATTGAGGTTAAATGTTATTTTTGCTTCTCCTTGTAATGCCTGAGTAAAGTTTCCATCAGCAAATATAATAGGAATTAATGAGTTGTTTAAATCTTTTTTTGGAGCTGAGTTTAGTCTATATTGGTAAGCAACATTACCTTGTGTACTTGAACGAGTAAGGTTCATATCTAGCTGTTTTGCATAACAGTCTGTTACAAAGTTAGTAAGTGTTATATTATCATCACCTTGGGCAAGTATAGAACCATTTAAATGTAAAGACATATTTTCATCTTGAGATAAATTTGCTTTATAAACAAAGGCACCATCAATATTTTTATTGTTCGAGAGACCTAAAGATGGGACTATACTATTGAGGTTGAACTTATATGGATGTAGGGTTATATCTTGGTCTTTATAAGTATTCGTATGCCCATCGTAACCACTATTACTATTTATACTACAGCCATATCTATTATTTAAAGATGTAGAGCTACTTGAAGAGGTAATGCAGTCATTATCAGTATCAAAACTATTTGCAGTAACATGGTGAGAATTATTTTGCCAATCCACTGCTGTCCAGGTATTGTCAAAAATATTGATTTCATATTCACCTACATTATCATGTAGTTTTTCCATATTTCTCATAGAACCATTAGGCATGTAAAAAGCTAAGTTTACATCATCAGTATCTATACAGCCACTCTTTGTTGTCTGTGGAGACCATATCATAGTTGCAGCATAGTTACTGTTACCTCTAAAGTCCCGTGTATATCCAGGTACGTTAGCTAAACTATTGTGGCCAGTGGCATTAATATCTAAACGGTATTTGTAACCACCAGCTAAATCTATACGAGCAATGGGGTTTGTTGTTGTAGGATCATACCCATAGAGTGTAGAAAGATCGATTTTTGTTAAGTTTTTTTGATTATTTGGATTCGTATCTATATTATAAGAAGGAAGTGCTTTGTCAACATCAAAAAGTCTAATATCAAAAGACTCTGGACGGATAGAAAAATTATCTCGTGAACAGATAGGTTGTGCATAATTGGCTTTAATACACTCAAAACAGTCTGTAGAGTTTGGGCTACTACATTGACTACTACACTGGGTATGTTGTGAACTTTCATATAAACCACTAATACTAATTAAAGATTTACTTCTATCAGTTACAGCTGCACTCCAATTTTCTATGAGAGTATCATCACTATGTGTAAAGTACCATATGCGAAATGCTGCATTTTTAACAGCAAAATTGTAATAATCCAAAAGTTGTGTTGTAAGGTTTGCTTGAAAATCAGTAGGGCTAAAAGCGATTGGCACAAAAATAGATTCTGAGATTTTTGCATCTGGATTAGAACAGGATGCATTTATATCACCAAAGGAGTCTACATCTATAATTTCAACTAAAAGCGTTGTGTTAATATCTGTTGTAGGTGCTTCATTGTTACCTGTAGATGGAGTAGAGTCAAAAACTACAGCTGCATCAAAAGGATTTCTTGATAGCTGAGTGTGAATATTATTAAGTATATTACTGTTTGGTTGATTACTTTGAACAACATTAAAATAGCCCCAAGTAGGTTCATAGTTTGTACTTGGACGGCAAAGTGGTACATTAATTCCACCTAGTTCATAGTCAGGATATTCAACTTTATGCCCATTTGCTACAATATAATATTTGAGAGATAAACCTAAGCTCTGGTTAATATCACCAATACCTGAAATTGTCTTTGGTCGTAATGTGTATTGTGTGAAAATATATTCAGAAGCATCAAGAACACCATTACCTTTCCTAATATCATATCCATTGGTACAACCACTATTTTGAAGTGAATTATCTCCATCTTTGTCATAAGTACAGAGTGTTGATGAATAAGATGGAGTACCACGATCGATGAGAGTTGTCCCATTTACATTTGATGTTGACATATTACCAATGAAATCAAAAAATGTATTATTAATATCAGACTTAAGTGCTAAGCCTTCTGCTGCAATATCTGCTTCTTCATTTCTTATATAGACAGTGATATCTAAATCTGAGGAGGAAATTCGGGAATCAATCTGTGCAACTGCATATGCAGAACGATCTATATCCAAGTAGTGACCATCTTGTTTAATTGAGTAATCATAACAGAGTTGAGGAAGGTAGAGTTCAGTTGAAAAAACAATAAGAGATGGGAAGTAAGTATCTTGAGTAGATGTGAATTTAAATTTTGCACCTGTTTCATTATTTTGAATAATATTAAGTGCACCTGGTGATGTACCTGTATTGTATTTGTGAATATCAATTCCGTTATTGTTGGTAAGGTTTGGACTTCTCACACCATTGACATCTACACGGGAATCAAAAGTTCCGATAGTTTGAAAGGAAGTAGTGTAGGTAAGCCCAGCCATTTTAATACTATCACCAGAAATATATTTATCACCTTCTGCCGTAAAAACATAGGTCTCTGAATCTACAACACCAGTTCTTGGTGTTAAAAAGCCATTTACTGAGATGTCTATATCTCCAGTATTTTTTGTAACTTGTTTATATCCATCAAAAATAGTAATATTTTTTGCCTGAGGTTCATTGGGGTCTCTATAGACCACAACAAGTGTCCATGCACCATAGTTTCCTAGACCATCATCAGGGTTTTTGCTTTTAGTCTTACCTGTACTTGTAGAAAAACTTGCTGTATCAATATAGTATCTTCCACTTCCATTAACTACACTTGAAGCATCAGTACTTGCAGAATATACACGAACATAATGACCAGAGGAGGTGGAATCATAATCTCTTATATCTGCACTTAGTTGAGTAAAAGTACCAGTTAGCCCTTTACGTATTTTAATTGTTGCTGCAGTAGTTTTTGAAGCTGCATCCCAAGCAATATTATTTTGGGTTGCATCTTTTCTTCCTTGCCAATAAAGACGAGCATACTCTACAGTGGCCCCAACTGGAATAGTTAAGGTAGAATAAGATACAGGTGCTTTTTGTAAATTTGTATATGCATTATTATTATTGTTTGGTGGTTCTACACAGGCAGTTCCCGCAGTATTTAATATACATAAGGTACTATTTCCAATAACTTCAACATCACCAAATAGACTATACTGTGTACGTTGAATAAAATTACGGCCACCAATTGATTCAGTAGAGACTTGTGTTATAATCACACTCATCTCTTTTTGAAATGTACCTCCATTGCCATCATCTGTTTGTACTCGTATAGAGTATGTTGATTTTGTAGCAAAATCAAAAACTTCGGCTGATTTTAAAACATTACCAGAAATACTAAAGCTAGAGTTGTCTGCATCGCCTGAACCACTAACAAAAGTGTAGGTATGAGTATCACTTGTATCTGTGTCAGCTGTTGAAAATGAACCTACATTGGAACCAGAAGCAAGATTTTCATTTATTGTATTTGAAGATAATACTATGTCTGTTGGATTACTATTTATTGTAGTATAGTTAAGTTGAAGTGCATAATTATGTCTTCCGTTATTTGGTTGACTTTTTATAGATTGCATTCTTATATAAATAGTGTCATTTGGATTAATATTAATAGTGTGAGAATGTGTTTTACCATACTCTGCACTAATTATATTCCAGTCAGCATCATTATTTCCACAGTTATTTCTACTGAGGTAGAACTTGTAATTTGCATTTTTACTTGAGTCTGTATTTGTTAAATCTATTGTTAGTGTTCCAGAAGATAGTAGTTCCATCCTATATCTATCGTTTCCATTTCCTCCTATACCACCATTTTCAGTATGGCTTGTAGTTGTACTTGCACCGTCAAGTTCTCCAATGATTTCACCTGGACAGGTTCCATTGATAGAATTGTTGTCAGCAAAAGAGAGCGTTGGAAAAACTAAGAAAAAAGAAAAAATAATGTTAAAAATGAGAGTTTTCATAATGGACTCCTAGTGTATAAAAAAACTGCACACAAAAATAGGGCTCAGCATAATTTATACTTGAATTATAGTAATTATACCATAAATAAATTTTTACAGAGAAGAAATCATGCTACCACATACTTCTTTTGTTTGTTTTGTATAGGTACCCTTTGATGTATCTTGGTGGCTTTTTGTTGTGTAATTTCTCTTGCTGGTCCATCGTTATTAGTGTGTTGGGTGTTTATAAACCATCTTGGGTCATCTGTTTGTAGCAATAATAAATAGATAAAAATTGTAATTCTAAAAGGAGAGCAATCCAAGCAAAATATGCAAGGATTATTTTGGTAAAAAAGAGGAAATTTTTTCTGCTACACTGTAGTTTGTAGACTCTTGAATGATAATTTGGGCTACTTTATTTGAATCAGTATTAAAAATGATTGGTCCTATGAAATTTACAATAGAGTTTTCTATAGGTGTTTGAATAAGTACAATGTTAAGTATTAAAATATTTGAATCTGTAGTCACTTCAAGGAGTTCTCTTACTTTTTCAGGAATTTCAAAATCGTACTCTCTTAAAATAAAAGGGTCTACTAAAGTAAAAGAGAGGTGTTTATCTTGGGATGCTTGCATCTTCATAAAAATATCATCTATTTTTTCTAACTCTACTTGTTTTATATCTTCAAATCCCAAAAATGGGGTAACTACATCAAATTTCATACAAAGCCTTTTTCTAAGATTTTTTGATTATAACACTTTTAAGCATAAAATGTACCTGTGTTTAAAGAGTGTTGTATATCTTTTGGATAAAATAACAAACTATTTAAGGAATTAACTATATGTATATAAAAACAAACTTCGTTATTGCGGCATTTATTATCTCACTACTTTTTAGCGGCTGTGCTAAAGAGTTGGAAGAGTATAACAAACCAGCTCTTTACTGGTACTCAAAACTTGTTGAAGCTGTCTCTGATGGGAATTTAGAAAAAGCAGATAACTACTACAGTTCACTTCAAGGAGAACATATAGGCTCACCACTGCTCCCAGAGGCAACTATGATTCTTGCAATTGCACATATGCATTATGAAGAGTATTTACTAAGTGAACATTTTTTCAATGAGTATATCAAACGCTATGCAAATCCAAATGAGAAAGAGTTTGCTGAATTTATGAAAATACGAGCAAAGTATATGGCTCTTCCAAATCCTCGTCGCGATCAAGTACTTATAGATGAAGCAATTAAAGAGGGAAACAGATTTAAAAATATTTACTCAAGCTCTATGTATTACAGTGTGGTTGACACAATGATGACAAATCTATATATGGCAGATGCAGCCCTTAATGAAACTATTGTAGATCTCTACACAAGAATTGATAAACCAAAAAGTGCAGCATATTACAAAAGCATTAAGCCTCAGCCTTGGATAAAATGGGATGAGATAGACCGTGCAAACTCTTCATGGTATAGAGCTTGGTTTGAAGGTGATGGTAGTGAAAGTTGGTATGGCTTTATGGTTCCAGATACACAAAGTGTTGTCTCCCGTAACTCAGTTGATAATAATAGCTCAAATTAAAACTTTTAAATATTAGGAAAATATATGAAATTAAGTAATTATGGAGAGTTCCCTGCTGATATACCAATTATCGCAGAAGATGAACTCTTTTTATATCCCTTTATGATTTCGCCACTCTTTTTGAGTGATGAAACGAATATTAATGCAGCAACTAAAGCAATAGAAGAAGATTCTCTTATTATTGTTTGTGCGACAAAACCTTCACATGAAGGTGAACGTAGTTATGATGCAGTTTATGATGCTGGTGTAGTTGGCTCTATTATGAGAAAAGTTGCTCTTCCTGATGGACGAGTGAAAGTTCTTTTTCAAGGTTTAGCTCGTGCAAAAATCCTCTCAAAAGCTTCTGAGACACCGCTTATGGCTAATGTAGATATCTTAGAACCCACAACTGTTGACTCTTTAAAAATTGATGCTATTTTAGAGATAGTAAGAGAAAAAGTAAGAACACTTTCAGGTGTGAGTAACTACTTTCCACCCGATTTACTCCGAACTATTGAAGAGAATCATGACCATAACCGCATTATTGACTTAATCTGCTCTACTGTTAAGCTCAAAAAAGAGCAAGCATACAAGCTTTTTATTGAGAGAGACACAGAGAAGAGATTTTTAGATCTAATTGACTTTTTAATAGATGAGATAGAAGCAAATAAACTCCAACGTGAGATACGCTCTAAGGTGCATACTCATATAGAAAAAGTCAATAAAGAGTACTTCTTAAAAGAACAGCTTAAACAGATACAAAAAGAGTTAGGAACGGATACTTCTAGAGATGAAGAGATAGAAGAGTACCGTACAAAGCTTGAAGCTAAAAAAGATAAGATGGGTGAAGATGCATATAAAGAGATAAATAAGCAGATAGAGAGATTTTCTCGTATGCATCCAGACTCTTCTGATGCTTCCATGACACAAACATATCTTGATTGGGTTTTAGAGATTCCCTTTGGTGAAGAGTCTAAAAAATCACTTAAAATAGAAGATGTTGAAAAGCAGCTCAATGAGGATCATTTCTCACTTAAAAAACCAAAAAAAAGAATAGTTGAATATTTTGCTGTGAAAGAACTTTTGGAACTTCGTGGTATTGCAAATAAAAGGAGTGGAGGAGCAATTCTCTGTTTTTCAGGACCTCCAGGAGTTGGTAAAACATCACTGGCAAACTCAATAGCAACTGCTTTAAAACGTCCTTTAGTTAGAATCGCTCTAGGTGGGCTTGAAGATGTTAATGAACTTCGTGGACATCGTCGTACCTATGTTGGAGCGATGCCTGGTCGTATAACACAAGGTCTAATTGATGCTAAAAAGATGAATCCTGTGATTGTTTTAGATGAGATAGATAAGGTAAGTAGGTCTCAACGTGGTGATCCAACTTCAGCACTTTTAGAGATTCTTGATCCTGAACAGAATTCAGAATTCAGAGATTATTATTTAAATTTTGATTTAGACTTAAGTAATGTTATTTTTATCGCTACAGCTAACGATGTAGGAAGAATTCCTGCTGCACTTCGAGATAGAATGGAGTTTATAACAGTAAGTTCGTACACACCTCAAGAAAAGTTTGAGATCGCATCACGTTACCTCATTCCACAAGAGCTTAAAAAGCATGGCCTTAAAAAGTCAGAACTGAG
>Ga0256826_1001955_pt1 | contig 12740 bp, 6 predicted proteins | sample CV79metaG_FD_185975 | JGI IMG/M metagenome (GOLD analysis project Ga0256826, IMG submission 185975) | Hydrothermal vent microbial communities from East Pacific Rise, Pacific Ocean - CV79 | ecosystem: Environmental > Aquatic > Marine > Hydrothermal vents | place: Pacific Ocean: East Pacific Rise...
GAATGTCCGGTGTTGATGTTACTGTGGACGGTGTAACCATTACCTCAGACTTTGATGGTCTTGCTCTTTTTGAAGGTTATGCTCCCGGAAATTATGATTACTCGGCATCAAAAGCAGGCTATATTACTCAAACAGGGTCTGTTACTGTTATTGATGAGAACATCATGGAGTTTATTTCTTTACCTCTTGAACATTACGATGTTTTGGTATGGTGTACCGACGAAACAACAACTACCAATTTAGCTGATGTGATGATAACTCTTGATGGTGTTTTAATAGAAACGGATACAAATGGTTTGGCTTGGTATCATAATATTACAGTTGGCGAACATGAATACACTGCTAGTAGAGAAGGTTACGAAAGTGTGGCAGGAAATATTATAGTTACGAACTCCAACGTTGCATTAAATTTAGCATTAAATCCTATTGTTTATGATATGATGTTTTGGTGCACAGAAGAAGGAAACCCAATGGGAATGTCCGGTGTAGATGTAACTATAGACGGTGTTACTGTGAGTTCTGACTTTGATGGCTTAGCAATTTTTGAAAGCTATACTCCGGGAGAATATAATTATACTGCAAGCAAAGACGGTTATTTAACACAAAATGGAATAGTCAATTTAATAGACGGAAATATAGAAGAATTTATTGTTTTAGATCCTGTTTATTATGTGAATTTTGTAATTAATGATGGCCGAGAGCCGATAGAAGGTGCCGAGATATCATTTGCAGAAAGTGTTCAATACACTGATGAGAACGGAGAAGCTGTTTTTAATAATATCATTTCAGGAAATTATGTTTATTCTATCTCAATGGAGGGATATATTATTGATGAGGGTCATGTTGATGTAGAAAACAACGATGTAAATATTGAAATATCACTAGTAGTTAATGGTCTAAATGCCGAGTATTTTGAACAAACTAGTGTTTATCCTAACCCATCAAATGGTAAAATATTTATTGACTTTGCCGGTACTTCTAAAGTGCAAATTTTCAACCAAGAAGGAGCCATTATATTTAATGGTTATATTAATAATGATAAAACATCCATTGATTTACAAGACAATCCAGCGGGATTATATCATATTATTCTAAATCATGAAGGGTATGTGTATTCACACAAAATACTTATTATTAAATAAACAAATAACATTTCTCTTAGGGTCAGCTTTGGATTATATAAGGCTGGCCCTTTTTATTATAATAAATGAAATCGTTCCCTAAAATTGTATAAATTTGGACCTAGAATTATTTATTTATTATTCAGGTTTTTATATAATGAGATTACAATTGTTTTTTATTATTCTGTTTTCGAGTTTTTGTATACAGCAATCAATGGCTCTTATTGAAGTAGACAGTCTCCTTCTGGAGCTAAAAAACACTAATAAAAACAAAGAAAAATCACTGTTATTAAATAATCTCTCAAAAAATTATAAAGAAACAGATATTGACTCCTCTTTGTATTTTGCTAAAAAAGGATTTGTGCTTGCTAGCGAAATTTCATACTCTCGGGGAATTGCTGAAAATGCCGCATCAATAGCTGATGATTATATTATTCATGATAGCCTGAACAAGGCTAAAGAGTATTATTTATTAGCCAGTAGTCATTTTGAGAAACTGAATATGAAACATGATCAGGCAGAAATACTTTTAATTATTGGAAATATCTATTTGTCTCAATCTAATTATTCAGATGCTTTAAAATACTATCAAAAAAGCCAATTAATTAGTGAGAATAATCAGTTTAAATCTATACTGCCTCATGTTTATAATAATACCGGAATTATTTATACCAATTTAGGCAAACCCGATCAGGCTTTAGTCTATCTAATGGATGCATATAATGGCTTTAAAGCTATAGGTTTAAACGAAAACATTGGACATGTAGTTAGTAATATTGCCAGCATTTATTTTGATAAAAAGAAGGATAGCCTAGCTATTAGTTACTATATGGAAGCTTTAAAGCTGTTTCAGGAATCGGGTAATCATGTTGATGCATCTACTGTTTATGTAAACCTTGGAGATTATGAGTTTAACAAAACCTATTATCTAAAAGCTCTTGATTATTATAATAATGCTTTTTTAGAAATGGATTTACAAAACGAAGGATACTTAGGTCCTAAATCTTACGTTTTAGTTAGTATTCTTGCAAACTTAGGTCGTGTTTATTCATATCTGGGCCATGATAAAAAAGCTAAGCATTATTTGAACAAAGCTTTGGCACTTGCCAAGCAAAACCACTATATTGACTGGATTGAATTCTGTTCTTTTGAATTATCGAAAATTTATGAAAAAAATGGTGATTTAAGATCCGCTTTAAACTATTATAAAATATATGAACAATACGGGGATAGTATTCTGAATAACAGCAGCATTCAAAAAATTACCCAACTAGAAATGCAGTTTGAATTTGATAAAAGGCAAAAACAAATAGAACTTGAAAACATTAAAAAAGAAACTGCTCAGCAAAAAAAAGAATTCTATTATATTTCATTTATCATACTTGTACTATTTGTATCAATAATTGCCATTCTGCTTTATGTTAATCAAAGAAGTAAAACTAGTAGAATTGAGCTAAAACGATTCAATTTGAAACTAGAGCATGAGAAATTACAACAGGAATTGGATCATAGAAATAAAGAGCTTGCTACCAATGTGATGTATCTTTTAAGCAAAAACGAATTTATTACTTCCACAGCTGAAAAACTAAAGTCTGCTCAGTCCAATTTTAAAAAAGAAAATCAAAAACTTATTCAAGATATCATTAGAGAATTATTAATAAACTCCTCTAAAGATGTTTGGAAAGAGTTTGAGGTAAGATTTCAAGAGGTTCATTCCAATTTTTATAATAACTTGAATGAGAGATTTCCTGACCTAACTCCTAATGAAAAGAAAATATGCGCTTTCCTTAGACTTAATATGACTACAAAGGACATTTCTGCTATTACTTTTCAATCGGTTAAAAGCATTAATATGGCTCGTTTTAGGTTAAGAAAGAAAATCAATATTGACACCGACGAAAACTTGGTAGCTTTTCTTTCTCAAATTTAATGCATCCGTCTATTAAATGCTATTAAGCAAATAAAAAGCTGAAACAAGCTTCGATCCCCAAAACCATTTTTTACATTTCTCTAAATTGCCAAATAGATATATATCTCATTATCTTCGTTTTACAACAATTGTAGAACTATTGTAGTTATAAAAAAACAAAGTTGTAAACATTTTGTAATACTTCAAACAAAAGCTTTCCTAAATCTTCATCATATCATTGCAAAACAAATCGCATATGATGACAAAAAACAAGTACAAAAAAAGTGAAGTGGAAATATTGCTTCAAAGAAAAAAGCAAGAATCCAAAGCTTTGCGAAAAATGTTAGAGAAGCTTAATTCAAAAAATATTCAACAAAAAAAAGAGAAATGAAAAATTTAATTGCATTATTAATAACTACTGTTATTATTAGTTTAAGCATGGCTCAAACTACAACAGTAAACGAAAGTTTTGAGTCTTGGCCGGCAGAGGGATGGTCAGATTATCAATATGAAGAAGGTGGATGGAAACATAGCATTCCTTGGGGTTCTGATTTAGGCTACGGAGGAGGAAATTGCGCCGAGCATAAAATTGCAAATGGTGCCACTGATGATTGGTTAGTTAGTCCGCAAATTCAGTTAATAAGTTCAAATTATGAATTGGTTTTTTACGAAAAATCTGTCGACCTGCAGTATTATACTTATTCCGGTGTATATATTTCAACAGCTAGTGGAAATCCTGCAGATGGTGACTTTATAGAGCTAGCAGAAAGCCTACAAATAGAAGGTAATTGGGTAGAGCATAGTATTGATTTAAGTGCCTATGATGGTGAGCTCATTTATATTGCTTTTGTTTATCAAGGCGACAACAACTGTTGGACTCACTGGGAAGTTGACGAGGTAAGCATTTCACCAGCATCCTATATGGATGGTGCTTTAATTGAAATAATTAATCCTGTAGGAATCAATCCTAATCCTAGTACAGAGAATGTTATTATTAAACTTCATAATTATGGAACCGAAATTATTAATGATGCCCAAATAGAATGGTCAGTAAATGGAGAAGCTCAAACCACTTATCAAATAAATGGCTTAAACCTAAGTTCCGGTTCCGAATCTAATATTACCGTTGGTGCTTATAATTTCGCCGTTCAAAACGATTATTTAATTGCTTTTGACTTGAATTTAGCTGATGATGTAAATTCAGGGAATAATCATATTGAGAGTTTTTATTATGTAAGAGAACCTAACGATGCTTCCATCACTAAAATTATTCCCGAAGGTTATATTCCTTTTTCAGGTATTCAAAATATCATTATCACTATAAAAAACGAAGGCAACCAGTTAATAGATGAAGTTAGTGTTTCCTGGCAAGTAGATGATATACAGCAAGCTAATTATCAACAAGGGGCTTTAAACCTGAACCCAGGAGAAAGTATGAATATAAACATTGGGCAATTTGATTTTCCAATAGGAATACATACTGTTTCAACAGAAATAACAATTAGTGCAGACGAGAACTTGGGCAATAATACCAAAACATCATTAGTTTCTATAGCAACTTTTGCAGAAAGTTTTGAAGGCGATATATTTCCTCCAGAGCTTTGGTCAGCTGAAAACTATCCGTTTAGAGATTATTTTAATCCTGTGAATAATGGCGGCGAATTATACTATTTATCTCAAGTTGACAATAATATATTTGGTGAAATTTCTGATACCCTTTATACCCCATTATTAGAAATTGAAAATGGAGATATAATTAATTTTTGGGTTAATAATAGCGCCTATTTTACTACACAAGATTATCTTATTTGGAAAGATGGTAGCACAGGAGAAGTGCATCTTATTGATGAAATTGAAACTCAGTTGGAACAGTGGGACGAAGTAAATATAGATATTTCAACAGCTGCCGGAATCAACTATATTGGCTTTGTAAACAATAATATGGGCAGCTACGGTAATAGCAGTTTGGATCTAATAAGCTCAACTGCCAATGTTTATCTTTTCAATCAAGATTTGGGTATTAAAAGCTTTAATTTTGATGCTTTGGCTTTGCAAAATGAAGAACATAGCTTTCATATTCAAGTTAAAAACTATGGTAATAACCTTGTTGAAGGAGCAAACTATACCGTTGATATTATTGATGAAAACAATAATACTCTTATTCAACAACCTGGAATTAACTTACAATCTTGGGAAGAAGCCAGTATACAAGTAGATTATACTTTTACTGATATTGGAAACTTGAATATTCATGCTTATATCAATTACAGCAACGATCAGCAACTTAATAATAATATCTCTGTAACATATCCAATATATGTTATTGCTTCTGATTCCCAAATTCAAGACGTTGGTTTTGCCGAAACTGAAGACCCAATGATTCCTTTTAATACAGGCGGCGACTCTTGGACTTTAGGTACTGATGATGTTTCTCAAACCATATATTATCATGACGAAATAGGAGAAAATGGTATTATTGATGGGGTTTTTCTTCATTATAATGAATTATTTGCAATCGGTCAGGAGCTCCCTCTACAGGTTTCTGTGGGATACACTGACCTAAACGACTTAACAGGAGGTTGGATACCCCAAAACGAGATTCAATTAGTTTTTGATGGGCTTATTGAAATATTTCCGGGGATAAACTCTGTGTATATTCAATTTGATGAACCTTTTTTATATGTTGGAAATAGTAATTTAGTAATTCAATATTATCAATATCAACCCGGTTGGCCCTATACTGTCGCACGATTTTATTCTGCAAATGACCCAAATGGAAATATCAGAACAATACGTGCTAATGACGTGTATGATTTAAATATTAATAATTTACCTGCTTATTGGGGGGAACAAACTTCTTTTCCATTTACATCTTTTGTATATCAGGGATATAGTGAAGAGGGGATTATTTCGGGTACTGTTTATAACAACATTAATGAACCTCTTGTAAACGCAAAAATTGCCATTGATGGATTCGGAATGGAAGTAATAACAGAAAATGACGGATCATACTCTTTTCCTGAATTACCTTATAATAATTATACTGTTTCTGTTACAGCTTTTGGATTTATTGACCAAACTCAAGAAATTGTATTAGACCAAACTGAAGAAACTCTTGACTTTGTCATGGAACCTTTGCCATTGATTACCTTATCCGGTAATGTATTTGGAAGTAATGCTCCTAGCGTTCCTCTTGAAAATGTAAGTATAAACATCACAGGATATACCGATTTCTCCACTTCAACAAATAGCAATGGAGAATTTATAATCAATAATATTTATGGTTTAAATCAATATGAAATTACATTTGAAATATATGGCTACCAATTATATACTGAGACAATAGACATTATAAATGAGGATTATAATATGGGGGGAATTATTTTAAATGAGGAGTTCATTAGTGCATATAATGTATGGGCCGAGGCTGGTGTTGGACAAGCCTATGTAGAGTGGTTAGCTCCAGGAAGTAGTGCAAAAGTAAAACTTCAGAATGATAATGATGCAGGTTCATACAGTTTAACAAATGAACCTTATGAAGAAGTTTGGCTGGGTAATTATTTTGAGAATAATGACTTGATTACTCTTACATCAGTAGAAGTATTATGGGATATCTATGAAAATGCACATGATTATTTAACCATTGATATTATGAATAATAATGGCGAAGTGCTTGTTTCAAGTATGCCTTTCCAAACATTAACCGACACATTGATGACTATAGATATTCCAAATATTAGCATTTCTGAAGGTTTTTATGCAATGGTTCATTGGAAAAACAATCCCGAAAGTACTGATGCTCTCACTTTTGAATATGGCGAATCAACTCCCAACACAGCTTATATAAAATATCCGGGTCAAACAGCCGTTTTAATATCAGATTTTCTGGGTATTTCAAGTGCATCATTTATACTAAGAGTGAATACCTTGCAAGAAACATCTGGCAAATCTGAAAATAGTGCTATCGCCTATAATGTATATAAAGGTTTGTCCTCCTTAATAAATGAAGCTCCTTGGAGCTGGGAACAAATCAATAATGAACCCATTACAGAATTATATTTCTTAGATGAAAACTGGACAGGAAACACATCGGACTCTTATACTTACGCTATTGAATCCGTTTATCAAGAAGGTGATGCAGAATATAGTTTCTCCAATTTTATCGACTTACTTATTGGTGTATCCGAAGCTGAAAACACGGAAATAACTATTTATCCCAATCCTGCATCATCAAGAGTCTATTTGGAGAATTTAAAAGCTGATGTTTTGGAGATTTATAATAGCTTGGGTGAAAGGGTTTATATCCTGAAAAATATAGCACCAAATATAAGTATAGATGTATCGCATCTCGAAAATGGAAACTATTTTATTGTCCTCAAATCAGAGAATAGTAAAACTGTTAATAATCTCATTATAAGTAAATAGTTAATTGATTAATTGTTAAAGGCTGCATCAAGAGGTGTGGCCTTTATTTAAAAATAAGTATTATGAATAAAATTCTGATCATATTAACCATATTAATATCTTTATTCCTAAAACAAAACTCTTATTCACAAACCCCATTAACGGAGGCTGTAGATTTTACTGTTACTGATTTGGATGGAAATACTATTCAGCTTTTCAATCTTTTAGATAATGAGGGTAAATATGTATTAATAGACTTCTTTTTTACCACATGTGTTCCTTGTCAGGATGCTGTGCCAAAAATTAGTGAAGCTTATGCTCATTTTGGTTGTGGTGAATACGATGTGGAATTTATTGCAATGGATTACGAAAATACAAACGAGCAGTGCCAAGTGTTTGATGAAACATTTGGAGTGGCCTATCCAACAGTTAGCGGGATTGAAGGAGGGGGAACACAAGTATGTCTTGATTATGAAATTCCAATCTATCCCACAGTTATTCTTATAGCTCCTGATCATTCAATTGTTGAACAGTATATTTGGCCCATTCCCACAGCAGAGACGGTAATATCTACTTTAGAAAACTATGGGATTTCCAATAATGAATGCTCACTTATAGCTGATTTCTCAAGTGATAACACTGAAATATGCAATCATGAATATATTGTGTTCTCTAACCAATCACAGGGAAATATAAATACTTTTGAGTGGACTTTTGAAGGAGGATATCCTCCGGTTTCTAATGATGCAAATCCTGTTATTATTTATCCTTCATCAGGAATTTTTGATGTTAGCCTAAAGGTTATCAACGGAAATGAAGAAAGCTATATCCTAAAAGAAAACATGATTAAAGTACATAATTGTACCGGGATTAATAAAGGAATAAATCAAGTATTCTCTATTTCACCAAATCCAAGTAATGGGGTGTTTAATATTTGTTTACCTAATGAAGGTTTGTATAATATTTGGATATATAGTAGTAATAATCAATTGGTTTATACAACAGAATCTACACAAAATAACTTAATAGATTTATCAACTTTAAATAGAGGAGTTTATATTTTAAAAGCTCAACATGAGGATAAAATATATATTGAAAAGGTTATTATTAATTAGTTTTTACAGAATAAGTAGCTATTAGGTTAAATCTACTTATCATTATCAATTTTGGTGTAAATAACTTCTAGTACAACTTTTTTCTCGTTTGCTTCAGAAGGATTAAAGCCACCGGCTACCAACCTATCAGGATGTACTGCCGAACCTATAATTTCGAGCCTAAGCTCATTATCGTAGGAATTACCTTCTATTAAAGATTGTAAGTACTGAGTAATTCTAAAAACATATTCTTCTGCAATATCATTATAGGTCCCACCAAAATAATGTTCTCCTCCTGAAGCATCTGGAATTAGAAAATAATCGGTAAAAGTACTATCCATCTCAACCTTCTGGCTTAAAGAAAAAGAAGTAACAGGTGAAAGAGGAAAAAATGGGTCTTGGTCAGTATCAATATTATGTATAATTAATTTTGCTTCATTAATTGAGTAATTATAATAATCTGGGATTTTTTGAGCATATGGGAATTTTATTGTTGTTCTCACTCCTCCCAAACCTTGCATATAAAACTTATCTTTATATAAAGCTGTGTCTCCATTAATAACCTGATTATAAAAATCAATATCCGCGTCTAAATAATCGTAATGGTTATAATTACTGAAATTAGCCGTTGACAAATCTACAGAATATTTAAATTCTAAATTATAATTAACCAGCAGCGTATCTCCTTGCATATATGATGAAGTGTCGTGGTGATAATAAAGCATGATATAAGTTTCTGATGGGTTATCAAAACTTGCATTCACCATAGAACCTCCTGAAGTAGGTAAATTACTATTTAATGTAGTAATATAAAGCCCTTTAAATGCATCTAAAAACGACTCTTGAGTTTCGTATATAGCTGTATCATTTAATAAATGATTTCCAAACTCTTCCGATAAATGAATAGTAATAGGCCTAATTCTTCTTACAGTATCTGGTTTAATCAGTTCGGGATTGTCTGGTTTACTGTAAAAATAAACGGAGTCAAAACTGGGTTTAAAACTTACTTCACCTAATATTTCACTTTTGGTTCGTATATTTTGAAAAGAATAATACGTTGAATCTTTATGTAAATCCTCTCCCAGTTCGTAAACTGTCAAATTTTGAATGTAGTTTGTGTCTCCATACACTTTATCATCACTGTATTTAATGTATAGAATAATACTATCCAAAGCTGGGTTTGGCCCAATAAAAGGTGATGATGAGTAATTATCTGTAATCCTGAATTGTGAATACACACTGCCATTAACAGTACCAAAAATCGGGTCTTTATAAGCTCCTAAGGCATGAGAACTTATTTCGTCAGTTCTAAGGCTATCCACAAGCTCACTTTGTAAAGATATAGTTATTGTATCCATATAAGTAACCTGCAATGGGTTTTTGCCAACTATATCAACACCAATCTGGCTGATGTCTTTAGTACAGGAAAAAAAGAAAGCAGCCGAAAGAAATATCAGTAGGCTGCTTGAAATTATTTTATTCATATTATTCATATCAGTCAATTACTCCGCGAAAGTAACGATTGCTCTTTATTAGTTTAGCTATTTATCTTTTTTTAACGTCTATTCTTCTATTAAAGAATCGTAAAAGGTATTATAAGCATTAATATAATCCTCTTCGCCTTGATAAGTTAAAATGGGTTTTCCTGTTGCTTCGGCCATTTTTATTAAATCTTCCGGTAATTCTTCGGCTCCATAAATTACAGCATCACAGTAATCTAATGCTCCTTGCATCAGGTCTATATATGAACCTCCTTTGAATACTTCCAAATCGGTATCTTCAATACCTTCCATTTTAATTCTTTGAATTAAATTATCCTTTAAAGTTTCATCGAACCTATCATTATAAAGCGAAACTATAATTTTTGTATCGTCAAAAAGTGGATTATCTTTAAAAGCTTTTCTAATGTATATTGGAACTAAAGCAGACATCCAACCATTAATATGAACAATATCTGGAGCCCAACCTAATTTCTTCACTGTTTCAATAACACCACGTGAGAAGAAAACGGTACGTTCATCATTATCGTCATAAAATTTATCCTTTGCATCAACAATAGTGAATTTTCTTTTAAAGTACTCTTCGTTATCAATAAAATATACTTGCATTCTGGCTTGTTGAATAGAAGCAACTTTAATAATTAATGGGTGATCATGATCATCAATAATCAGGTTCATTCCAGATAAACGAATCACTTCGTGTAATTGGTTTCTACGTTCATTAATACTACCAAATCGTGGCATAAAGGTTCTTATTTCCTTACCTTTTTCCTGAATCCCTTGGGGTAAAAAACGACCAATTTTGCTTCTATTGTTCTCAGGTAAATAAGGCATTATTTCCTGATTGACGAATAAAACTCTTTTCTTCATTATACTTCTCTTTTTATTGATAGTAGCATTGGTTACTTTAAAAAAGATGTAGATAGTTTCTATATCAAATTTGCTTGGTTTACTATGGTAACGCTACTTTCTGTGATTAAAAAATCGACTGCAAAGATAGTGTTTTTTTCCAAATTAGTCTTGAATATCAGGCTAAAGCCTCGATAATTATTGAATCCGGGCTGCTTGACTCATCAAACTCCTGTAATTAAAGAAAATAGTTTGCTCTTTAGATGCTTTAATATTTAATTCTTGTGTTTCTGTTTTTCCATTTCCTTGAGCTTTGAATATCAAATTATTATCTCCTTCATTCAGAGGGACTCGACAATAACTAATCTGACTTGGTAAGGTCTGCCAATTACGTGTATCGGCTGTTTCTGTTAGAGCATTGAGTATTCCTACAGCAGTACCAATATCTTGGTTTTGACTCCTCACAGCAGCTTCGGTAGCTTTCTTTGCAGCAAAACGAGCAATACTTGTGGCCAATTCTCGCAGCATTCTATCATTTAATACTTTAAAAGAAATAGCATTGATATCTTCGGCCAAATAAAGAGGATAATTTTTGTTTTCCATGCTTACTTGTGCCGTGTTTAAAATCCGCCCTCTTTCTACATATTTAGGAAAAGCTATTCTAAATACTTCCAAATTAGAAAAACCATTTCTTTCCTGTGAATTCATATTACCAATGAATATTGGAAAAGTAAGGCCCATTTCCTCATTGGTGAAAGTTACAAAACCACCACTACTCCCTGTCTTAGTAAAATTGATGCTCCACTGATCTTTAACAGGACCAAAACCGTTTTCCCAAAAGAAAACCAATTGGGCTTCATAATTTGTGGGTGTATATTTCATTTGATACTTTCTTTCAAAACGATCTAATTCGCTATTCATTCCACTTAAAGAAGCTGTTCTTAGTATATCTTGTTTCAATTGCAAAGGAGTATTTAATTCAAATTGTGTAGAGTAGATTTGATTGTATGCTTTATCGGCATTTCTATAAGCAATAAATGCATTATTATAATCACCGCTGGCATCGTAAATAAGTCCTATTAAAATATGGGCAAAAGCATCATCACTATACCTGTCTTGTTTGTCTTTATATTTGTCTTTTTGCTCATAAAGTTTTTGAGTAATTTTTCGCGCTTCCACTAAGGCTCCTTCTCTATCATTTAATTGTAGATAGTTCATAGCCTTATAATAATTCAGCATGGTGTTTTCAATAGTCTCGGGTTGGTAGGGTTTAATAGTGGGATTTGTTAACATGCTTAGCGCATCCAATGCGTAATTTCGTTCAAAATTTTCAATATAATCATCAGCTCGGTTTAATAATACATTGCTTTGTTTTTCATCACCCAACATATGTTGTGTCCAACCCATATTGGCAAAATATAAAAAGCGGTTTCTTCCTTCATCCGGTTTTTTCTCACCAGCCAATACTTTATCTGCTTTTTCAAAATCTCCCATTTCTGCAAAGCCTTGAAACTTGCTCATCTTTTGATAATAACTCATGCAGGAATGCATGGTAAAAGCAATAATAAAAAAGGTGAAAATGAAAAGGATTTTAGATAGATATTTCATAAGTATTTCAAGAATAAATTATTAATGATGTGACAAAAATACGTTTTTTATCTTTCGCTTAATCTTAAAATTATCTATGAATCATTAATTATCTAATGAGCTAGTTTATAATAATTTGGACATACTTGTTCTTTGTATTAAGAACTAATCCACGATTGTGCCCAGCCAATACTGGCAAAAAGAAACAGGGCAATAAACAAGATGTTTTTTTTCATAATAAATGAATTTAATGATTGATAATTAATTTATTGAAAGG
>Ga0256826_1001956_pt1 | contig 12739 bp, 12 predicted proteins | sample CV79metaG_FD_185975 | JGI IMG/M metagenome (GOLD analysis project Ga0256826, IMG submission 185975) | Hydrothermal vent microbial communities from East Pacific Rise, Pacific Ocean - CV79 | ecosystem: Environmental > Aquatic > Marine > Hydrothermal vents | place: Pacific Ocean: East Pacific Rise...
ATAAATCAACTCTATTAAACTTATCATCTTCTGTCTCTTGGTTGGCTTCACTCTCTAACACTTCTTGAATTTTCACATCAAATTTTAAAAGCTCTGTCAAAAAACCCTCTAAGATAACAAAATTTGCCTTTTGGCGTAAAATTTTTTTCATCGCCCAATCAAAACTTACTAATTTTCTATTCATTTTAGACTCTTTTTTTGTTGATTATAGCATATTTTTTTTACGAAAAACTCTCAAACCATATCAAACAATTCTGTACATCTATTCGCTTATGTTCAAATGCATTTCGTAGATAAATCAACTCTTCTTGACTGTTTTTCAAGATTACATTGACTCCTCCAATTACTGGTATTAAGCTATCAACGGTAAGAACTTCTTCATTTAAAGCAACTTTTGCCCCTAAAAAAGGAGTTAAGCTTGCAATATTGGCAACTTTTTTGGTGTTAATTTTTACCCCAACTCGGTCGGGATGGGCAAATAGCCAACTCCAAAAGTTATCTATCTTTTTGGGTTCAATAAGCTGTTTTGCCTCTCCATTTGGCAGATAAATTATCAATCTATTGTAGCCTAATGTAAAAATGGGTCTCGACGCTCCATCCATCTTGATTGTTGACAGCGTTGCAGATAGATTTTCCACTTTGAGCAAAATTTTTGGTTACTTTTTTTGTGTCTACTCACCCTATCTAAGATACTGTAATTTAGGACTTTGATAAAAAATTATATTTTTTATCAAAAAGAACAAATCCCTATATTTCGGTGCTTAATATTTTATCACTACTTTTTAAAAAATAGAAAAGCCCAAGTTTAGGCATTTCTATAGGGTAAGTAGTGACCTTTTTTTCTAAAAAGGTCAATGTTTTCCTCTTTCTCTTTTTGCTCTTTTGGTGTTGGCTCTTTTGGGGTGCTTTGCATGGCTATCTCTTTTTTGAGCTTCTTAATTTCTTGAGCTTGAAGCAGAACTGTATCTTCTAATTCTCGCTTCTCTTCAAGAGCTTTTATCGCTTTTTGGGCTATCTCCTCTTCGGATTCCATCTGTAGGGTCAACACACTGTTTTGCAGTTGAAGTTCTCTATTTTGGGTATCTATTTCTATGTTTTTTTGCTCAATAGAGCTATTTTTTACCCTAAAGGCTTCATTTGCTTGTTCTAATAGCAGAGCTTTTTGATAATCACTCTCTTTGTAGTGGCTCAAAGCATACTCTTTGCCCAAGCTTGTGATAGCAATCCGCCTATAAGTTCGATGTTTGCTCCACTTTTCGACTTTGCAACGTTTGGTTTGGATAAGGTTGAGTTTTTTGAGTTGGGTAATAGAGGCTTCTACGGTTTTGGGGTTAAGTTGTAAATCTTTTTCGATTTTTGAAGAGAGAATTACATAATACCCTTCGTCTATAAACGTTACCCAGTTTTTGAGCATCAGCAGGTAATACATTACCTGCATTTGGCTATGAGTAAGAGAGAATTTGTGCATAAAAAGTAAATCAACCACAACGGTTCGAGTGCATTTTGCAAGAGGTGTTTTTGGTAGAGCAGACATAATTTATCCTTGAATTTTTATTCAAGAGTCCAAATACTAACATCTCTTGCATGATAAAAAGAGACTGTAAGTGATTTTTAACCCAAAAATGGTTAAAATCACGTTTGAGTGGAATTGTTAGTTTGATCGCTGTAGGATTCCACTCATCTCTTTTTATCTTCTTAACATCTAATATTTGAAATGCTACACTAAAACCACTTAATAAAAAATATCGTGAATAATCTAATTTAAATGTTTAAAATTGTTCTTGTATAAAAATAATATCGCTATCGCTCTAAAAGGTAGCATTACTATAGCCCCTATTCTTTTAGGAAAAGTTTTTCCTTGATTTTTAGGGTTTTTTTAACGTTTGATTCTTAGGTTTTGGCAATTGTGGACACCCCCACAAGAGACTGTGAAAGAACCTCACTTTTAGAATTCTAAAGCCCATAAAATAGGGTTTTATTTTTCATATTTGATAGTTCTTTCACAGTCTCACAAGGGATGTCCCTATAGATTCTATTGGAGTAGCCTTATGGGACAATTGTGTCATCAAAAGACATCTGTTCCAAAATAGCTTGTCCTAAATAACTTTTTTGAGTATTGTTTCTTTCTGTAATCGTTAAATTTATATCACCTAAGCTTCGTAAATAAGTTGGATTTTTACCGATTTCAAAAGGAAGAAGGTTCATATCTAAAAATGTAATATCCTGTTTATATTTGGTTACAATAGTGTATTTTAGACCATTCTCATCTTTTTGAGTAAAGGTTAATGTTGTAGCATAAGACTTGTTAGTTGAGGGGTGGGTAATTTCATTACTTTTTGTCACAAGAATATCTCCTTTTAATTTAATATATTTATCTTTTTTCCCTATTAAAAGTAAAGGTATTTTTGAGTTATTAAAATCTTCATGTGCAACAATTTCTGAAAAAACAAGAGTATACTCTCCGACTTTGGCTCTTCCCCAATACCAACTATTAATGTTTTCATTCATAGGACTGTTTCCCCAATTATGGTCATGGTAACCGATACCTAAAAGGTTACTTTCTACACCATTTTTAGAAAGTGTTGCTTTAACATTAGAAGAAGCTTGTGCTGGCAACCATGCAAAATATTTCTCTTTAGATTCTCCAAAATAGACAAATCCTGTTTTAGCTCTTATCATAGGAAGTGTTGAAATCATGGTAGCATCAAAAATTAAATTGTCTTTTTCAAAATGTAACTGATAGTTTCCTTCATGATACGTTAAATAGGATTTTCCAATATGAACATCAGGGAATAGTTTAGAGGCATTAATTTCGGTGTTAACCGATTGAAGATAAGTCTCTTGTGTGGTTTTTCCATTAGGAGACTGAATAGTAATAGAAACCATTGGATGAGCAGGACCATAAGTATTAAAAATAAATTTTGTATAAAAAACAACTGCCACAGTTGTTCCATCGCTAAAAATAAAATCAGAATACCACCACTCAAAACTTCCACTTTTTCCATTGCTACGCATTCCATCTTCCCAAACTTCGACACTATCTTTTTTTAATCCTAAATCCAAATAGTCACTATCTGAAAAAGCTAAAAATGCTTTTTTTGAAACATCATTTTCAGTTTCTAAATTGTTTGAGTTGTTTGAATCGCTTCCACAACCTAAGAAAAAGATACTAATAAATAGTATCCGTAAACATAATTTTAATCTTTTAATCAAAATAAATCCTTTTTTTTAAAAATTATACTACCCAAAAATCAAATCCCAATTCCTATAACTTTGTATTATACAAGATTTTTTTGGAAATTTTTAATAAAATAGAAAAAAGCATTGGATAATTAAATAGAATTTTAGGCATCCTTCATATTATCAAAAAGTAGTTGAGACTCTTTTAGGAAATGCAGAATTTAGTCGCGTAAAATAGTAGACTAGGCTAAAGCCCAATGCCAATGAATTAAGCTTTTTTTGACCAACTTATTGTTCGGGTGTAAACATCAATGCCAATAAATTCCTTAATTCATTGGCATTGGACTGAATCCTCCAACTCCAAATAAATATAATATATATTTTATTTTTTTGAAATGCCTATTTTTAGGGAAATTAGAATTTTTTTGTAGTGCTATTGGGTAAAATTAGGAATAGTTTTTCCAAAAAAGTAAGAAGAATAGAATCACCTAATATGAGTTATAATTCGTTTTGAGAACTAATATAATTATTAAAATTAATATAAGAAGAATAATAAACATAATTACAAACAATTAGAAACACAGTAGAATCAATTGAATGTTTCATTTATACACAGAGATAAAAATCAATTATATTTACAAGTAAGTTCCTTAGTTATCAAAAAAATTTATAAAAAAAAGCTTTTTTATATTAAAAATAATGCTTTTTATCTTGAAAGTAACAACTTTTGACCATTTGCATCAATTAAACTCATGTAAATCATTATTATTTCTTATAAAAAGCAATAATTAGCCATATTGATAATTATTATTCATAGAAAATATAAATCTTACTACTTGCTATTCCTTGACATTTAAAATCTTATTACATATAATCATCTTGTTCCGACGGTATTCGTAGAAAATACTAAAATCAAAAAGGAGGACAAATGAATAAAATAACTAAAACTTCGCAAGACTTAGATTCAATAGTTGAGCAAAGTATAGAGTTAACTAACAGAAGAAGCTTTTTCAAAAAAGTAGCTGTTTATTCTGCAAGTGCTGTAGCTGCAAGCAGTGTATTATCACCTGTAAAACTATCTGCAGATGAAGGAAAAGGTGATGAAGCAATTCTCGAAGAGCAACCTTGGGCAACTTCATTAGGTTATGAGTTAAATAAAAATCCTTATGGTGTACCTTCACCTTATGAACATAATGTTGTAAGAAGAACCACACCTCTGTTATCGTCTGCTGGAGATATGCACGCTGCTATTTCTGTATCACCATTACAAGATTTAGAAGGTATTATTACTCCAAATGGACTTTTCTTTACTAGAACACACAATGGTGTTGCAAGAATTGATCCAAATAAGCACAGACTAATGATTCATGGTATGCTTAAAAAGCCTATTGTTTTAACTATGGATGAACTTAAAAAGTATCCTAGCGAAAGTGTTATTCACTTCTTAGAGTGTCCTTCTAATGGTGCTGCTGAGTGGAAGTCTCCACAGTTTGACTCTTTACAGTTTGTAAAAGGTATGATGAGTTGTACTGAGTGGACGGGTGTTAGACTTAAGACTATTCTTGCAGATTTAGGTGTTGATCCAAAAGCTGTATGGATGTTGGCTGAAGGTGGAGATGGTTCTTCTATGAGTAGAACTGTTCCTACAGAAAAAGCTATGGATGATGCGATGATTGTTTGGGCAATGAACGGTGAAGCATTAAGAGAAGAGCAAGGTTATCCAATTAGATTACTTGTTCCAGGTTGGGAAGCAAACTTATCTGTTAAATGGTTAAAAAGATTAGAGTTTGGAGATAAACCTTGGTATTGTAAAGAGGAAACTTCTAAATACACTACTCTTCTTCCAAGTGGTAAAGCAATCCAACATTTCTACCCTCTTGAAGTAAACTCAATTGTGACTTCTCCTTGTCCTGAAAAACCGTGGACTGACCTTAAAAAAGGTGATATGGTAGAGATTCAAGGTTTGGCTTGGAGTGGTAAAGGTACGATTACTCATGTTGATATATCATTTGATGGTGGTAAAAACTGGGTTGAAGCAAAACTTAAAGGTTTAGTTCTTCCTAAAGCATGGACACGATTTAGTTATATGTACAAATATGAAGGAAAAGATTTACTATTAGAGAGTAGATCAGTTGATGATGCTGGGGATGTACAGCCAACAGTAAATCAAGAGAAAAAAATTATAGGTGTTGAGGGTGTTTATCATAGAAACTCTATCAATACTTGGCAAGTAAAAGCAAACGGGGAGGTGCATAATGCTCAAATGCGTTCATAAGACTATTACATTAAGTGTAGCAACATTAGTATTAAGTTCAATTTCAGCTTTTGCTTATGATGGTAAAAAAGATGCTGTTGATGGTGGTATGACTTATCCAAGAGCCAATGGTACATATACAGCATATAAGTATAATGACCAAAAAGTTGACCCAATTAATCACGGTAAAACACCAACAAAAGCAGAGCTTAAAGCTTGGGATACAGATATTATGCCTGATGGAACGGGTCTTCCTGTAGGTAAAGGTACTGTTGAACAAGGTGATGAGCTTTTTGAAGAGCAGTGTGCTGTTTGTCACGGTGACTTTGGTGCAGGTGGAGTTGGATACCCTACTCTTACAGGTGGAGACATATCTTCATTGACTAACCAAAGAACACCAGGTAAAACTGACGCTCCAAAAAGAACTATTGGTACTTATTGGCCACAAGCAAGTACACTTCTTTGGTACATTCACGATGCAATGCCGTATGCAACACCAAAAAGTTTAAGTTGGGATGAGACCTATGCTATTACAGCTTATTTGATTGCTGCAAATGAGATTCAGGTTGATGGTAAAGATATGGATGAAGATTTTGTACTTAGTAACGAAAACTTTACAAAAATCAAATTACCAAATGAAAAAGGATTTATCCCTAATATTGATGGACCAGATGGTATTAAAAATGTAAAAGCATTCTTGTCTGATGGTAAAAATACGGGTGCTGTAGGTGTTAGATGTATGAAAGATTGTAAAGATGATAACGCAAAAGCTGTTGTTGTTAATGACCCTCGTACAGATGTAAACCCTCCATTTGCACAAGCAAAAGATTTACCACCTAAAAAAGAGTCTACTGGTTCTGTAGCAGGACAAGAAGATTATGAAAAGAGTTGTGCAGTTTGTCATGGTACAGATAAAATGGGTGCACCTGATGTAGGAAATAAATCTGCATGGGATAAAGTCATGAAAAAAGGTATAGACAAAGTCTTAGAAGTAGCTATTAAAGGTAGTGGTGCAATGCCTCCTAAAGGTGGAACATCATTGAGTGATGAGAAATTAAAAACCATTATTGAATATATGGTTTCTAAAAGTAAATAATTTTTCATTATTCACAATAAATTCACAAAGAGTATATATACTTTATGTGAACTTAACTATATTAAGTAACTTTATTTAAGAAACTTAATATTGATAACATCAAGTTTTGATAAAATGGCTCTTGGAATCAGAGTATCATTTATTTAATCAGAGCTTGAAATAGATAGATTCCCAAAGTTACATCAATTGAAAGGAAAATTATGATGGATAGAAGAAAATTTTTAGGTTTAGGTTTAGCAGCAGTAGCTCTTGTACCAATGACAGCAAGTGCACTTGATTTTAGAAAAGAGAAGCCAGACGCATGGAAAGCTGAAAAACCAGCAGACGCAATTAAAGCTCTTTATGGAGATATTAAACTTGAAGAGAAAGGTGTAGAGATTAAAGCACCAAAACTTGCAGAAAATGGTGGAAAAATTCCAGTATTTGTAAAATCTGACATCGAAGCTAAATCAGTAGCAATCTTCCAAGATGCAAACCCTCGTTCAGCTGTAGCTGTATGGACTGTACCAGCAGGTGGAATCATTGATTATGGTATCACTATGAAAATGAAAGGTACAGGTAAAATTACTGCTATCGTAGAAGGTAAAGATGGTAAATTCTACTCAAAAGTATTAGACATTGAAGTATCTAAAGGTGGTTGTGGAGGTTGATTAAATTCACCTTTACAGACACAAAGATATTTAAGATTAAATTAAAAAACTGAAAATTGAAAGGAATGAGATGAAAGTTAAAGCAAAAGAAAAAGACGGAATCGTAAAAGCAAAAGTATTGGCAAAACACCAAAACATTGGAGCTGAAGAGGGTCTAAAAAAGAAAAAAGAGGCTAATTTTATTACTTCTGTAATTGCAAAAGTTGGTGATTCTATTGTTTATGAGATGAATGGTAGTGGATTTATGTCTAAAAATCCTCTTTACAAGTTTAAATTTAAAGGTAAAAAAGGTGATGAGTTAGAAGTTACTTGGACTGACCTTAAAGGCGAAACTAAAACTAAAAAAGCAAAAATTAAATAATTTTGCTCAGTGGGAACTTTTCCCACTGTTCAGCCAATATACTCCTATTTATTAATTTAAAAAAATAATAAATAGGAGTATATTGCAACCCTAACTAAAAATAAAAAAGGAAAAATTAAATGAAAAAAATGACCATGTTGTCTTTAATAACAGCTACTCTTTTAACTACTGTTGTTTGTAATGCTCAAGAGAGCAAAATTATGGAAATTCTTCATAATTCTCTTACTGATATGGAAAAAGTAATTTCAGAGAAAGCTACACCAAAAGCTAAAATAGCAAAAAGTGAAAGCAATGCAGTTGAACTTAAATTAAGCTCAATTGGTGGAGATAAAACCATTGGAGAGATTATCTCAACAGCTTCTAGCAAAGATTTAAAAAAAGTAGAAGAAGCTAAAACTGCAACAGCTACTACTTCTGATGCTTTTGATTATAAATTAGAACCTAAGAAAGTAGCTGAAAATGTTTGGTGTTTTCTTGGGGCATTAGATAAGCCAACCAAAGAAAATGCAGGATTTATGGCAAATAGTTGTTATGTAAAGACAAGTGAAGGTTATTTTTTGATGGATAGTGGACCATCTTATCAGTTTGCAAAACAGGCATATGACGTAATGAAAAAAATAGCTAATTTACCTGTCAAATATGTTGTAAACTCTCATCATCATGATGACCATTGGCTAGGTAATGATTTTTACAAAAAAACATTTAATGCAAAACTTATTGGTCCAGAGAGTATCAATAGTAATTACAAAGAGGGTGACAAGACAAGAATGTATAAGGTTCTTCCAGCTAATGCTATTGAGGGAACACATATTATTAAACTGGATGTTGTACCTAAAAAAGAGATGGTTGTAACACTAGGTGGTGAAGAGTTCCATATAATTCCTATGGATGTAAAAGCTCATACATCAGATGATGTATTTGTATATATGCCAAAAAGTAAAGTTCTATTTGGTGGTGACCTTGTTATGAATGGTAGGGTGAATTCAGATAGAGATGGTGCTGTTATGGGTGAGCTTAAAGCTATTAAGATGATGCGAGGTATGGAGTGGAATACACTGGTTCCTGGTCATGGTTTAATTACTGATAAAACTGCATTAGATGAGACAGAACTTTACTTCACACTTATGAAAAAAAGAGTATTAGAAGCGATGGAAGATGATGTTGATGCTACAGGAATTACTGATAGAGTAAAACTAGAAGAGTTTAAAGATAAAGCTATGTATGACCTTCTTAATGCTCGTAATGTTGGATATGCATTTGATGAACTTGAGATGCTAGACGAAGATTAATCGGAGTCGACAATGAGAGAAATTATAACTTTTTTTAAAATACTGTTTCTCTCTATCCTGTCCCTCTCTTCTATGGCAATGTCTGAGGTAGATTTAAACTTAGATAAGATTGTCTCTGAAACCAACTCAACACACAATCATGTCATGCTTTTTTTACATAAAGATGGATGTGGTTTTTGTGAAAGGATGCTTTTTGACTTAGAAGGGGAAAAGCTCTCTGCAATAATCAAAAAGAGTTTTATCTTGGTTGACATTAATAAAGATGATGATGAGACAATCTCTTTTCAGGGATATACAGGGAGTAATAGGAAATTTTTAAAAAAATTGGATGTAGATCTTTATCCAACCGTTATTTTTCTTGACCAAAATAGTAGTTTTATCTACAACACAATAGGTTACAGAAACCCAAAGAAATTTACAACCATGCTAAATTATATTAGCAATAGTGCTTATAAAAAAACCACTTTCGAGGAGTTTGAGGATGAATCCTTTACCGATGAAGAAGAATAGAGAGTTCAGTGGCACTGTATGGAAACACTCTATTTATACAAAATCTACTTCTGTACTTTATGGAAGTAATCTAAACAAAATCATATATTTAAAAAAATAATATACCTTATTTAATGTGTAAAATACTTTTAGAAGTATTTTACACATTAAATTCAAAAATAGGAGAAGTAATGAAAAAAACACTTTTATCACTAGCTGTTGTAGGGGCATTATCTGTATCAGCTAATGCCTTTACACTCGGAAATCTTGGAGATTTTACATTTAAAAAGTTTGCAGATAACCTCTATATACTTCCTGGTCCTCCAATGGAACCAAACGAAGAGAATGAAGGTTTCATGAATAACCCCGCAATTATTGAGTCAGAACATGGTCTTATTATGATTGACCCTGGTGGAAACTACAATGTTGGTAAAAAGATTTTAGCTGAAGTTGAAAAGGTTAGTAAAAAACCAATCATTGCTATTATTGATACGCATAAACATGGTGACCATTGGTTTGCAAATAAAACAATGGCAGAGAAGTACCCCGATGTAAAAATCTATGCTTTACAACACATGATAGATGTATCAAAAGCTGGTGAAGCTGAAAAATGGTATGGAATTTTAGAGAGATTATCTAAAAACCTTAAAGGGACAAAAGAGTTTCAATTCCCAACCATTGCACTAAAAAATGGTGATAAATTAGAGATTGATGGTCAAACATTTATTATGCACCACCCAACAAAAGCACATACAGATACTGACTTAGTAATCCTTCATGTGAACAGTAAAACTCTCTTTTTAGGGGATAACCTTATGAAAAGCCGTTTAGGTGGATTTGATGGTTCATCAAGTATTCTTGGAAATATTAAACTACTTGAAGATGTAGAAAAAGCTCCAGAGCTTAATCTTTATGTTCCAGGTCACGGAGCTCCAGGAAAAATGCACGAAACACTTGACCCGTTTATTAAGTACATGAAACTTCTTGAAGTGGGTGCAAAAGAGGCACTTGACGAAGATATGGAAGCGTATGAGATAAAACCAAAAGTGATTGAGAGCATGAAAGATTTCCAAAAATGGGATGCCTTTGAGGGTCAAATGGGAAAACATCTGCAAAAAATGGTTGAAGAAGTAGAAGCTCTTGATGAGTAAAAAGGATAACAAATGAGTTTTATTAAATTTTCCAAAATAGTAGGAACACTCTTAATTAGTGCAACCTTAGCACATGCAGGTGTACTTGCCGACCTAGAGGGAACAAAAGGTCAGCCAGATAAAGAGCTAAAAGCTATGGTCAAAAAACTAAACAGTATCGGTTTTGATGCTGTTGGTAAAAATGAGCATATCGAAACACACTACTACAACAAGTACAAAGAGAAAAACTTAGACCTTTTAAACTTTTACCCTGTTGTAGATAAAGAGTCAATAAGAGAGCTTCTTTTAGCCAATCCAAACTTTGGTGCTTATGCTCCCTTTAACCTTCTTGCATTTAAAAAGATGGAAAAAGATGGGGGAAAGAACACTTGGTATGGACACCTTAACGCCGATACAATGTTAAACATTATTGGGGAAAAAGATGAAGCGAACAAGAAAAAATTTAAAGAGATGGTTGCAAAACTAGACAAACTTGTAACTGCTGAGATGAAACCAACCGAAAAGAAGAAATTAACTTTTGATGGTAATCTTCCAGAAGAACCTCTTTTAAAAATGGTAATGAAGTTTGATAAACCTGATGATATTGAAGAGTTTGTAGAAGATTTTGTAATGAAACATGATGGACTTTTTGCCAAAAAAGAGTTTATTATTGCAGGATTTTTAGATTTAAAATTTGAATACGATGATTTAGAGTTAGCTTTTGATAAATATGATGCTTATTGGGTATCTTCTCTTTGTCACTTTGGATTCTCTAACTCTGTATTTAATCATGGCGACCCTCATGCTGGTCTTTTTGCTCCATGTTCAGTCTATTTCTATATTCCAAAAGGTAAAAATGAACTTCATGTTGGTTATGCAACCGTTGATAACTGGATTAGTACAACAGGCATTAAAGACCCAAAGAAAACAGCTTATATGAAAGAGATTTCAAAAAGTGTAGAAAAAGCCTTGGGTGAGTTAGGATTTGAAAAAGAGAGTGCTTCAACACAATCAGCACCTGCTCCTAAAAAGAGCGTTGAGAAAAAAACAGAAGTAAAAGCTCAACCAAAAACAGTTACGACAACAAGTTCTACTGATTCAAATGGTCAAATCGCTGAATTAAAAACAATGATTGAAAATCTTACAAAAGAGGTAAAATCAATCAAAAAAATACTTAATGAAGATTAACCTTTATGAGTAGAATTATACAAAAGTTCTCTTTTGTATCTATAGAATATTTGATTTAACTTTATTGAAAGATTAAATATTCTATTATAAAATAAAATTATAGAAGGAGTAAGAATGCTTAAAAATATTTTAAGTGCGATAGGTGCAATTGCATTAGCTGCTATTGTTTACATGATGATTAACTTTGGAGGAATGATTGCAGGTGCATCATCTCTACACCCTGATGCAATGGGTTACTACATGGACATGTTTGACAAAGTTGTAAAAACAGGTAACAGTGCCGAAGCAATGGTTAGAAAAGTTAAAATCAATGATGATGTATCAACTGATGATGCTATTGATACAATGAGATCAATTGCTGAAGAGAACAACTTTTTAGTTGTTGGTGATGCTAAAATGTCTATTAAAAGTAGTATTAAAGACCCTGGTGGAAAAAGATACATCAGAATTTTATCATTCTGTGCACCTTCAATTGCTGAAGAGTTCATTGGATATTCTGAAGCGTTTGGTGCATTTATGCCATGTAGAATCTTGATTGTTGAAGATGATAAAGGTGATAGATGGTTATACACAATGTCTATGGAGCTTATGCTTTACGGTGGAAAACCACTACCAGACGATATGCTAGAAATGGCTGAAAGAGTTCGTGGACTTATGTACGGTATGATGGATGCAGGAGCTACAAACGGTGACTACGACCCAGAAGATAACGAATAATTAAGAGTGAAGTCTAAAGGGGTACGTTAAACAAACGTACCCTAGACAACACTTCTCTAAAAAGTCTCTCAGCTTCCCACTCTTTTCATAGAAACAAGGTGTATTTCCTTCTCTCTACTCTTTATCTTATTCACTGGTCTCTTTTATATTTGTTCGTTTTTCTTTAATGTCTTCATAGTGTTTATGTTCTTCGATTTTTCTCATTCTCTGTCTCTCATTTAGTCGTAACTTCTCTTTTAGTGCTTTCATTGCAGGAGCTAAATCTTTACTAAGCTTTTTACAAGGAAAAGAGACATCATCTTCATGGTCTCTGTAGATAATATTGATGCACTGTTTTTTTGCATCGTATTTAACATTACGCATCTGTGAGTAGTAGTACTCATCA
>Ga0256826_1001957_pt1 | contig 12735 bp, 8 predicted proteins | sample CV79metaG_FD_185975 | JGI IMG/M metagenome (GOLD analysis project Ga0256826, IMG submission 185975) | Hydrothermal vent microbial communities from East Pacific Rise, Pacific Ocean - CV79 | ecosystem: Environmental > Aquatic > Marine > Hydrothermal vents | place: Pacific Ocean: East Pacific Rise...
ATATTTTTAACATAGTATTTTCCATTGCAATAAAGCGAATAATATAGTAAAGATAAAACGATTTAATTGATTTTGGTCAGAGTTTGATTTGAATCCATGCCAAAAAATGATCAGCGCCAACAGCGCAATACAGTAAGCCACTAAATGGCTTGTCGTGAAAAAGAACGACAAGGAATTCTAAGGAGTGTCGCGGGTTACAAAGCCGCTAAAATGAAAAAAGAAAGGGCTGAAAGAAGGGAGTGAATCTCTTTCTTGCTTTCGTAGTAACAGTTTAAAAAAATAAAATGTGGAAATAGTGTGGAAAATTAAAAAAGATCAATTTCCCAGTAATTTACCCTTTTAGTAGAAATTTTACTTGTTGTTTGGTCAAGATATTTTTGCTGTCATGGATACACTTGACCTGAACTTTGGTGATATCTGCTTTGAGTCGGGCAAGTTCGTTTATGAGTGGATTGATTTTTGAAGTGTCTGCGCCTTGCATGGTCATCTGCTTGATTCTTTTTTCTAAAGGTATGATTTTTGGTTTAAGAGACTTAATTCCTTTGATTGTTATTTTTCTAACAACCAATAGTTTTTCTTTTTGCTCTGGGCTTAGTGCTAAGTCAGGATTGTCCCAATTTTGTTTGATAAGCATGGTCATATGTGGTAGGCCTGCGCTTATTAAAAAAGGTGAACTTTTTGGCGTGTTCTTTTGTTGCGCCTGAGTACTGTTTTGCATTATGTTACTTGGTGGCGTCATCTTGTCATACATCCATATAGTGATCAGACGTAGTTCGTCCTCGGTAAGAGCACCTTTTTGAGAAGGCATAACACCAAAACGTTGGATGGTCTTAGACGCACAAACGGCTTTATTCGCCTGAGGATTCATCACGTAGCTTTGCATAAAGGCTAAAGCATTCTTTTTGGTAGTGTACTTTATCTTGACATGGCGCATGACACCCATAGCTGGGGGTGCTATAAGTGTAGACTTATCACTTGGACGAACTTTAACATGACAGACGGCACATTTTGTATCAAAGAGTTGTTCTCCAGCAGGTGCGGCGTAGAGTGATGAGAGAGTGATCACACTTAAAATAGGTAGTAGTAATTTATGTTTCATTGAGGCAGCCTTTTATTTGGATAAGTATGCCTAAATCATAGCAACTTTATATAAGCGTAATGTTAATAGAGACACATATAAAAGTCAGTAACGCCAAATTAGAGAGACAGCACCATATTGGAGTGATTTTTCAGGTTTGTCTGAGAGGGCAACACGGGATTGTTTGGCAACAGAGAGTACAAATTGCTGGTAATAGAGACTTGCTGAGAAGATATATCCACCATGAAAGAGCGCACGATCAAGATTGTACTGAGGATCACTGTCTGTGATATAGAAGTATGCAATACCATCAAGTGACATACTTCCCGTAAAACTCCAACCAAAGCCCTGCTTATATTCTTGAAGGCTGAGAAGTGCACTATCACTAATGCTTCCTGGAAAATAGGTATTAAAATTTTTAGGGTAGTTTTGACCGATACGCAGGTCTAACTTGGTATTAAGCCCAGAGATAAAGTTTCCTAACTGACCACCATAATTACCAATGATGTCAGTTTGTAGACCCCAAAAGATCTTCTTTTCTAAAAGACGACGTCCATGATCGTAGGCAATACCTAGTGTAAGTTGTGTTTCAAGCTGTGTATACCAACCTAATGGCGGGGTACTGTCCGTTAGCTTATGGATACTCTTTTGAACTGTTTCTGCACCCGAAGCTGGACCTATAACACCAAGTTGTAATTTGTATTCATCATAAACATCTTCATTATATTCAAAGAGGAAAAAAGAGAACATCAAATGTCCGGCATAAGGAATATCGTCATAGTTTGGTTCTGTTGTGTTGATCTCTTCGGGGGTGTACATCATCTGATAGACGCTCATACCAGCATTATGCTTTTTAGTAGGATCAAGATGTAGTAGAGGAAGCGCATCAACGCCTTTGTAGAGAAGTTTTGTATAGCTGTTTGAGAAGTTTGTTGTGTTTGTGTCTAAAGGTTCAGTAAGCCACTCAAGGCGTAGGCCATTAGTATAGTGTTGATCTGTACCGGCAAAAAGGTCGTTTTCAAAGACGAAAGAAATGGTATCTGCTTGAAGAGTATGAATAAAGAGTAAAAGTAGTAGTAGGTATTTCATACGGTGTAAGATACTCCTTATTTTTTAATTAGGCTAGGTTATGAGATAATTCATAGTACTAGGAGTTTGTTAGAATAATGTTAAGGTGCGTTCAATAGGTACAAAATGAGAGAGATAAAGATTTCCCCTGCCTAAAAATGAAAAAAAAGACAAGGAAAAAAGGAGTGTTTCATGGATTACAAAACCATGAGGAAAATGAAAAAGGAAAGGGCTGAAAGAGTGGAGTGAGTCTCTTTCTTGCTTTCGTAGTAACAGTTTAAAAAAATAAAATGTGGAAATAGTGTGGAAAAGTGTAAATTTTAAAGAACTTTACATTTCTTAGCTATTTCTCTGTTCTAAAAGTTATAAACTACTTCTGCATAGACTCTATCATTGTTTTCAATAGCATTATAGAAAGGGATGTCACCATCTCCACCAAGATAATCAACCAGCCCCCCGTTAACGGTAAAAGAGTCATTGATCTTGTAGTCCATCCAAACACGTTGGAATCCACCATCTTCAAAACTAAAGCTACTGCTTCCAAACATGGAAACGAGGTAGTTAACGGTAGCATTGTCATGATCAAAGGTGTATGAGGCTCTTGCGGCTACTTGAACAGTGTCTTCTCTTACGTAGTCAGGGATTATCTTTTGAACAGTTGGTAGCAAAAAGGTATTTGTCAACATAATATCTTCATAGCCAAAGATATGACGATCAGATAGCTCTAGAGAGAGTACAGTCTTGCTAAAACCGCTGTAGTCCACACCGACTAAGGCGTCTAGACGTTCTTTATTCTCTTCAACACTTCGATAGTCCAAGTCCATTAGGTAGGCAGCTTCCACTTTATATAGCCAAGCTCCACTAACAATATTAGTTGCCATTCCCAACATGTACATCTTCTCATATGTTCGAGATACAGTTCCATCACTCTCATAAGTCACACCAAATCGATTGTTTAAGACGTTAGCAGCATACCAAGAAAGGTCCCAACCCTCGTAGCGACCATCTAAAGACAGTGCAAACTGCGTATTTTCTAATGCCCAATCTTCTTGCTTCTGTTCGGGGAATTTGGCATCAGGAATTGGTGGTCCAAAGACATCCCTTGGTCGATAGTCACTACCAAAAGCAGGTTCTATCTCTAAACGTGGCTCGTGAATGATAATACCAGAGAGACCATAGTCTCCAAAGTAGTAGTCGAGTTTTGTCATGGTCTCAGTCAGACGCAGGTCTTTAATGTCGACCATACCTGGTTCACGGTTATCAAGAGGATTGATGACGTCGGTAATACGTATGGAGTCAGATTTTCCCCAAATGACAATTTGTCTACCTATCTTGATATCGAGTGAATCACTCAAGGTACCTTGTATATAAGCATCTTTAACATCATAAAAGTATTCATAGGTCTCTAATATATTATCACTATAGTTGGTGCGCCCATTAATGGCCCATGAAGCGTCATACCATCCTATAACTTCTATTCTAGATTTCCAGTTTTCAGAGTGCCTCATTTCTAAAGCTAAGTCCAGTTTAGTTCTTGCACGTGAAAGTCCTCGAAAGTCCATCACTTTGTCATTAGCAAACTCTGGTAATGGAGGAAGAGCTTGTGGCGCCTTTTGGGCATAGTTGTAAGCACCAAGAATACTTACATAGCCACTAAAGTCATACCAATCACTACCACTCTCTTCTTCCATCGCTATATTGTTGCTCTCTCCATCATCAAATCCATCAAGAGCATCTTCATCAAAGTCAGATGTTGCACTCTCTTCGTCAAAACCACTTAAAGCATCTTCATCGAGTGTAGAACTTTGGGTAGGCTCATCGAACCCATCCATCGCTGCATCAAGATCATCTGCTCCAAAAGAGAGTGTTGTTAACAGTAGTGTTGAAAGTACTAAAGAGAGCGGGTGCATCTATATTCCTTTTTCGATCTGTCTTACGGTGAAGAAATTGTCACTAAGGTTTTGGTTGAACTTCACATCGTTAAACTTTAGAACAGTCGTGTGTAGTGTCTGCTTACCTTTTTTAGTCTTCATCTCGATCTCAGTTGCTACCCAGATACCATCGATCTTTTCAAGCTTTTTAACATCCATATACTTCTTTTTACCATCAGTTAAAAAGTGTAGTGCACGAATAACTACAAAGTTGTCTTGACGTACAAACATATAAGACTTAGTGTAATCGGTCTCATCAATAGTCTTTTGTGTTTTAGGCTTAGACTCGATGATCCACACTTTATGCTTACCCACCTTAGACTCTTTGGCCAACTTGTACGTGTAGTCTTCGATGTTACGGCTGGTCATATCGGAGTAACTAAAGTCAGAACCCATAAACGAGGCACTTTTATCACTCGAGGCAATACGCTTGGTTTTTTTAAGCGCAGGGAGGTAGAGCCACTGGTCATCATCTTTAGCGCTGTCATCATAATCATAGGTCAAGAAAGCGGTATTTTTAACATCACTAGGACTTAAGAAGAAGATAGCACTATAGATATCTTCACCCTTATCTTTAGCGTACTTTTTCATGTCACGCACACGCTTTGCTCCGTGTTTATCGATGAGGATCATCTTCATCGTAGCAACACCATTATCACCATCATCGCGGATGTCAACTTGCTTGACGATCTCATCAACACTCATTCCTGCGAAGAGTGCAACTTGGGTTAACGCGATTAGTAGTAGTTTTTTTAACATCATAATGTCTCCTTGTGACCTTTATAAAGTAGTTTCATCAGTGCTGGAGCAAGAACAAGGTCTGCAACCAAGGCAACGATGATGGCAGTTCCGGCTAAAAGACCGAAGTTAAAGAGGTTGGCCATTGAGGCGAAGAGGTAGACGTAAAAGCCAATGCTTAAGACGATAGTGGTGATGATCATGGCGCGACCACTTCCTGTTAGTGTCAAACGGACCGCTTCATCAACACACTTTCCTTCATCATAGTAACGTCTAAAGTTGTGCATAAAGTGGACGTTGTCATCAACTGCGAGGCCGAGAACGATGGTACCCACGAGCATGGTAAATAGATCAAACGGAATGTTAAACGTGACCATAAAGCCGATGACAAAGAAGACAGGGAAAAGGTTAGGGATCATACTAATGAGTCCTAGTTTGACATTTCCAAGTAACAGCATCATCATAAAACCTATCAGTATGATCGCGATCACATAACTTTGACCTGCACTAGTAATTGCGGCAGTAATGGTGTCTGCAAGAAGAGGGATCATACCTGTTAACTGTACATCTACGCCAGCAGGTAATGTCTTCTCAAGATGCACTTTAAGATCTTCCAACATACCATGGTACTCCACGGAGTCCACCCATGGCATCTTCATGGTAATCCGCGCTTTAGAAAACTGAGAGTCCACAAAGTCCTCTAGGTCATCACTACCACTGTTCTCAAAAAGTAAGATCTCTTGAGCGATGAGGTTAGGGTCTTTAGCGATGTCATAGTACTCAGGATTATTGGCATGAAGGGCTTTGTGGATCTCTTTCATGACATCAACGATACTGACGACCTTCCCGACAAAGTAGGCATCTGTAGAGATGCTCTCCGCGTAGGTAGCTGTCTCTTCGATACTTTTTAAGAGTTCATAGTCATAAAGGCCATTTTCCTTTTTAGTGTCGATGATAAGCTCAAGCGAGATGGTACCGCGCATCTCTTGGTCGATTTGCTCAGTTGCTATACGCGCTTCGTTGCCTTCTGGTAACCATGTTAGTGGGTTGTGTGAATAGCGCACTTGAGTAGCAAGCGCTATCATGACAGCCATTAAAATGAGTGAGCTAACCACAATAGGTTTGGCATAGTTTTGAGAGAAACTAGCAATCTTCTCTAGTAGACGGTGTAAATAGTCCTCATGGTCTTCACTCGCAAAAGGTTTACGCTTAATTGGGAAGATAGCAATGAGAACAGGAAGCAAGATCATACTCACTATCAGCGCGATGATCACACCTGCGGCACCATAGATACCCAAGTCAGAGACAGGTGCAACCTTGGAAACAGCAAACGAGCCAATACCCGCGGCTGTAGTGAGTGAGGTCATGATGATCGCAAGACCAGAGTGGTGTAAGGTATAGGCAATAGACTCTTTTTTGTTACCGTACTTGTCGTAGTGGTGAAAGAAAATTGCCATGATGTGGATCGAGGTTCCAACACCAACCGCCAGGATAAACGAAGGTAAGATCTGTGTCGGGATCTTAATCGGTGTGCCAAAAAATGACATAAGACCAACGGTACTCAAAACAGACAAAATAACGGCTAGAAGTGGAAAAACAACACCCGAAACACGTCTAAAAAGTAGACTGAGCAAGATAATAATGGTGAGGATGATCAGACCGTTAAACTTTTTAATGTCATGTTGCATTGAGCTTTTAAGGGTCTCAGTGACACTTGGGCTACCTGCGATTTGGATCTGAAAGGTGTCGCTGTTGTAGTTAGCAACAATATCGCGAACACTATGGACCATCTCTGCCATCTCTTGGTCTGAGATGAACTCTTGAGGTTCGTTACTTTCACTGCTCTCTTCCATATCATCAAAACCATCAAGTTCATCTGTTGACTCTTCCTGACCGATAGAGGTGTAGGTATTAGCTTCTAAAACAATGACTGTAAAGGTTCCATCACTGTTAAGTAGCAGGTTTTTGTACATAGGGTTAGCAAAGGCGAGTGCTTTCTTAGCGTCTAACTCCTCTTGTGTTTTAGGAAACTCCTCAAAGAGATCTTCGACTAAGAGTGACTCTTCATCACCCGTTGTGTTACGTGCATTGATCAGTGAGGTAATGTCGTTGAGGTAGGGTACCTCTGTTTTGAGTTTGTGATGTAGCTCTTGAAGTTTTGTGAGGTTTTGAAGCTCAAAGATACCATCACTTTTTATGGCAACAACAATTTTCTCATCATGACCAAACTGGTTCTGAAACTGATCATAGCGAACACGAACAGGGTCATCCTCCCGTAGAAAACCCTCTGTTGTGGTGTCAAGTGTGATCTTAGGAACATTAACGATCATCGCCATTAAAATCGCGATCATAGTAACTAGTACAAGGTACTTATGCTTGCTAATTCCCTCTCCTACACGATACAGCCAATTGTCAACGGCTTTGGTAGCTCTTTTCATGGTACTCCTTAGGGCTCAATTATTACTGTAATAGTACTAAGAGTCTGTTAGGGCAATGTTAATAAGAGTAGATGTAGGGATAATTAGAGGTGTCCTTGTCAGAAAATGAATAAAAATGACAAGGAAAAAAGGAGTGTTGCGGGTTACAAAGCCGCTATGAAAATGAAAAAAGAAAGGGCTGAAAGAGTGGAGTGAGTCTCTTTCTTGCTTTCGTAATAACAGTTTAAAAAAATAAAGTGTGGAAATAGTGTGGAAAAGTACAAATTATGATAAATTTTGTACTTTTTAGGCAGAAAGGCTCTTTTTCCCTCTAATCGTTGCTAATAAGAGCTAAAAGTACTGCTAATTTGTAATCCATAAACGCCATTATCTACAATAGGTGTGACATTTACATCACCTTCATAGGCTGTTGTAAAGATATAGCTACCAACAACGCCTAATGCTGCACCTGCAAGAACATCGCGGGTATAGTGGTGATCAGAGTAGACACGACTCCAAGCAACAAAGGTAGCTGCTGCATAGGCAGGTACGCCGTATTGCCAACCATAACGTAGTTGTAAAAATGTGGCTGAAGAGAATGCTGATGAACTATGTCCAGAGGGAAACGAGCGGTTATTCTCACCGTTAGGACGTTCAGCATCGATGGAGTACTTTAATATAAAGGTTGCAGCCATAGTTGTGGCAATAGAAGCAGTAAACTCTAAGCCTCCTCGCATGTCACGTTCATAGGCTGTTTTACCAATAGCTGCTGTTGGTAAAAGTACTACTAGAATATCACCAGCAAGAGATACATCTTCTTTTGTATCAGCATAAAGGTTTTGTGAGAGCAGTATGATAAAAAGAGTTATAAACATGTTTTGTAAAATAGTCATGACGTTAATATACAGTAGAGTCTCTTTTGAATAACTAGAAGCTAATGTGAGATGTCGAGACCTTATCTAAAAATGATCAGTACCAACAGTACAATACAGAGAGGAACTAAATTCCGAATCGTGCTGAAAAAGATAAGGAATTCTAAGGAGGATCGCGGGTTACAAAGCCACTATGAAAACGATAAACGCCAACAGCGTAATGCAGGGAAGCACTTACAGAGCTAAAGCTCCATACAGAAAGCTACTAAATAGCTTATCGTGAAATGCTGAGTCGTAAAAAGGAAAGGGCTGAAAGAGAGGAGTGAATCTCTTTCTTGCTTTCGTAATAACAGTATAAAAAATAAAAGTGTGGAAATAGTGTGGAAAAGTACAAATTCACATCAAAATGATGCAAATTAAAAAAAAGAGGTTATTTGAACTCAACACCCTCATAACGATCATAGATCCACTCGCCAACAGCTTGACGTTCTGCATCGCTGAGTTGTGGTTGTGCTGGCATCACACCAAAGTGATCAACAGCGCCTGCATTACACATAAAGTACTCTAAAGAAGGGTTTTTAATGTACTCTTTGATAAAAGCGATGGTCACAAAACGGTGAACTTCATCATCATCACCTTTAATGATAATTGTATCTTTAAGTTGACGAGAGACTTCAATCATTGGTGGTGCTTTTAGTTTGTTAAATGTTTTAAGTGTTTCAGCCTTAGTGATCATCTCAACATGACACGCTGCACAGGTGTTTTTGTAGACCTCATAACCATCGATTGCAAAGAGCGACGTTCCTAAAAAAAGTAGGGGTAAAAGTAATTTCATTGTATCTTCCTTATGTAATAGTATCTGTATAGTAATCTCTCTGTGTTAAGAGAATGTTAATGAAGAGATAGCTCTTACCATATGTTAGGCTGTTAAAACAGCCTAATGGCTAAGACTGATTTAACTTTATTTCTGGTCGATCGAGTACACATTGTTCGAGGTAGATAAATTCATAATCTTTAGGGTACTTTATCTTGAAGAGGATAGAGTAGAAGATAGGTACGATACCTAAGGTTAGGATAGTGGCAAAACCAAGTCCAAAGATAATGGCGATGGCCATAGGTTGCCAGAGTGCCCCACCTGCGAACCATAGTGGGAGTAGACCACCGATGGTTGTCATGGTGGTAAGCATAATTGGACGCATACGACGTTGTGCAGCTTCGATGATGGCATCTTGAGGGCTAAGCTTGGTGACATCGAGTTCGTACTCTATGCGTTCGATGAGGATGATGGCATTGTTAATAACAATACCGGTCAGAGAGATGACACCAAGATAGGTCATAAAGCCAAAGTATGACTGTGTGATGAGTAGACCAAAGACAACACCAATGATCGCTAACGGAATGGTCATAAGAATAAGTCCTGTACGACGCAGTGAATTAAACTGCGTCATTAGCAAGATCAAGATAACCATAGCGGCAATTGGGAACTTAGCTGACACGGCACTTTGCGCAAGGTCAGAACTCTCTATCTCTCCACCATAGGCATAGCTATAACCCAATGTAGTATTCTCTTTATTGATGAAAGGGTCCAGTTTCTCTTTAATGTCAAAGGCCGTAACACCTGCAAGCAGTTCAGAGCTGACCGTAATGGTATGAAGGCCATCACGGCGAATAATTTTTGGTGGCTTCCACAAAATGTCGATATCTGCGACCTGTGTTAGTGGTACTGACTTACCTGTTTGAGGTATAAATACAAGCGTACTTTCGAGCATTGCAAGGTCAGATGTGAGGTCATGGTTTGAGCGTAAAACGATAGGGATGACTTTATTATCAGTACGATACTGAGTAATCTCACGACCGCTAAGAGCAGTCTGCAGTGAGTTGGCGATGTCACTATAGCTAACACCTGCATGGTGGGCAAGTGCAGGGTTAATATTGACCACTAACTTTTCACTCCACTTATTCCAGTCATCACTAATAGACTTCGTACCGTAGATATCACTTAACGCGACCTTGAGGGCATCTGCACGTTCACGTAAGATCTTGTTGTCATGACCACTGATACGAACCTGTATAGGGGTTGTTACAGGAGGACCATTGTCCAGTTTTCTAACACTCACATCAGCCGTAGAGAAGTGGTTAAAACCAAACTCTTCGATCTGTGGTTGTAGCTCTAAGTAGGCATCAGTGGAAGTCGCATTGATAAGGATCTCAGCATATTCAGGCGCATCACCAACGGGTGTGTTGTTAATCCAAAAACGAGGACTACCCTTACCTATAAATGACGTATAGTTATCAATGAGGTCTGGGGTCTTTTGGGCAAGGTAAAGCTCCATCTCTTTAACGGTTTTACGTGTCTCTTCGATGTCACTTCCTAGGGGCAATGTAATCCTAACAAGTAGTGTAGGTTGGTCTGCAGGTGGGAAGAAGATCTTCGGGACATAGTTAAAGAGTATTAGGGCTGCTATAAAGATACCACCAATGCCTACAACAGAGACAGCACGGTACTTTAACGAGAGGGTAAGAAGCCCTTTAAAACTGTTACAAAGGGGGTTGTTGTACGTGAATTTAGGCTCATTGCCGCGGCGTAAAAAGAGGTAGGTCATCATTGGTGTCAGCGTAAGTGAAAGGATCCATGAACTGATCAGTGTGATGGAAACAACTTCAAACAGGGCGCTGGTGTATTCACTGGCTGTAGACTCTGCTAGATAGATGGGTAAAAAGGCTGCTGCGGTAGTGAGTGAAGAGGTGAGTAGTGAGATACGAAGTTCATTAACGGCGCCGATGGAAGCATCAAGTGGAGAGGCCCCTTCATCCATCTTTACAATAACTGATTCACTAATAACAATGGCGTTGTCCACTAAGAGTCCTAGTGAAATAATAAGTGCAGCGAGTGATACCTGGTTAAGTCCGATGTTAAATTGCCACATAAAGAAAAATGAGGTGGCAATAGTGGTTGGTATAAGGGTAGCAACAATCAGACCAGTACGCCATCCCAGTGTGGCAAACATGACACCAATAACGATGAGTATTGACATGATCAGTGAGTTCATAAAGTCAGAGATAATCGTTTCAACTAGTTTGGGTTCATCAAAGGCGAGTCTAAACTCAACACCAATAGGGTATTCGCTTTCTAGATAGGCGATCTTCTTTTTAACTGCCTCTCCTAGCTCAATAATGTTACTTCCTTCACTCAGAGAGATCGCAAGAACAAGCGACTCTTCACCATTCGCACGGGTCATGGCATCTGAAGGCTCCGTGTAACCTGGGCGAATGTTAACAATGTCCTCAAGGTAAAGAACACTCTTTTTACCCTTGATCGGAACGATGGTCTTTCCAAGTTCTTCAAGCGTGTTAAGGTTACCAGTAGGCTCGAGTATCAGTCGTTGTGGTCCGATGGTGACAGAACCACCAGGGGTGATGATGTTACGCTTACGGATGATCTCGCCGAGTTCATCAGGGGAGATACCGACTTCAGCTAGTTTCGCATTGGAAAACTCGATGTAGATGTACTCTTTTTGCTTTCCTAAGATGTCAACTTGACCAATACTTTTGATCCCGAGCATCTCCTCTTTAACTTGGTTCGCAATAGTCTCAAGTTCAGAGTAGCTATATCCCTCTCCTACAACCGTTACTAGTGTTCCGAAGGTCTCACTATAGCTGTCGTTTAAGAAAGGTTTAGCGGCCTCTTGCGGGAGTTGGACTTGGTCGATCTTTTTACGGATCTCATCCCAGATTGGGGTCATCTCTTTGTAGCGTTCTTGGATATAAACATAGATGGTAGAGATGCCGTTTTTTGAGACAGATTCAATATGGTCGATCTGCTCTATCTGACGGATCTTACGCTCTAGTGGTATGGTGACAAGGGACTCTATACGCTCTGGTGTTGCCCCTGGAAACTGAGTAACAACGACTGCAGTTCTAATAACAAAAGAGGGGTCTTTCGCACGGGGCATGTCAAAGTAAGCAAAGATACCACCAACAAAGAAAAAGAGTATTAACGCAATACTAATACGGTTCTTACTAATCGCCGTTTCGGTAATACAGTTTTTCACTATCGTACTCTAACTTTTTGGTTGACGTGAACACGGCTCATACCTGCTGTAAGTACTTTCATGTTCTCTTCAGCACCTTCAGTCAAGATAATACCGTTACCTGTAAGTGAACCTCTAGAGACATCATGACGACGGATAAGGCCTACCTCATTTTCCACATCTTCTACTGTGTAGATATAAAAAGACTCTTCATCTTCCATCAATGCGTGTACAGGGATAACAAAGCTTTTCGTTTTATTCTCTTTACCGATAGCAAAAGTAACAGAAGCTGCCATACCAGGGTGGATCTTCTTAGAGGGCTTAATAATACGAACTGTAATAGGGAAGGTTGTAGTACGCATACTAGATGTGTGACTGACTTCGGTAATACGTGCATTAAAGCTCTTGTTTTTAATGTCATCAAAGGTAACTTTTGTGAGTTGACCGACTTTGATAGCATCGATCATAGATCCTGGTACAGAGATGGGAACTTCAATGTTTTTAGTTGAAGAGATGGTTGCAATACTTGTTGCTGCAGTAACATTTTCACCTTTACGAACATGGATCTCAGAGACCGAACCGTTGAGAGGTGCTTTTAGT
>Ga0256826_1001958_pt1 | contig 12728 bp, 7 predicted proteins | sample CV79metaG_FD_185975 | JGI IMG/M metagenome (GOLD analysis project Ga0256826, IMG submission 185975) | Hydrothermal vent microbial communities from East Pacific Rise, Pacific Ocean - CV79 | ecosystem: Environmental > Aquatic > Marine > Hydrothermal vents | place: Pacific Ocean: East Pacific Rise...
GCTCATAACAAACAGAGTCATCTTTAACAAAATAATCGCTTAGTTTCTTAATTAACTCATGTCCCTCTTCATAAAGAGGAACAGATTTTTTCACATGTTCTTCAAAATGGTCAACCATCGTACCATTAAATTTCCAATTTGCATTTTTTGCTTCTATCTTATCGCCAGATTGTCCCATTAGAGTTTCCTATCATATAATTATTTTATTTAAGTGAGCAGTATATCTAAAATAAAATAATAAAAAACAAAAATTGTTAGATAATAAAATAATTTAAATATAAAATTAAAAAGTTTATTTTATATTTTATCTTAATTTAAATTATAAGCTTAAGCAGTTTCAATTTTTTTTCCCAACCATTGAGGATAAGAGAAGCGATTGTCATAATTATACATAACCGTTAAGTACTCTTCTTGGTAGTCCCAGTTATATGATCCTGTTCCCCATTCGCTGTTCTCCGAGGTATTTAAAGAATAAAAGTAAGCACCATCTTTTAAAACTCTTTTGGTCTCTTTTAAATAATAGTTTAAATACTCTTCTGACATAAATGCCAAAGACGAAGCATTAATAACCAAATCAATACTTTTTGCTTTTAAATAATCCAATACAAAAGGAGGAATAATAATAAAATCATATTCATTAATAATTGAATCTAAATCATCTAAATAAGGATAAATATCCTCTAGTAATGCAATTTTTTTATGAGGAAAATTATATTTTAAATAATAAGCTGTTAGAAAAAGTGTTTCGGGCAAATCTAATAAAATTTGAGTTGTATTGTTGGTGTAATAACTAAGAATACGGGTACTTCCTCCAAAACCAACACCAATATCAAGAATTACATTCCTCTTCTCTTCTGAAAAAGGAACATGTTGAATAATATCATTAGCAACCACCATATTTTGAAGCAGTTGTTCACTTAATTTTTTACCTCTATAGTTAATACTTAAATAATTTCCTGCAGTGCTTTCTGAAATAGAAGCCAATACCTCTTTATCAATTTTTTCAGCAAAACGATGATACTCTAAGACCAAATCTATGGCTTCTAAATAACTTTTAGAATAATTTTCTTTAGGATTGATATAAGGATATTGATTGTTAAATATTTTTCCATAAATATCAGGATTTCCTCTAAAATTTTCTAAATTTTCTTTAATTAATTTGTTGTTTTTATCAAAAAATATCTCTCGAAATTCATTGGAAATTCGATCCCACTCTGTTGAAATATCTTTGTTCTCTTTGTCATGATTGTGTGCCAACAAAAAAGAGCTGGCTATTTTGTCATAAAATGCATCTTCAATTTGCACATCAGTAATATTAACCATTGGCGACTTGGGATAAAGCATGTTATGATTTCCTTGTTTATAAAGCTCTTTATAGTCAAGCTCTTCAAAACCATCAATAAGAATACTCTTTTTAAAAAGTAAATTGTTTGAAAGCAAAGCCAAAAACTCTTTAAACATAAAAATTGTTCGTCCAAATAAATTATAAAATAATATAGCTTCATAAGGGCAACGATGTGCATTAACCCTATGTAGTAAAAAATGTGATTGTTTTTGATATATAAGTTTGTCAAAAAAAGTAATAAAAATACGTCTCATGTAGACAAGTCGCTGTTTCAACCATCGAAGATAGAGCATTGTTCAATCCTTAAAGTAATATTAGATAGAAATTATATCAAAATTGACTTTACAACGGAATATGTTAAATAATATTTAGTTTTTTTTGCTACAATAAAATAAAAAAGATATCTAATTATGAACAATTTAAAAAAAACTATTTTATTATCGCATATACTTTTATTAGTAGTTTCGCCACTATTTTCTCAAAATAAGCATCTTATCTTAGCCGAAGGAAACAGTTGGAAACCTATGATGGCAAATAATCTTATTCAAAATCATAAACGTATTGAAAAGCTTCCTTTTTCAGGCTTTGTGACTCTAGGTAATAGCTTTACCAAGGAAGTCATGAGGGAAGGTGCTCAACTCAACTATCAGAGGGTTTGGAATGAGTTAAAAGGTTTAAAAGGTCTCTATAAAAATAAAACCGATAACTTTCTACAAATTAATTTGGACTTTCCTGCTGATTTTTGGAATGATACAGCTTGGAATCAAGTAGCTAGCAACTTTGCTATTGTTGCTAAAGTGGCTAAAGATTTAGGCTTTAAAGGTATTGTCTTTGATGATGAACCCTATACCCTCTCTTCTCATAAAATGAACAATTTTAAATTTCCAACAAAAAAAGAGTTAAATAAAAACTCTAAAACTTGGGAAAAAAAAGGAAGTGAATATGGTGCATGGGTAGATCAAAAAGCCTATAGAAATCCTAAATACTCTTTTGAAGAACATATCACAAAAGTAACCCAACATTTTAAACATATTATGGAAATGATGTTAACGCGTTATCCAAGTATTACAATTTTAGTTTATAATGGAGCTTCTTTTGCACACAACAACTCAAATAAAACACACATACTTGTCACAGATGTTGGTCTGCCACGAGAACATGAATATAAAGGTGCCATGTTTGCAGGTTTGGTAGAAGGATTAAACTCAACTGCCAGCCTACATGATATGGGAGAGAGTTATAAATATCGAAGTGACACACACTTTAAGCGTTCTTATCAATGGAGAAAATACGACATTGCCAAAGATTTTTATAATGACTCTTTGGATTCTACTTTTCAATGGACTGTTCCTAAAAAAGATAGAAAAGCGTGGTCAAAAAAAGTAACTGTTGGATTTATGGTCTTTAATAAAGGTCAAGAGAGTAATTATAACGAGTTTGATACACGACAAACTTCAAGCATCCTAGATATTAAAACAACTATAGAAAAAGCACTTCACTACAGTGATGAATATGTTGTCTATTATTGTCAAGACCAAGATTGGCTCTTACCCAACCAAAAGCACCCTCTTCCATCCTCATGGATGGAGATGATGAAAAAAGTCTCTAAAAATTAACCTTTTAACTCTTTTGGTTTGGTCACAATACTTGGTTGTCCTTGAGTAAGAATAGGTGTAGATATTGATTGCTTTTTCTTACTTCCTTTAATGGTACTTTTAAAAACTAAACCAATATTACTTAAGCCCATTCGTTTGATTTCTGTTTCAAAATGTGCTAAATCTTCTTTTTGTGTAATGTTTTCTCTCAAGACCAAAAGATTTTTGTCTGTAAACTTCATTACATTAATAATTTCAGGAATGTCCGTAAAAGAACAAGCATCAATAAAGACATAATCATAACGTTCTTTTAAAATTTGAAAAAGTCCTTCAATATAAGGAGAAAGTAACAACTCAGCAGGGTTAGGGGGAATGGGACCTGCTGTAATAATATCAAGATTAGGGAAATTGGTTGTAAAAATAATATTACCTAAATTATCTCGTTTACTTAAAAATGTACTCATCCCACTGTATTGTAAATCCATGTTAAAATATTGATGAAGAGTGGGCTGTTTCATATCCAAATCAATTAAAATAGATTTATATTTTGTTTGTTTAAAAATACTCATTAAATTACTTAATGTAGATGTTTTCCCTTCTCCTCTACTTGGAGAAGTAAAAAGAACAATATTCCCTTCATTTTCTTTTTTAGAGAACTGTAGATTAATTGCCAACTGTCGATAAGCATCTTCTATGGCTGAAGTTTCTCGAATATGTTTTTTATAAAGAGGAATACGACCATAAAAAGGCAAGCGGGTAACCATCTCTATATCTTTTTGTTGTTCAATCTTCTTTTTGGAAAAAGAGTGAATAAGAGCCAATAGCACACCCAAACCAAAACCAAGAATTGCAAAAAGAATTACAACTGCCAAACGTTTTGGTTTGATAGGAACCATAGAATTATACGCTTTATCAACAGCCTCATAATCAGACCGTGTAGCTACTTGTACCAATTCATTTTCTGATTTTTTTTCTAAAAGATAATTATATGTTTTAGAATTTACTTCATAGTTACGTTTAAAGTGAATAAGATTTTTCTCTTTTTTAGGAAGTATCGTTAAGAGTTGTTCATATTTTTGCTTCTCTTTAACAAGACGTTTTCGCTTAAAAACCACCGTTGAGTGTAAGTTTTTAATATTAAGACGAATTTGTTTTTTCATACTTCGAATACGTTTTCTAAGTCTCATTAATGGGGGATACTTATCTGTAAACTCAACAAGTAAATCATCTTCTTTTAACTGTAAAGCTTGTATATCATTAATCAGTTTTAGTGTCGATTGTGCATTAAACTCCAAAAGTGTTGGAGCAATAGAATCCAGATTACGATTATGTTTCATAAAAACAAGCAAATTGTTAACCAACTGCTCTTTTAGTTTGAGCTCAGAAAGTTGCAAATCAATATCGCTTAATCGTGCAAAAGAGTCTTTTGATTTAATAGATGGATCAACACTTTGATTTTCTGATTGGTATTTTTGAAGTTCATTCTCTGCAACATCTAATTTCTCTTTCGTAATTGCCAATCGTTCATCGAGAAAAGCCAAAATCTTACTATTAATACTGTCTTTTTTCTTGATACTACGATTAATATAAACATCAACCAATGCATCAAGATAACGATTTGCTCGTTCAGGGATGGTATCTTTAAATGCCACTTTAATCAAATTGGTTTCTAGTTTTAATTGGCTCACAGAGAGTGATGATTTGACAATACTTTCATAAATATGACGCTTACTTCCATGTAATTTGATATAAAGAGGATGTGTAAAGCTTTCTTCTTTATAAATTGTTGCAGAAAAGTAAGCTGTTTCAACCTGTTCATCATAAGCATAAATACCTGTATCATTATGGTCTTTAATATAAATAGAAAACCCTTCTTTGAAAGGAGTAATTTTAATTAATTTATTAATGACTTTACTGTCCAAGTTTTTAATATTTTTTATTTCAAAAGGCACATTTTTATAAATTTCTATTTTACGATATTTTTCTTCTTTAAAGTACTGAACCCTAAAATCAACTTTTTCTAATGCTTTTTGGTTAATTTGATAGGTTTGTAAAATTGCCATCTCTTGGTTTATTCCAACCGTGTTGGTTTTAAAAAGACTGTCTCTCAATAAATCTTGACTATCAACTTTGTTTTCATTAATTTTTACTTTAATAATAGCATAAGATTCATAGACAGATGGAATGAAATAAAGATAGACTTTAGCCAAGATCATAAAAATAATTGAGATAAAAATTATAGACCATTTATAAGGTAAAACCCTTTTAAACAATTCAATAATGTAATTTTCTTTCAAGGAAGAGTTCATATATTGCTTTCATAATAAACTAAAAATTAGTAATTTTTAAATAAATTATACTAATATTCTCTTTAATTTTCATAATTGCTACTAATTCTTATTTTATAATTTAATTATAAAAACAAAGGATAAAACATGAAAACAATCTCAACATTAATAATACTACTCTTATTACAATCATCTTCACGCAATATATCCCAACTCAGAAGAGCAATACAAAATAAATTTATTCGTTATTTTTAATTAAAATATTCTAAAAGATAATCTTTTATTGATTTATTTTAAATTACAAAATTACTCTTATTTTTAAATAATATAATAAATAATCACTTTTTCACTTTTGGTATCTTTTTTCATGATAAAATCTATGTATCACATAGTATGAAAAGGATACTACATGCCTAATACCTCGATCCATCTTCCTGAATTTCAATGTATTGATACCCGTATAGGACTCAAATATCTTAATGAGAATAAAATACTTTATTTAAAAGTATTAAATAATTTCTTAGAAAGATATGAAAACTACTCTATAGAATCCCTAAATGAAATAGAATTGCAAAATACAATTCATACCATTAAAGGCTTATCGGCAACATTAGGCATGACTCAACTCTCTGAACTGTCAATTCGACTTCATAATAAAGAGGTCTCTTTTGAAATGCAAGGATTATTATCTCAAACACTTGAATCTGTAGTAAATGAATTAAAAAATACTTTAAGAAAAGAAGAAAAAGAAAAAGCTTCAAGTATTTTAATTATTAATAATAACCCTGATGAAATAGATAAATTAATGGAAATACTGGATGAAGAATCCGATATTTTATTGGCACTCAATAAATATGAAGCATTGGAGCTTTTTGATACAGAAGAGATTGCATTGGTTATTTTAACCACAGAATTTAATTTTTTAACAAAACATACCAATATTGGCAAACTACCAACCATTGTTCTAAAATCAGAAGGTCAAACAATAGATAAAAACATTAATAAATATTTACACATAATAGAGCAACCTTTCGAGCCCAATATTATAAAAAATATTATAAAAAATAATATTAATTATTAAGTTTAAGATTAAATTAATATTACAAGCAGTATACTTTAGGAAATAAAAACATTCTAATAAGGCTTGCTTATGAAACTACTACTACTTTGGATATCTTTTAGCTATTTAGCATTGGCTGACTTTGAAGTTCTTGTATCTAGTAACAGTAAATTAAAAAATGTGTCAGCTAAAGAAATTGCAGATTTATTTTTAGGTAAAACAACTAAAATTCAAGGTTATCGTGTGATTCCGTTGGACAATAAAAAATGCTATAGAGATTTCTATAAAAAAGTTGTACACAAAAATGCTAAACAATTACGAGACTATTGGATAAGAGAAATGTATAAAGGAAATAGAGTTCCTCCACGTAAACTCTCTGAACAACAGATAAAACTATTGATGAAAAAAAATAATAATTACATTACGTACTCGTATTCATCAAAAGGGAAAACTGTTTTCAAAATTCATTAATAGATAAGTTTAAATTATGCTATAATAAATCTAAAATGCCTTTTAAGATAAAGGTTTTATAGATGGATTTATGCTTAATTTAAATATACTAAATATCATACGACTTATCTTTGGAACTACATTGGTTCTATTCTTCGTTTATTCTGTAAAAAGTTATTTCTTTACAGAACACAATATTAATCATGTCGCAAAAATTAAAAATATTTTAGCACCCAATCTTAAAGATAATAATAGAAATCTTAAACAACTCAAAGTATTAAAAGAGGCTTTTCAATACGCATCTAAAGAGCTTGATAAAGGTCGATATAAAGAATTAAGTACGCATTATGATGTTATTATCCAAACCTTAAAAACCATTCAAGCTCGTAAAGATAACGCAATGATTCAAAAAGAGATTGATGCGTTAAGAGAGGCTTATCTTTTTAACAAAACTATAGCCAAAAACTTTATTGCCAATAATGATAAAGATTTTAACGACAATGCATTAATCCAAAATAGAGGGTTATGGAACAAGGCTGAAGCACTTTTTCAAGAGGAGTATACAAACAGTGAAGAAGAGTTTAACCATGCCCTGAGTGAAATCGCTTCTGAAAGTGTAGATTTTTTTATTTTTAGTTTTCTACTTGCAGGTTTAACATTACTTCTATTTTCAACTGTTGGATCCTATCTCTATCTCAGTATTCAAAGAAGATTTACCAAAGTACACTTGGCTCTTTCAAATCTACAAACAGAAAAGCCTGATTTTTCCACTAAAATGATTATAGAAAGAGATGATGAAATTGGAAAACTTATTGTGGGCTTTAACTGTTTACAAGATAAATTTAAAGAAGACAATAAAAAACTGATAGTATTAAAACAACAAGCTGAAGATACAGCAAAACTCAAGTCAGAATTTTTAGCCAATATGAGCCATGAAATAAGAACCCCAATGAATGGTATTATAGGCATGAGTTATTTGGCACTTCAAAGTGGTCTTACATCAAAACAACAACGTTATATTGAAAAAATTGATAATTCAGCAAAAATGCTCTTAACTATTATTAATGATATTTTGGATCTCTCTAAAATCGAGTCAGGAAAATTGCCAATAGATAAACATAACTTTAATCTTTATAAAATGGTTAAAAATTCTCTTGACCTTATACGTTTTGACCTTCAAGAAAAAGGATTGAAATTAAATGTACACTACTCAAATAATATTGCAAAAAATATATATGGAGACAGTTTACGTATCTCCCAAGTTTTGATTAATCTTCTTAGTAATGCTGTTAAATTCACAGCTCATGGAGAAATTTCTTTAAATATTAATAAACTTAATAACAATATTTTTCAGTTTGAAGTTAAAGATACAGGGATAGGATTGAGCCAAGAAGAACAAGCAAAAATTTTTAAACCTTTTTCACAAGCTGATGGAAGTACAACTAGAAATTATGGTGGAACAGGACTGGGGTTGGTTATCTCGAAACAACTCATTGAATTGATGAATGGAAAAATTTGGGTAGAGAGTATTCCTAAAAAAGGAAGTAGTTTTATTTTTGAAATAGAACTTGAAGAGATTGAAGGTAACAGTGAAGTCTTTCCAAGTAGTTCTGAAAACACTCAACCAATTATAGAGAATAAAAGTAATATTAAGACCATTGATAATGCACATATTTTATTGGTTGAAGACAATGAAATTAATCAAGAAATCATTGTGGGACTATTGGAACATTCAAGTATTAAACTTGATATTGCATCCAATGGTCAAGAAGCCATTGAGTTAAGTGAAAAACAGAAATATGACCTTATTTTAATGGATATACAAATGCCAATTATGGATGGATATGAAGCCAGTGAAAAAATACGAGAAAAAGATAATAATATCCCAATTATAGCACTGACCGCCAATGCCATGAAAGAAGACATAGAAAAAAGTAAACGACATGGTATGAATACCCATCTTAATAAACCAATTGATGTAGAAAAACTCTATCGAGTATTTTTACAATATCTTTCTCAAAGTAATGCTATAGAGGAGTCTTCGCCTGAAGTATCTAAAGAAGAGCGTAACCTACTGTTTAATTCTTTAGAAAAGGCATTACAGAGTAAACGTCCAAAAGAATATAAACAAAGTATTGCTAAAATTGATAATAAAAAATTAAAAGAAGAGGACCAAATTTTGTTGGAAAAAATTCAAACTTTAATGAAAAGCTATAGATTTAATCTGGCATTAGAACTACTAAATACACCTACTTTAGAGGATTGAACCTATATCCTTCGCCATACACATTTAAAATAGAGTCTTTGGGAATTTTTTTACGTATCAATTTAACCAAAGCTCTAATTTGATTGGCATCAAACTCTTTATAAAAATCATCATGTGATAAATAATCAAAAATTTCAAAAAAAGTATAAACTTTACTTGGACTTTGAGAAAGTAGTGTTAATAAACGACGTTCATTTTTTGTAAGCTTTATCTCATCATTACTTTGAAGTAATTTTCCCTCTGTACTGTTCCAAAACATATTACTCTCTAAAAGAAAAACTTTTTTTTCTTTTTTACCACGAGAAGCACTTATTTCTGTTTTTGCTTTCTCAATTGCCTCTTCCAAAATTTGGGGATCGATTGGTTTTAAAATATATTTAACCAAATAGAGTTCAATCGCTTGTAAAAGCTTGTCTTGATCTGCATAGGAAGTAGTAATAATAATTTTAACTTCTTGGTCTATTTCCCGTATTTTTTTTGCTAAAGAGATACCATCAAGCTTTGGCATATTGATGTCTAACAAGATAATATCTGGTTTATGTGTTAAATATTGACTAAAACCTTCTTCTCCGTCTTTTGCATAAATGATAGTGTCAACAGACTCTTTAATTTGTTCTGAATATATAAGTTGAATATCGGAATCATCTTCAATATATAATAATTTAATCGATTGATTAATCAATTATGCCCCTTTTAATAAGTTTTTTTTATATATATTTATTCTATTCCAAGATAGTGAGCTTTTAGTACTTTATTCTTTTTATTATTTTATAAGTAAAAGAAGTGTAACTTTTTGTATCAAAATCTACTTTTAGCCTATTCTAGTTAAATTTTTTTCTGAAAAATATGTCAATACTTTGAGATGGAATCATTTTTTGATGTTGTCCCACTTCTATTTTGATATTTTTATTCACTTCATATTCCAAAATAAAAGAGTTTCCTTCTTTAGAATTTTCTATAACTGCCATGGTCTTATCGTCTATCTTTTTACCCACCTGAATGGCATAACCTTCGCCTGTTCCATCATCTTTAATCAATATTCTATCCAATTCTACTTCATAAGCCAAGTCACGTGCTGCTTGATTCAGAATAAACAGTTCTGCTTCATGTCCCAAATTTCCTTCGCCATTAGAAAGACTGGCGGTAGACATACCTAACAATAAATAAGATAAAATATCTTTTTTAGGCATTTGTGGTTCAGAAGAAAAATCCAATTTAGGACGATTGGCATCGCCATGAATATTAATGGTTATTAAAACATCAGGAAGTTCATGTTCTACTTGAATATCTAACAGAGGATTAATCTCTTTGTTTCCTCGAAAAACAATGTTAGAATCAACAATCTCAAAGACTTTTGGAGCTTGCTCTACTCGACCATTAATCTCTTTGACTCTACCAAGAATACCCAAACTTTTACCAAACATCTTTTTGGCTTTCACATCAACCGTAAATTTTAAATCAATGTCTCGTGTTTTGTATTTGGCATCAGGTGCATATACAGCCAAATCAATAAAAGTATCTTTCAAAAAGCTATCTTTATTCTCTTTTCCTTTGTCTTTTTTACGAATAATAACAACATCTGAATCGTTGGCAGGATCCATAAATTTCGCTTCATAAAAAAGTTTTAACTTTTGAAGGGCAATTCCTCCAACAATTTTTTTCTTTTTTCCAATCTGCTCATAGTTGATTTGAGAACTCAATACAACCGTTCCATAATCAGGATGTCCCAATGCCAAGTCATAAAGTGTAAATATACCTTTTAGATTATCTACTGTACCTTTTACATCAACTTTTATATTGGGATGCATATCCAAAGAGATGTCTCGTCTCTCTCCCAAATGAATTTTAGCTTTTTTATTCAAATAGAACTTTTTATTGAGCTTTTTATCTTTAAACCCTGTGGTATTTAGATTCAATGTATTTACAGTTATCACGTCATTTTCATAAATAGCATCCAACTTAATTTTTTCAACATTAAAGCCATCCAATTTAATCTTTGATGATGAAAGATTAGCGGTAATACGCTCTCCATCAAGCTTGGCTTTTAGCGAAACTGCTCCCTTCATCGGTACAATATCAAATGGATACAATCGTACCAACTCCTCTTCAAGTTGTTGAATAGAGTCTATCTCTACCTTGGCTTTAATCGTCTTTGTTTCAATATTTCCAAAAGCCTTAATAATCAAATGTTTGCTTGAAAGTTTTGCATCCAATCCTTGAGCATCATTCTTCACATCTATAGCTATTTTAAAACCTTTATTGGATTCGATTAGACCTTTTGCTGTAAGATGCAACATAGCAATATTAGCATCTCCTCTTAAATCAATTTTAACAAACTTCTTTTTCAATTCAGAAGGTACATCCACTATCTTAGCAGGATAAATTTTATCACTTTTAACATCAAATTCAATATTTTCATAGTCACTACTTATTAATTTTAAATTTAACTTTTTGGAATTTAACAGAGCCTCAACTCCACCTGCACTACTCTTGGCATCTATATGTATGGGTGTTAAACTGTTTAAATTCACATCAAACGCATGAAAATGATTTATATCTATTTTAGTTCGAGTTTGAAGTGCTTTGGCATCTAAATAGTCTCCTGAGAATTGACTTCTAATATCTAATCCAATCTCTTTTGCTTTAGAATTTAACTTCAATGAGCCATTAACTTGATGTGTTTTTAAGTCTACTATTATCGGCGAGGTATGTAAAGAAAGTGTAGAAAGCATATTTTGTGCAAAAATTTTAGACTCCAAATCAACTTTCGCTTCTACTTTATTCATGCTTCCCTTGGCAAAAAGTTTCACAGTACTCTCCCCTCTTAAGCTAACATTTGCCTCCTCTAAAAATCTATTCACATAAGCATCATAAACAGTTAAATTACTCTTGGCTTCAAAAGAGAGAGAATCATTAATATCTTTAAAATTTAACGTCGATTTGCTCTCAATATCGCCTTTGGCAATAGAAGAGTCAAAAATACTCTTTAAAAATACTTTTGTATCCCCTTGAAGGGGTTTAGTCTCCCCTTTTAACGATAGTTTTTTCACATCTATTTTCAAATCATTCTGTTTGGCTCTAAAGTTATTCACATACGTCTCAAACGCAATATGATTCATTGTTCCTTTTGCCTTTAACTTCAATTGACTCTCTTTTAAAAGAGTAATATTTTGTTCTTGAAGTATCTTGTTCAAATAGTGATGATGTATTTTCAACTTAGAGTCAAGATCAAAACTTAAACTGTTGTTTATATCTTTATAATTCACAGAACTTTTGGCATGAATCTCTCCACCCAAAGCAGAGCTATCAAACTGGCTTGAGAGTGCAAGATTTACATCTCCCTCAAAAACTTTCACATCTCCATTCGCATTAAAATCTTTAATATTAATTTTCAAATCATTTTGTTTCGCTTTTAGCCCATATAACGTACTTTTGAAGCTTAATTTTTCTAATGTTCCTTTTGCCAAAAGCCTAACTTTTGGCAAAGATTCAATACTAATATTTTGCTCTGAAAAATCTAGAAATGTAAAGTCCTGTTTGGGGTCTAATTTACCATCAATATCAAAACTCAAACTCTTGTTAATATCATCCAAATCTACTTGACTCTCAAGGTTGAGTTTAAGATATGCAATATTTCCATCAAACTCACTCTTTAAACTGTTAATAGATAGATTATTTTCCATATCAAATGAACCAAATGTTCTTAAGGCTTTAGACTTAATAA
>Ga0256826_1001959_pt1 | contig 12720 bp, 10 predicted proteins | sample CV79metaG_FD_185975 | JGI IMG/M metagenome (GOLD analysis project Ga0256826, IMG submission 185975) | Hydrothermal vent microbial communities from East Pacific Rise, Pacific Ocean - CV79 | ecosystem: Environmental > Aquatic > Marine > Hydrothermal vents | place: Pacific Ocean: East Pacific Rise...
GAAGATCAGAACAGGATTGTGAGACAAGCAACACATTTTAATCCTGTTGACTTGGTTTGTGCCGTGAAGGATTATCAGGGTAATAAGTTTGATTTAAAGAGCTTTGTAGATCCCAAAACTGGATTTATATCAGAAAAATCAAAAAATGGTAAGCCGTTAAAAGCACAGGAATTACCAGGTTTATGGAATGGTGCTATGGCTAAGTGGATAACTATTTTTGTTGAAGTGCCCATTATTACTTTCAATCCTGTAAAAACAGTTAATGATTTGCTGAGAGAGCAGCATCAATAAAAAAAAAGAGCAGGCTTTTCCTGCTCTTTTTTTATGTTCAATATTTTTAGTCACCACAAAGATAGCTCCCCTTGAGGGGAATCTTTTTTCCGTTATTTACATCGCTAATATCTCGGACTTCCACATCGAAACCCACTAGTGGACCTTCGTGCCATACACGTCCTGATATGGCTACATATGTAATAGTAACAGGGTTATTGGTAATCTGAACTCCACAACAATCGTCGCAGGCTTCAGTATAATAGTTTGGAGTAATATCTACACTGCCGGATGATGGAATATTCACCAAATTAACATCCCATGTATAATTCACCATTCCTCCTGCCACGCATCCGCCAATTTTTGATGCACCGTATTCTTTATAATCAAAATAGAATCCGTTTTCAACTAAGGGTACTTCTTTCTTCTTGCAGCTTCCTAAACTAAAACTGAAGCCTAGAATCAAACTAAATATTATCCATTTATTCATATGATAGTATTTTAATTGGGTAATTAAGCACTTATTTGATAATCATTTTTTTTGTTGCACTGGTATATTTATCGCCGGATTGTATTTGCAATTGGTAAAAATAAATACCACTGCTTAGTTTATTTGCATCAACTTCAATCTGATAAACACCTGCGTCTTTTTGCTCATGTACCAATTCTCTGAGTACTCGGCCATAAAGATCAAATATTTGCAAATTCACGAAGGCATTTTCCGGCACTTGATATTCGATAGTTGTATAGTAAGAATAGGGATTTGGGTAATTCTGTTTCAGAATTTTCTCTGAGCTTTCAAAAGCTGAAGACTTATGTGGAATATCCATAAAGCTCTTTTGGTACATTAATCCTGTTCCTAAATAATAGTCCTTTTGATAAAAATCTTGCAATTCGTTTTGTTCATTATATACTTCAATACTTTCAATATTATCAGGAGCATCTATTACAAAGGTAAATTGATCATTGCTTAAACCTATATTATCTACATATATTTTGAGTATATTTCCCAGTATTTCTGAGGAGAATTTTACTGTATTTTTTTCTTTCCAAAACTCACCAAAGTGGGTTAATTCCATTGGATATATATCTTGCGACATATGGTCTAACAGATAAACTTCAGCATCTATCTTATAGCTTCTGTTTGGATGGATTAGTATATTAGTAAAGGAGTTATTATTAGCAAACTTATCGGTAACAGTAGTCCAGAGTTTCGCTTTATCCATCCAATTGAATTCGTCAATAGGACTGCCACTGCTTCCGAATACATCTGAAATAGCTAAGCCCATTTCCAATATAGGCAATTCTTTACCATTCATAGCTCTGTTATAGTGAGCATAACTGGGGAATCCTGTTAAAATATCAGTTGCAGTATAGGATGATGAGTAAAGAAAACCTAGCTCGTCAAGAACATTATATTGTAATGGATTTACTGCTAAATGTCCCGATCTGTGCATAATTACATTTATATTTAAGTCTCTTTCTAAAAGCATCTTCGAAATTCCAAGTTCGCCATAAACGGTTCCTCCAATTGTTTGGTTTTCTTCCTTTGAGTAATGTGCATGATACTCCGAAAGGCTCGTTAATTTTTCTCCTAATGGGAAAATATCACCACTGGCAAAATCGGGGAAGTGTCCATAGCTATGGCTTCCAATTACATGATTTTTATTGATGAGAAGTCGCATTTGAGGAATATGTGAAGTATAGTTATCGCCGTTGATATCATCAATAAATTTATGAGTTGTGATATTATAGGTAGCAGAGATTCCTCTTTCATATTCCATTTGAGCAAAATCATTGGCGAAAATTTGAGCAGTATGCGAGCAAACATCGTGGGTTATTAATAGCACTCCTTTGCTATCGTATGGCATAGGACTTATCCATACTGTATGTGGAATGGCTTCAGTAAACATTCCTCGAACTAATAGCATGATGACATCGCTGGTGGCTTCAAAATAGTTTGAATAATCTCTATTAGCTTGGTAATCTCTATCCAAGTTATTGCGAATAATCATATCGCGCCATAATAATCCGAGTGAATAAACCAAACCTTGTCCTCTTCTAATTTTCACCAAGCCTGCTTCACCACTTCTAAATGCAGCTAATAATTCTCCATCTGTAAGACGGAAACCATAGGAGTCAATAATATCTCCAAAGGTGGAGGAGCCAAGTTTTAACTCGTGCTCGTTCTCGTCGTCAATCCATCGTAATTCTTTTCTGCCTTCCGACGAAACAAAATCGAAGTAATGTCTGTCTCTTCTTACTTCAACTGATTCAATTCCTGCAAAAGCAAGTAATTGCGGGTCTGTGATTCCGGAAAAAATTACACAACCACCATTTTCCACGTAGTTCATCAGCAAAGATTTTTGATTCTCGTTTAAACTTCCATCGTCAACAGGTGTAGCAAAAAGAATAGCTCCATAGGATAAACAGGTCATAAATTCGGAACTGATGATATGGGGCAACCCTGTAACATCTGCCAATTGTTTAACTGATGAGTAATCTGCTATATAATTTGTATTGGAGCCCGGGTTTGGGAAATAGATGGCTAATTTTCGTTCAGAGTGATTATTAACTTGGGCATTCAAATTGGAGATGGCAAGCAAAGTAATCAATATTAGAAATATATTTTTAAGCTTCATTTTCATGGATTTTAGTCATTTACAATATACGAGATAGCTCATTAGATGTTTCATAAAGATGAATTTGTAATCTGATTTAAAAGTATCTTTTTTAAGAAATAAAGAACAAATACGAGAAGGTAAAAGTACTATAAATGATGGCGACTATTCAATAATAAGTTTTAGGATACCTTTTTGATTAGTTTTTATAAAGTATATTCCCTCTACAAATTGTGAAGTATTTATTTTACTTGCATTCTGTTTTTTCAATAGCAACTGTCCCATTGAATTGTATATTTCAATATTCATGATATTATTAAAAAAGACTGTTTTTCCTTGGCTTACTGGGTTCGGATATATACTCAGGACTTGGGAATTGATTTGCTCGTGAACTGGGGCGTTATTATTTGTTTTTCCGGGGGTGGGTCCAATTGGAATTTGATAGAATTTCCATGCCGAACTTCCATCATTCTCTCTACCAAAAGAAATGTCTTCGTGTTGAACACCAAAGGTAATATTGTCAATTAAGGAGGAATCTGGAGCTAAAAACACTATATCTTCTCCTGCTGAACTGAGCTTAAAATTGGTATGTAGCACTCCTCTTTCGCTTCTGCCATCGGCCCAAATTAATAAATAACCCAGAGCGGGTATAATGGTGCTTTTATTGCCTCTGGGGAATTGGTATTTATAAACATCTTCAGCATCATCTGAAATATAAAAACTGGCAATATCTACATCTTTATTATTGGGGTTGTATAATTCAATCCAATCGGCATGAGCTCCATATTCGTCTTCTATGGTTTCTTTATTGGAAGCCATAAATTCGTTAATATACAGAGCGTCTTCAAAACTAAAATTAGGGTCTTCTTCAAAAACAGCTGTAAATGTTTCGCCATTTTCAAGGTTCATCATTAAGGTATCTTGGGTTTCACCAGTCTCTTGCCATTCAACAAAGCGATATCCCAACTTTGGGATAGCTGCTAGAGGAAAAGGAACTTTTTTAAAATAGGTTCCTGTCCAGGGATATACTTGATTATTGACACCATCAAGAGCTTCGGAAACAAATATGCTATTAAGTTTAATATTTCCCATTGTGGCATCGTTTACATCCAGTACTACGCATATGGTATCCGTAATATCAAACTCTTCTTGCATATGAGTGATAATTTTTCTCTTTCTGTTATCGTTAAAAGTTCCTAAGCCTTCTATTGTTTCGTTCCACTTATTCATTGATGGGATTTCGTATTGTCTTTCGGCAAGAGTTTCTGAATTGGAAGGATATCGCCAGCGTTCTGTATGTTCTTGCATTTCAGGAGAAAATATTTCGTCAATTTCCTCAATTTTTTCGCTCATTCGTTTGTGATTAAAGGTGCTGTTCATCAGGTCGCACATTCTGTTTACAAAGTCGAAGCGCCATTGTTCGTTTTGTTTTAGGCCACGGGCTAATTCAGTAGCTCTGCCATAATCAGGATCAAAGGTAAGCTTAAGAACATTGGCAGTATAACTTATTTCTTTACAGGAGTGGCCAAAGGTTACATCAAAATCGAACATAAACCATCGCCATCTGCCGTCTAATGCGCTTTTAGGTATTTGGTTTTTATCGAAACCCTTATAGCGCCAAAATTTAATATTGATATTTACCCAATCTACATTTCCCATAAAGACTTGAGAGGTATAATAGGAAAGATAATTATCCATATCTACCTGGTTTTTAACATATTCGTAATTTTCGTTTTGGCTCATATCATTATCGCCCACAAACTCAAGTAAATTATAATAAACTTCTACATCATTAGGTTCTCCCGAATGGAGCGTGCCACTATTTTTTAATATAACATAATCTTCTTCTTTCTTTCCGTATTTCTGTTCAAGATATTTTTGATCAAACCTTTCTTTAATTGTATGAACACCCCAATATTCGCCGTTCAAAAAAACAATCACTTGTCGTGCATGTTGCAAGTCCATATCTAGGTTTTGGATCAACAGGTCAGCAAAATCGTCACGAGGAGTGCAATCAGGTCTGTGTCCCGGGCCACGAATTAAGAATCTCTTAAATTCTTTTGTGGGATCATTATCAAACCATTTATATTTGAATTTACTTTTCCCATATTCTTCTCGGGCATACATTCTTAAATTTTTAAGGGTGGAATGTCTTCCTCCACCGCCATGTATTCTGGCCCCTAGAGTTTGTTCTATTGCTAGGCTTCCGTCCTTTTCAAAAAGCTGGAATCTCACTGGTCGTTCCCATTCAATGCCTTCTTCCTTATAATTTCCTTCAGCACCACTAGTACCATAAACATATATTCCTGTTTCATCGCTAAAAAATCCTTCGGCATTGCTACTAAGTGATATCACTGGTAAGCTGTATCTATTATTGGCAGCTGGATTTATAAAATAGGTTCTGGTAAGAGCATAGCTTGGTAAATAGTCATTTTTAAAAGCTTTTACTTTTAGAATATTAGTTTTGTTACAAAGCGTATAGGGCTCCAGCCATCCTCGTGAATTGGCTCTACTTTCGCTATACCCAGGTTTTGGATAATCGAAACTAGGATTAGTAGGTATTAATGAAATTCCGTTGGCTTGTGTTTCAATATTTTCAAAATGAAGGCTATTGGAATAGATTGGTGAATCATTTGTTGGTTCTGACCCGTCAAGAGTATATCTAATAGTTACATTGGGATCTTCGTGTTGTACAAGTACTTCGATAGGATTGGTATAATAACCACTTTCTATATCTATTGAAGGTTCTGTAATAAATCCACTATAACCCACAGTGGTATTGGATGAACCCGGAGTAGGGGACTTGAAAAATTTTAAGTCGCCGATACCATTGGGTTTGTGTCCATATGATATATCGGCTCTTATTGGAATGGAATCTAATTGATCGATTATTTCTCCATCGCTATTAGATAGTAGGATATTCTCTCCTTCTTGGGAAAGTTTGAAATTAGCATGTAATTGATTATTGGTGCTCTCTTTCTCCGATGCAAAAACCAAAATATACCCATATGCTGGAATACTAGCACTGGGGAACGTCCATTTTAATGGATTATCTACTTTATCTGATAAGTGATAGCCTTCTAGGTTAATGCTTGCATTCGTATTATTATATATTTCTATCCAATCTGAGTTTTCGCCATAATCATCAATAATGCCAGTAAGGTTATTTGGTGAAAATTCGTTAATAATTAAGTTCTGAGCATTTGATGAAAAAGCAGCAATTATTAATAATGCAAATAAGGATGCGTTTAAATGTTTCATGATATTAATTTATGGGTTAAATAAATGATAAACTAAACCAAGGGTTAATGCATCGGAGTATTGACCATGATTAAATAATCTGCTGGCTCCTGATACATGAGGTCGGATTGGTGTGATGCTGTTATTGGTACGAAATGCGGCCGATAGATGTTCGTTTATATGATAATCTATTCCTAAAATAAAAGAGGCACTATGTTTATTAAATTCTGCACTTGAAACACTGGAACTATTATTGGCTTCTTCGAAAGGTGTTCCAACTTGATAAGAGTAGGCTAAACCAATATTAATATCAAGTTTTTCATTGATTTTATAAATGTAAAGAACTGGGATTTCAATATAATTTACTTTTAGGAGGTATTGAAAATTCCCATTTTTTTCGCTGGGATTTTCTCGTGCTCCTTTCTGAATAAAGTACATTTCCAGTTGCGCACCAGATTTAAGGGTGAATTGTCTATTGGCTAAAACGCCAAAATACGCTCCTAACTTATTATATCCTGAACTGGGATCACCTGCAACTTGGCTTCCTAATAAGCCTGCCATTACTCCTCCTTCAAATTTTTGGGAGTAGGAAACCAAGTGTAGTGACATCACACAAAATATGATGATCAAAATTTTCTGATGGCTTTTAGTCATTCTTATATTTTTCCAATTACTAAACTAGCTTAAATATTTACCCATTTTTTTGAGGAGTGCAGAAATAACGATTGGTTTTGGTATATAGTCGTCGCATCCGGCAGTAATCGATTTTTCTTTGTCACCTTCCAAAGCATAGGCAGTTTGAGCAATAATGGGTAGCTCGGGGCGTGTTTTTTTTATTGCAGCAGCAGCTTCGTAACCATTCATAATAGGCAGGTTGATATCTAGTAGGACTAAATCAATAGCAGGATTTGCTTCTACTTCTTCTACAGCGTCTTTACCATTCTCTTTCCAGATAATCTCAATTTTTGATTTTCTTAAAAGTAAGCGCAGAAAATTGAAATTACTTGTAATATCCTCAGCAATTAAGACAGTTTTGCCTTCCCAATTATACTCATTCACGTTTAATGATTCATTCATAACCCAATTCTTTTATAATAGTTTTACTTATACTTGTTTTATATTAAATGTAAATATTGATCCTTTTTCAAGTTCCGATTCCACATATATTTCACCATTCATTAAGTCGAGCAGTTGGTTGACAATAGAAAGTCCCAAACCTAATCCGTCGTGTGCACGGTTGTTGCCATCGTCTTCTTGCTTAAAGCTTTCAAAAATGTCGGTGAGTTTACCTTTATTAATGCCTTTCCCTTGATCTTTTACATAAAAATCAATAAGGCCATCTTTATTATGTTGTATATATCCAAATTCTATGACTCCTGTTTGTGAGAATTTATAAGCATTGTCAATTAGTTTGGAGAATATTTGTTCAAACTTACTGTTATCAGCAAAAAAAAGATCCTTACCCTCCTTTAAGTTTCCTTTCCACTGGAGAGTAATGGAATTATTATCATATCTAATATTTGATTTAAATTTATCAAAAAGTTTTTGCATCAAATTATTAAGAGAAAACTCTACAGGTAATATTTTCAAGTCTTTGCTTTCCAATAAACTTATGTCGAGAATATCTTCCACTATTGAAAGTAAGTGATTTCCGCTATTGTGTATTTCTTCGTTAAAATCAAGAATATCTTCCATAGATACCTCGGTGATTTTAATAAGTTCAGAGAAACCAATAATGGCGTTTAATGGCGTGCGAAGTTCGTGAGATATGGTTGAAAGGAAAGCGGTCTTCATTCTATCAGAATCTTCAGCAAGTCTTTTAGCTCTTAAAAGGTTTTCTTCATACTCTTTCCTTTCACGAATATCAATTGCCGAAACAGCATAAAACTCAGGTTGCTCATATCTATCTTTAATGATAACACTATTAATCATTACGGGGATATTTTGCTTTGATTTGCTTGTGAGAATAACTTCACGACCTTCTCCACCTTGTAAATTAGATGCTTCGGCAACATATTTTACAACTTTCGACCTTTTTATATTTGGTGTTATATTAAAGAAACTTTGCCCTATTATTTGATCTTGTGAGTATTCTAAAAGCTCTGCAAAATATTTATTAATATACAAAAACTGTCCGTTGGCATCTGTTACAGCCAATCCATAATTTGCTAGGTCAGCAATCAATTTAAATCTGCTAATTTCTTCTAGGTCAGCTTTTCGTTGACTTATATCCCTCACAATGCAAATAATATTATTATCGCCATCAATATCAACTGATGCCATGGACATTTCCACCGGTATTTCAATACCATCTGCCCGAGTTGCAATTATTTCTATGTTTTCGCCGTTAAGCTTATTGTCAATAGCATGTTGTATTACTTCTAGTCCCTTAGTAAACCCATCGTTATCGTTATCGGAGGAAAAAAGAACTCTTATATTTTGGTTGATAATGTCGTCGTTGGCGTATAAAAACATGGATTCAGCAGCTTTATTCCAAAAAGTGATTCTTCCATATTCATCAAAAAGTACAATAGCATCGTTTGCTGCAGTGGTTATTGCTTTTAGTTTTATTTCGTTCTCAATAGCAAATTGTCGTGCATCTTTGTGCATTTCAACCTCAGCGAGCAACTCGCGAGTTCTGTCTACGACTAAATGTTCCAGATATTGTTGATAGTTTTTGAGTTCCTGATCAACTTTTAGTTTTTTGCGAGCCATTTCCATAGTAATCTCAAGCTGTAATGGCGAAAATGGTTTAATAACATAGCCTATAGGTTTTGTTTCTCTGGCTTTATCTACAACAGACTTTTCTGTTTGGCTAGTCAAATATAAAATGGGAATATTGTCGTTTTTATTTATAATTTCTGCTGCTTCAATGCCGTTTAACTGGTCGTCTAACTCAATATCCATTAAAATGATATCGGGCTTTGATTTTGCAACAAAATCTACAGCTGCTTCGCCAGTGGTTAATACCCCCATAACCACATAGCCTTTGTCTTCGAGAAAGTTCTGAAGCACCTTGGCATTGATGATTTCGTCTTCTACAATTAATACTTTAAAAGTTTCCATTTTATGATATGTAATTTGATATGTGTCTTTTTATTTACTTCTCCCCAATCACAAATTTAGTAAATACTTACAATCTCTCAACAAGGATATATTAAATTATCAACCAATCAATTAACAATTACTTAATATAAATATAGGGGAAATTAGCCACTTATCCTTATTTTTGCATTAAATAATTTCTAATGGAAAACACCAAACAGACTATTCTTTTAGTTGATGATGAACCGGATATTCTTGAATTTTTAAGTTATAATTTAAGGAAAAATGGTTACGAGGTATTTACTGCAAATAATGGCAAAGAAGGAATTGAATTGGCTCTAAAAACCAAACCGGATTTAATAGTTTTGGATGTTATGATGCCTGTAATGGACGGTATGGAAACCTGTAATCAATTGAGAACATATAATGAATTAGGGCATTCAATAATTGTTTTTTTAACAGCAAGGTCTGAAGATTACTCACAAATTGCAGGGTTAAATGCTGGTGCTGATGATTATATAAGTAAGCCAATTAAACCTCAGGTTTTTATGAGTAAAATAAAGTCCTTATTGAGGAGGGCAGGCGCAAGTACTGAACCAAATCGTGAAGAGTTAGTTATAAAAATTGATGAGGATTTAGTTATTGATAAGGAAAGATATTTGGTGATTTACAAGGGGAAAGAGTATGCTTTTCCGCGTAAAGAGTTTGAACTCCTTTTATTATTTTCTTCTAAAGCCAATAAAGTGTTTACTCGTGTTGAGATATTCTCAAAAATTTGGGGCGACAATGTAATAGTTGGGGATCGTACTATTGATGTACATATCCGTAAAATACGAGAGAAAATTGGATCTAATTATATTCAAACTGTTAAGGGAGTGGGATATAAATTTATTACTCATTAATACACTAATTCTGTGAATGAAGCTGCCAGAATATCTTTAAAGATAAGTCTTGTTTTTATTTCTTTTATAGGAATTATATTCGGCTATTTTTATTTTTTAGAAGCCATTTCTTTATGGCTTTCTGTTGCATTGGTTTTGCTTATTGGCTTGGTTGTATTTTGGTTGACGAGTTTCTTTATTGAAAGATATATCTATTATAAAATAAGGGTTATTTATAAAATTATTGATGATCATAAAGTGGCAAAAAGTAATGGTCATTCGGCGCTAAAGAAAAAGGAGTCAATTGATACAGTGCATCAGGAAGTTTTAGATTGGAGCCAGGATTACGAGGAGGAGATTAGTCATTTGAAAGAGTTGGAGAAGTATAGAAAAGAATATATTGGCAATATTTCTCATGAGTTAAAAACACCATTATTTACTATTTTAGGTTATGTTTCAACATTAATTGATGGCGGATTAAGCGATGAAAAAATTAATTTGAAATACCTCCAAAGATCTGAAAAAAATATCAATAGATTAATTAGTATTGTTAAAGAGCTTGAAACTATAAATCAATTAGAGTCCGGGGAGATAAAAATTGAGATGACTAAATTCAATATCAAAGAAGCTATTGATGAAATACTTGAGTCTCTTGAAATGAAAGCCGACGAGAAAGGCATGAAGCTATATTATGGGAAGAATTATGATCGCCCCATTTATGTGAATGCTGATAAAAGTCAGATTCAGAAATTACTGACTAATTTAATAGGTAATGCTATTAAATATGGCCATTCAAATACAGGAAAGGTGAAAATGAGCTTTTTTGACATGGAGGATCAAATTCTTATAGAAGTTACCGATAATGGTCCAGGTATTTGTAAAGAGGACCTACCTCGAATTTTTGAACGCTTTTATAGAACAGAGAAAGCTAGAGATAGAAAGTTAGGAGGCACAGGTCTGGGTTTAGCTATTGTGAAACATATTTTAGAAGCACACAAACAGACAATATATACCCGTTCTACTCTAGGTATAGGAACTACTTTTGGTTTTACCTTAGAAAAAGCTAAATAATTTAGTGATAATAACTTATTGCTTTAAGCCATCATCATTAATAACAACTCCCCAGTTTACTGCTGCCAATGCACCTTCAATAAAATAAAAATCAATCATGGCATCATCAAAAGTTAATCGAAGCTCTCCCCACTCTTCTTCTTCTTTTTCTAATTCAACATAACCATGTTTGGTCATTAGATTGGTTATACCTTGCTCATCCATTTCAAAGATTTTTTCTCCGTACAGAGTGGCGTTCTTATTATCTAAATCGAAATGAGAAACGATGGGTTCTACCAAACCTTCTAAAAAAACTGTTATCCCATTTTCAAATGAAAGGATAGTGGTTTTTAAATCATCGTCTGTGGCTATGTCTTCAGCACTACCGGGTGTGCCTATTATCTTGGTTACGTTTTCTGGAATTTCTCCAAACTTAATATCTCCTAAACCTATTTTGGGTTTGATATCTAATATTAATTCACTCATCTTTATTTATTATTGAATCTCTTATTACATTTTTTTTCTACTAACAAATATATAATAATAATGTATGAAAACAATAAAATGAAAATAAATAATAAAATTGTTTTGAAATAATAAGAAAAGAAGAGGATTGTTGTGAACTTGGAATTATTGTAAGAAAAGTTGAACTAATTGATTCTTGTTATTAGCAATCTATTGCTTAAGTATTATTATTGTTTTTAAAGCAATATTGTATCTCTGGCCAGTTTTATAATGGAGAGTCTTGTTCTTTAGAGATAAAGGAGTAGGTTAGTTTGTCTAAAAGGCGAGGAAAGAATTTTTTAAGAAAGACGCTCAGTTTGCCTTCTTTAAAAGTTAATATCAATTCAGCTTGTCTCCTATCAACAGCTTTAGCAATTTTTTTGGCAACTTTCTCTGCTGACATCATTTTATTTTCATCTCGTGGGCTTTCACCTTGAGCTGTACCATGTTCAGTTAATGCGGTATTTCTAATGTTGCTTGCTGTATAACCCGGAGCAGCTACTAAAACATGAACCCCTGTTTTTAAATTTTCTACTCGTAAAGTATCCAAAAATCCTCTCATTGCATATTTGGATGCGCTATAACCCGATCGAGCAGGTAATCCTAAAAAGCCGGCAATGCTAAGAACTCCTACTATGGATCCTTTGGTTTTAAGAAGATGCGGTAAAGCGAATTTAGTACAATAAACAGTCCCCCAAAAATTGACGTTCATCAGTTTTTCTAACACCTCCAAATCTACATTATTAAAAATTGCTCTCATGCTCAAGCCGGCATTATTAATTAAAATGTCTATTCGTTGGTAGTTTGCAATTGTTTTATCAATTAAATTAATGCAATCATCTATTTTGCTAACATCAGTTTTTATGGCAAGGCTTTGTTGGCCTTTGGAACTTAAATCATCATGGATTTCATTTAATTTAGAGATATTTCTTGCTGCTAAAACTACAGCATAGCCTTTGTGAGCATATTCGTAAACCAATGCTTTACCTATGCCAGAGGAGGCTCCCGTAATAATGATTACTTTTTGTTGCATGCTTCGGCAAAAGTAGAAATTCTTTTATCAATACAGAAATTATCTAATATATATTTATTATTGTTCCTCCTGAAAA
>Ga0256826_1001960_pt1 | contig 12712 bp, 11 predicted proteins | sample CV79metaG_FD_185975 | JGI IMG/M metagenome (GOLD analysis project Ga0256826, IMG submission 185975) | Hydrothermal vent microbial communities from East Pacific Rise, Pacific Ocean - CV79 | ecosystem: Environmental > Aquatic > Marine > Hydrothermal vents | place: Pacific Ocean: East Pacific Rise...
TTATAAATCTAAATAAGCCCTTCGTGGCCAAAGGAGAATATATGCAATTAGGTTTCCTAGTTGATTTACACCTGTGTATGGGTTGTAAAGGTTGTGAGATCGCATGTAAAGTGGAAAATGAAGTTCCTCTTAGTACATGGAGATTACGTGTTAAGTATGTTGATGTGGGGACTTACCCAGAGACTAAAAGAACTTTTACACCTTTAAGATGTAATCACTGTGAGAATGCTCCATGTGAGAGAATCTGTCCGGTATCTGCACTTCACTATATTGAAAATGGAATTGTAAATATAGATAAAGAGAGATGTATTGGTTGTGCTGGTTGTGTTATGGCTTGTCCTTATGGAGCAATCTATATTGATCCTGAAACACAAACTGCTGATAAGTGTACTTACTGTGCACACCGTATTGCATCATCAATGATGCCAGCTTGTGTTGTAGCTTGTCCTGTTGGCGCAAATATTTTTGGTGACCTTGAAGATCCAAAATCAAATATTTCATCATATATTCAAGCACATCAAGGAAATGTAACTGTTCGTAAACCTGAGAAGGGAACGAATCCACATCATTTCTATGTAGGTGGTGGTAATGTAAATCTTAATCCACTTGCTTCAAAAAGAGAAGAGGGTTATAGTTTATTTAATAAATTGACACATCTTCCACTAGGAGGGCATCACTAATGGTACATGAAACTTTAGCAGCAACACATGCTGTAGTAACTTTAGACGTGGCTTTACCAGACGTGTTTTGGGGCTGGTATGTAACTATGAATATGTGGGCAAAAAGTATTGGTACAGGTCTAATCTTTATGCTATTTTTACTTCTTAGAAAAAATTCTAGTGAAATGAGTGGGCTAAGAACACCTGCAATTATCGTCTCTTTTGTGATGATGAATGTTTTCTTACTCTTCACATTAGCTGATTTACACCAACCATTTAGAATGTGGCATATATTTTTCTACCCTCATTGGACTTCAGCAATTACTGTTGGTGCATGGATGGCTACAATATTTGTAGGTTTAGAATTTGTAATGATGGCTGTAATGATTAGAAAAGATAAATGTTTGTTAACTAAAGATGCAAATGGTTTCTTTGATAAATTACTTTTCTGGGTAACGCTATTAGCGATTCCTGTTACTTTATATACTGCTGGAATTATGGCAGAAGCAACAGCAAGAGAATTATGGCAAATGCCAACAGAATCAGTACAGATGATTTTAGCAGCAACACTTAGTGGTTCAGCAGCAATTATTTTACTTGGTGGTGCAAAACTTAGTGATGAGACAAAGAATTTCTTTGCTTCAATCTTAGGTTTAAGTGCACTACTCGCATTTATTATCTATATGTCTGAGTATGTATTTGGTTCTATGAAAGCTGAAGAAGTTACAGCTACATTAGCATACGTAAAAGGTGATGGCGAATATGCAACAATGTTCTGGATAGGACAATGGGTGGCATATATTTTACCAATGATTCTTATTGCACTTTACAGAGTAAGTAAAAGTAGTAGTATTTTAAGTCTTGCAGCGATTTTAGCGATTGCAGGTTTATGGGTTGTTAAGCATGTTTGGTTAGTTATCCCACAATTATTACCGTTAAGTTAAGGAGAAAGTATAAATGTATTTAGAAAGTAGAAGAACATTTTTAAAAGGTGCTGCGTTTAGTGTTGCTGGTGTTGCAATTGCAAAGGGTGTATTTACAACCGATGCAGCAGCAGAGTCAGTCACAAACTCAAAATTTACAAATACACCTGATTCACTCTCTTTTTATCCTGATCAATCAGAATGGGATAATTTTCAAGAGTTGGATGGTGATGATTGGAAACGTGGTGGTATTGAACGCCATGGTGTTCGCAGTGAATCAAATCCAGATGGTATCCAAGTAAATAACTACACAATTGTTCCAACAGTTTGTTCAAACTGTGAAGCAGGGTGTGGTTTAACTGCATGGGTAAATACAAATGATTTTGCTAAAGGTAAACTTACAGTTAGAAAATACATGGGAAATCCTCTTCATACAGGTTCTCGTGGACGTAACTGTGCTAAAGGTTATGCTGTAACATCACAAATGTACGATCCAGATCGTATACCATTTCCAATTAAACGTGCACCAGGTTCTAAACGTGGTGAAGGTAAATGGGTTCGTGTAACTTGGGATGAAGCAATGTCTGCTATTGGTAAGAAGATGCATGATACATTAGCTGTTGGTGATGAGATGAGTAAAAAATCTATCATGTACCATGTTGGTCGTCCAAATGAGAATGGTTTTGGTCCACGTGTACCACAGTCTCTTGGTATTGATGGTTATAACTCGCATACAAATATCTGTTCAGCAGGTGCTCGTCAGGGTACTATTCAATGGGCAAATGATGATAGAAACTCACCAGATTGGGCAAATGCTAAATTAATATTTTTACAATCATCTCATGCTGCAGATGCAGGTCACTACTTCCAACAATCAGCAGGTTTAATCGCTGATGCACGTAAGAATGGTGCAAAAATGGTTGTTATTGATCCACGTCTTTCTAACTCAGCTGGTATGGCAGATTTATGGATTCCGGCATGGCCAGGAACAGAAGCTGCACTTTATCTTTACTTAGCAAACCGTATCTTAAATGAAAAAGATATAGATGGTGATAACTTTGTAGATGATGATTTTGTGAAGAATTGGGTTAACTGGGATCGTCTTATGGACAATAAAGAGTACCTAGAGAAGATGGTTGGATATGGTTATATTGATTCTATACCTAAGGGTAACTCATATGAAGACTTTATCGAATTAGCTAAAAAATTGTATGCACCATATACTAAAGAGTTTGTACTTAAAGAGTGTAAACTTGAAGGTATGGGCGATAAACTAGATACTTTATGGGAGTACTTCATTAATGCTGGTACTCGTGTATCATCTTACCTTTGGCGTGCAGGAGCAATCGGACACCGCGGTGGTTGGATGAATGTTCGGGCAGGTTTCCTTCCACTAGCACTTCGTGGTGCAATGCGTGGAGATATTGGTGGAGTAGGTATGCACCACTGGCATGAGATTTCTGTTGCTGGTAAAGGTGATAAGGCTACTGTAGCTGGTGAACACCCTAAACCAACTGATGCTTGGAATGAACTTGCATGGCCACCTGAGTATCCAATTTCTACATACGAAATGGGATATATGCTTCCTCAAATGATTCTTGATGAAGAGTGGTTAGCAAAATGGAAAGCAAAAGGTGTAAATATACCAAATAAAATTTCTGTTTATGTTCCAAGAATGCACAATCCACTCTGGATTAACCCAGATGGTTTTAGATGGATTGAAGCACTTAAACGTGAAGATAAGTTTGAATTAACATTTAACCTTTCTCCAACATGGTCAGAGACTAACTGGTACTGTGATTATGTACTTCCAGTTGGACTTGCAGGTGAGAGAAATGATCAACAGTCAACTCCATCTAAACCTGAGCAACGTATTGAGTTTCGTCAAGCGGTACTTCGTGTTGCAGCTGAAAAAGCTGGTTGGAAAGCAAAAGATCCTACTCGTGCTACATTAGAAGCACATGCTAAGTTCGGTCTTGGTGAAGTTTGGGAAGAGTCAGAATTCTGGCCAAACCTCATAGTACACCATGTTGATCCTGATGGTTCATTAGGTATTCGTAAGTATTGGGCAAGCAAGAAAGATCCATCTCGTTGTGTAACTGTACCTGAGTATTTTGATGCAGCACTGAGTCTTTTACCAAAACTAAAAGATGCAGCAACAAAAATGTACAAAGATGAAGAGTATCCAGTATATAGCTATATTAGAGATCATGGTGCTTGGACTGAGAAAACTGATGTTTATAAGCCTCAAGAAGAAGAGCTTAAAATGGATTCTAAATATGTTTATGCTCATGGTAAAAAATATCCTCGTAATGAAGTTACACAAGATAAACACGGTGCATTATGGATAGAGCATGAAGGACATAAACACTCAATTGGTGTTGAAGTTGAAGGTAAATTCCATGATGGTTTCCATACATTAAGTAAAAAACTTGAGTTCTTCTCTGAGTGGTTAGCTGATGATTGGAAATGGCCAGAGTATGCAGTGCCATTTTACCCAAGAAATGAAAAAGAGTCTGATAAAATGGTACACTTGATTACTCAAGTACACCATAAGTTTATGAAAGCAGATAATGAATTTGCTCTTAATACAATTTATCGTTTACCATATAATATTCATACTCGTTCTGTGAATTCTAAACACCTTATGGAGATTTCTCAAAACCATAATCCTGTTTGGATTTATACAACTGATGCTGAAAAACTTGGTATTAAACGTGGTGATGCAATTAAAGTTCAAATTACAGATACATTATCTGGAATTGATAGTGGTTATTTCATCGCTATGGCTGTACCAACTGAAGCAACACGTCCAGGTGTATTAGCTTGTTCACACCATGCTGGTCGTTGGAAACTTAAAAACTCTGTTTCTATTCCTGGTTTTGATCATGAATTAGGTGTTATGGGACTTGGTGCTCCTTTATTTGAAATGACAGATGATGGTAAAGTTGGGACTATGAAAGCTAAAGAGGGTATTCACCCTTATCATGATGTATGGCAGTTCAAAGAGTACAACAAAGATCTAGATAATATTTGGTGGGATGGTCTTAGTGGTGCTTGGCAAAATGCTGTAGCTCCTGTACATCCAGATCCAATTGCGGGTAACCATGGATGGCATCAGAAAGTTGTCATCACTAAAGCATCTGCTGATGAAAAAATTGGTGATATCTATGTTAACTATGAAAATAATGATAAAGTATTTAAAGCTTGGAGAGATGACTTAACTCGTCCTCTTGATTCAAGTGATAAATTACGTCGTCCTTATCATATTAAACGTCCAGTTAAGCCTAGTGCAAAAGCTTACGAAATTAATATCAAAGACGTATAATCTTAATAATAAAGCCCACATAAAGTGTGGCTTTATTATACTTCCACAACAATTTTTCCACTAAGGTACACAATCAATGAATGATGATTTAAGACAAGAACAGACTGCAAGAATAAATCTCTATGCGTTAATATCAAGATTAACAATGAGTGAAGTTGATGAAGGGCTATTAAAATCAATAGAAGAAGATGAAAATATGCTCTCTTTTTTCCCAACATATAAAGGCTGGGACAAACGTGAAAAATTTGACAGAAAAGAGCTAATAGAAAAATATCTTAATGTTGATTTTACTAATCTTTTTTTACTCCATTTAATTCCGTATGAATCTTTCTATACACGTGAAGATCAGATGATGGAAACAGGTGGTGATAATGAAGTTCAAGCACTTTTTAATGATTTTGATTTTAGAGTAGAGCTTGATAAAGCTCGTGTTATGAGTGCTGATCATATTGGTGTAGAGTTTGAGTTTATGTACAAGTTAGCAGAAGCACAGATGAAAGCATTTGAAGATGAGGAGTATGAAACAGCATGTGAACTTGCAAAAATTCAACAAGATTTTCTTAAAGAACACCTACTTGAATGGGCTCCAATGTTTCTTATAAATGTAAAAAGTGAAGCAAGCACTGCTTTTTACTTTGACATAGCAGATTTTGCATTAGAGTTTATGTTGAGTGATTTTGAGTACCTTAGTCAACTTATAATAGATGGAAAATGTAACTTTAAAATATGAGTCTTTTAACGTTAGATATAAGTAGTTGTGTAAGAACAACAAATAAATTTTCAGAGTGTAATGCCTGTGTTACAGCTTGTCCTGTTTCAACGATTGTCATTACCAATCAACTACCATCATTTGTTCCAAATGATTGTGTTGGTTGTGGGGGTTGTTTAAGTGCTTGTCCTAGTGATGCTTATAAGTTAGATGATTTTAATCCTCTTAATTTTATTTTTTCTTACTTAGAATCAGATAAAAATGAAATTTCTTGCCAAAAGGATGCAATCCCTTGTTTGGCTGCATTAAGTGTAGAAGAGATACTTAGTATGTCTCTTATTAGCTCCAAAGAGATTATTTTTAATAAGTCTCACTGTAAAGAGTGTGATATTGCAAAGGTAAATTTAGAGATTATCGAAGCTCGTGTGGAAGAGACAAATTTTTTATTAGAAGCGATGCAAGTAGATAAAATAGTTAAATTTGAAGAGATTCAAATTGAAGATGATTTAGATAAGGATGAGCCAAATCGTAGAGAGTTTTTATCTAAACTCTCTGTCAAAGAGGCTATCAGTTTAAAATGTAAGTTTGAAAACAGTGTAGAGGCATTAGATGAAGAGATAAAAGAGCATATTGCATCTTCTCTTGATATACAGAAGACTAAAACTAAACGTACTCCTGATAGACGTAAACTTTTAAAGATGGCTATGAAAAGAGCAGGTGTGCCAGAAGATTTTCATATTATAGAAGCAGATGATATCTCTTTTATTTCTCAAAAACTTTTAGACGAAGAGAGTTGTACAAATTGTCAAATGTGTTACAGAATATGCCCAACTGGTGCTTTAAGCTCTGATACACATGGAGGATTTATTAATTTTGATGCCTTTAGTTGTATTAAGTGTACATCTTGTCATGATGTATGTGAGCCAAACTCTTTAATTCTGAGCCCTACATTTGCACTAAAGGAACTTTTTGAGCCTAAGGTAGAAACACTTGTGAAGTTTAGCGTTAAACGGTGTGGTGAGTGTAGTATGCCATTTGTCTATAGAGGTGGTGAAGTGATGTGTCCACGGTGTAAGATTGAAGAAGAAGAAGCACGTGCTTTATGGGGGATTGAATGAGTGAAACTTTAAAACCAGTTGAAACAATGAATGCTGATAATGTTATCTCTAAAGAGACAAAGCTATTTGGTCTTATTGGAGAAAAAGCTGGAACAAATCGGCTCTTTGTAATGATAAATAAACTTATAAAAAGTAATGCAACGGATGCAATGATAATTCCAATGAACATTCGTGAAGATGATTTTTACTTTACCGTTGCCAATATGAAAAAGTCTCATGTTTCAGGGGCATATATTGAAAAAGAGTTTCAAGAGTCTGTTCTTGACTTACTAGACTCTAAGGATGAGATTGTAGAAGTTTACAATAGATGTGATTTTGTTTTAAAAGAGGGTGAAAAGCTAAAAGGTTTTTTACTAGAGAAAAATGATGTCTCTTCACAAGAAGAGTTAAGTAGTATAATATTTGAGAAATTTATAAAGGATTAAGAGATGAATGAAAATGATTTAGGTGAGTTTCGTAACGAATTTGAAGCGATGAAAGAACAGGTTTTTGAGAGTTGTGCAGATGGTTCTTGTGATTTAGAACAAGAAGATGAAGATTATCCAGATTACTTAAAAGCCATATATGCAGAGATTATGCCTCCTGTAAAGAGTGGTATCTATTTTTCAAGATGGGATCTTAAGAAGATGGCTTTAGGTGTTGATGAATCTTTTGCTATAGATGTTCGTGAGCGAATGTTTCAAAAGTTTATGCAATGGATAGCTGATCCTAATGATATGCAAAAAGTTATTGCAGTTTTTAGTGACCTGATGGATAGAAAGTGTGAGCTTTATAAAGAGTATTCAGAAAAATATCCATCTACTAAAGAGAGTTTTGATAGAAAAATACAAAAAGTTGAAAGATCTAAACAGTACTTGAATAAAGTACATACTGAGTTTTTTACTTAGAAAACAGTTCTAAAATCTCTTTTTTTACTTCATGAAAACTTTGAGAAGATTGTTTGTATGCAATCTTCTCAAGTCTCTCTACATACTCTTTAATCTCCATATTTTTATAATTGTTAAGAAGCAATAAAATGAGTTCTTGAGCTGTTTGAGTGTTTTTTATATCTTCAAATGGAGTGTTTTTTACTCTCTTAATGATATTAATTTCACTTAATTTTGCACTTATAAATCCAAAAAGAAAAATCACGATATAGATAAAATATTGTTTCATTATCTCTAGAGAGAGAAGAGGAGTTGTCATAGGTGAATCACTTTTATCTAAAAGTGTTTGTATGTCAATCGCTTTTACATGGATATGATATGCAGGAGTATCAAGAGTGTAGGCTTTATGCTTAGAGAAAGAGTAAGCATTTAGATGCAGAGCAGGGACTGTAAAATCCTCTGTATCACTTAAGGCATAGGTATAAACTCTTTGTGTTTGATAGCCATTTTTTGTAATTTTTGAGTAAACATTATGAATATCTTTAAAGAGTGTTACATTTGGGATTTTATGAAAGAGTGAAATTGTCTCATTTTTATAGCCTTCTCCTTTTATAGTATAGAGTAGATTTATATCTTCATAGGGTGCAATCTTCGTTCTATCACTCTTTGAACTTAGGGTAAAATCACCATATAAATCTATATTTTTTGGTGTTGGCATAACATCTATTGTAAGAGATTTTAGAGAGATTGGATGATTTACTTTTTCTATAGCTTTGCCTCCATCGTGGTCATCGACATAACTCTGAGCGAGTGCTTCATCACTTGCTGTTTGGATACTAAAATTAAATTTTACTTCTATTTTTTTTGCTTTTAGTGGAAAAAGTAGATAGCTAAAAGATGCTTTTGCCTGATGATTAAGTGTATCATCATTGAGTGATTTTAAAAGCTGAATCTCATAGTCTGGACTCTTGAGTGGTGTAAACAGAAAGAACATACGATCACTACTACTCTTTTGGGAGACTTTAAAGGTGATAACAACAGGCTCTTTTACCATTGCACTCTTTTTATCTGAAGAGAGGCTATAAGTGGCTAATTGATCTGATAAGAGAAGTGTTTGCATTAGGAGTAGGATAACTCCTATTTTACCAAGGCTCTTTTTCATTAGAATATCCTTTATTGATTTTTTCATAGGCTTTATAGCCGAGTTTATAGTTACTACTCTTGTTTTTTGTTTGACTACGTTTGGTAGGTTGGCGTTTCTTCTTCTTTTGAGATCCACCACCATGACTACTCTCTTGTGATTGCTGATTTGAGCTTGAACTTTGAGAAGAGTTATTTGAGTTTTTCTCTTCCTTATCTGTTTTTTGATGATTTTTAGCCTCTTTAAATGTCTGCTCTTTTGGCATCATAGCTAGAACATCTTTGGCTTTTTTTGGATGTAATTTTCTTAAAAGTCTAAGGTTATAGAGTGCATCTTTATCCTCTCCAAACGCCAAAGCTTGCACATAAAATCTTTTTGCCCGTTCATATTTCTTTATTCGTGCGGCAGTATTTGCCATATTGTAAAGAATAGCTTGTTTTATTTTTGGATCTCTTGTCTGAATCTGTGTATAAAACTTGAGTGCGTCTCGATTTTCTCCGAGTTTATAGTAGAGAGTCGCTATATTGTAATAACTCTGCACAGAGGGAGTGATGGCTTTATACTCTCTGATAGCTGCACGATACTGCTTTGCATCTGTAAATTGTTGAGCCTTCTGTATGTGATAAAAATCAAATATAGAGGCTTCTGAATGAGTAGGTGAAACAAGCATAAATGCAAGTATGCTCCAGATTGCACCAAATTTTGTAATGGCGAGAAAGAAGAGCAGAAGGGCAAGAGAGAGAGGAATGTAGAAAAGTTCTTTGTATGTTTTTACTTTTATATTTACCTGTGTTTGTACATTCTCTTCTAAGTCTGCTGTGAGTTCATCCATAATATCCAGCGATTTTAACTCATAGTATTTTCCATCTGTAAGTTTTGCCAACTCTTTAAAAGAGGGGTTGATTTTAGAGATGACAAGTGAGGAGTGTGCATCTTTGATGAAGTGATCATCTCTCTTAAGGGCAGCTCCTTTTTGTGTGGCTGTAGCTACAAGAAAAGGGGTGATTGCACTGTTTTTTGCAATAGTCTGAATCTCTTGAAAATTATGTTCATCCCCTCCATCACTAAATATAATTAACTTTTTGGCTTGCATCGGGAGTTTTGCCACTACCTTAAAAAGATTTTTGAGATTGGTACTTTTTGTAAGTATGTAGTCTGGATTAATAGCATCAAGGGCGACCATACTCAGTGCTGTATCTGTCGTAGGGGGAGAGATAAGAAGTGCATTTGAGGTAAATACAAAGAGTGTGAATCTATCTTTGGGGTGGGTGTTTAAGAGTCTTCGTATCGCTTTTTTTGCTGCAATGTATCGAGTCGGTTTGAGATCATCTGCTTGCATTGAGTAGGAGGCATCAAGGGCTATGACAAACTCTTGAGAATCGAACTTTTGCTCCTCTAAGCTATTTTGTAATGCTGGTCTTGCAATGGCTAAAACCATAAAAATAAGGCTGAAAAAAAGGAGTTTCATACTTCTTGAGTCACTATTTTGAATCTGGCGTTTATAGATAAGATAGAGAGGTATAAATGCCAAAAGTGCCCAAAGATTTATAAATGACATTAGAGTTCTCTCTTTTTCATCAGAAGATAGATGAGTAGAAACATCGCAAGGCTAAGAGGATAGAAAAAGAGCATCTGCTTGTTGAGATAATTTTGCGAATGAATAGGGCTTTTTTCTAAAGAGTCAAGGGTGTTATAGACACTTTTAAGAGCCTCTGCATCTTTAGCTTCAAACATTTTTGCATTGGTATCTTTGGCTATTTTTTCTAAGAGGAGGCTATCGTATTCACTTTTTTTACCAATCCCAATGGTGTAGATTTTAATATCTCTCTTTTGTGCCTCTTTCACAGCTTTTTTTATGGAAATATCTCCACTATTTTGGTAACCATCTGTGACTAAAATGATAACTTTACTTTTTGCCTCTCCTTTATCAAGAAGCTCTATTGCTTGAGTGATGCCATCACCTATGGCTGTATTTTCTCCTGCTATGCCGACTTCTATGAAGTTGAGTAAAAAGGATACTGCTTTCATATCATAGGTTAAAGGGACACTTGAAAAAGCAAAAGAGCCAAAGATAGAGACACCGACATTATCATCAAAACGGTGTGTAATGAAGTTTTCTATAAGACTTTTAAGCACTTCAAATTTACTTTTACTTTTTTGCTCTTGAGCATAACCACTCTCGCCCATACTTCCACTTGTGTCAAGTGCAAATATGAGGTCACGACCTTTTCTATGGCTGGAGAGCTTAGAGTCATAACTTATTGGTGAGGCAAGGGCAGTGACGAGTAGAGTAAATATAAGTGCATAGAGTAATTTTTCTCTGTTTATAAAATTTGTAAATTTTGTAAAAAGCTGTAGATGGGGAAAAATAAGGGTTTTAATGACATAAGGACATTTATAAATACAGATGATAAATAGAAGCAAAATAAAAAGATAAGGATGTTCAAACTCAAACTGATGCAATATGTCCAACTTTTTTGTATAATTATACAAAAAGGTTGGTTAAATTGAGATATATTATTCTTATATTACTTCTACTGAGTAGTTTATATTGTGATGCCTCGTATAATAGGGGAGAGACTATTTTTTTTGCAAAGGCATGCACGAGTTGCCATGGTGCAGCAGCTGAGGGGAGTACTACATATCCAAGGCTTGCTAACAAGAAAGAGGCTTATCTTTTAAAGAGATTACACTATTTTAAAAATGGTGATATGTTGAGTGTTTCTCAGCAGATGATGGCACAATTTATACAAAAATTAAATGAACAAAATATGAAAGATTTGGCACATTTTCTCTCTCATCATAAAAAAGTAAATATGGATGATGTCTCGGATGATATTTTGGGTGGATTTGGTTCTTAATCTCTAAAACTAGCCCACCACATTCTAAGATATAGTCCTATAGAGCTAGTATAACCCACTTCACTAAAAATGAGTTTTTTATCTTTATTGTAGATAAAAGTTGTTGGATAGCCTACCACATTAAACTCTTTTGAAAGTACTTTTGATTTATCATTAACAACTAAAAAATTATATCCTTTCTCTTGAAGGTATTTTTTTATTTCAAGATTTGAACCTGAATCAACAGCAATTGTTATAACATTAAAATGCTCTTTTATAAACTCAATATTTGGAGCTTCTATTTTACAAACAGGACACCATGTAGCCCAAAAATGAATGAGAAGGGGCTTATCTGTTGCAAAGTTATATGTTTGATTGTCTATAAGTTTAAGAGAGTGTATTGTTAAGGGTGCAGTTGATAACTCTTGACTCTTATAGATACTAATTAAATTAGTACTTATAATCATCGCTATAGTAAAAATAAGAATCTCTTTGATATAGTACTTTAGTTTTTCTTTCATAAATGAAGTGTATCATTTTTCTTCAAACAAAAGACTTATTTTATATTTTTGAAGGAGAGAGAGTTGTAAAAAACTCTCTCTTGTGTAGAAGTTTATAGTAGTTTAGAAGAAGTGCTTACTCTATTTCAGCGTCTATTACGTCTTCATCTTCTTTTTTCTTTTTAGCATCAGCCTCTGCAGCAGCTGGGTCTTTCTCTTGTTTGTACATCTCTTCTGCCATTTTATGTGCAGCTTCAGTAAGAGCTTTTACTTTCTCTTCGATTTGCTCTTTAGTAGCAGATTCCTCTTTTAGAGTCTCTTTAAGATCAGCTACCGCAGTTTCGATTTTTGCTTTTTCATCAGCTTCAAGTTTATCACCCATTTCAGTTACTGATTTTTCAGTTTGAACTATAAGTGCATCTGCTTGATTTTTAAGATCAACTAATGCTTTTCTCTCTTCATCAGCAGCTTTGTTCTCTTCAGCATCTTGAACCATTTTGTTAATCTCTTCTTCACTTAGTCCAGATGATCCAGAGATAGTAATTGACTGAGATTTACCAGTACCTTTATCAGTTGAAGAAACAGTTAATATACCATTTGCATCGATGTCAAAAGTTACTTCGATTTG
>Ga0256826_1001961_pt1 | contig 12708 bp, 11 predicted proteins | sample CV79metaG_FD_185975 | JGI IMG/M metagenome (GOLD analysis project Ga0256826, IMG submission 185975) | Hydrothermal vent microbial communities from East Pacific Rise, Pacific Ocean - CV79 | ecosystem: Environmental > Aquatic > Marine > Hydrothermal vents | place: Pacific Ocean: East Pacific Rise...
GTGTAAGAGACCAATTTGTATTGATTGTAACTGGTAAAGTTCGTGCCAGAGGTGAAGGTTTAGAGAACCCAAAACTTAAAACTGGTAAAGTTGAAATTGTTGCCGATAAATTGATTATTGAAAATACCTCAAAACCAATGCCTTTTGAGCTTGGAGATGAGAAAGTTAACGAAGAGATTAAATTAAGATACCGATATTTAGAGCTGAGAACTCAAAAATCTTATGATATTTTTAAACTTCGTTCAAAAGCAACCATCGCTGCACGAAATGCTCTTGATGCTCTTGATTTCTTAGAAGTTGAAACACCAATTATGACCAAATCCACACCAGAGGGAGCAAGAGATTATCTTGTGCCTAGTCGTGTTCATGGTGGTGAATTTTATGCTCTTCCTCAATCTCCACAACTCTTTAAACAGCTTTTGATGGTGGGTGGATTTGATAGATATTTTCAGATTGCAAAATGTTTTAGAGATGAAGATTTAAGAGCAGATAGACAACCAGAATTTACACAGATAGATGTTGAGATGAGTTTCTGTAACCAAGAAGATGTAATCACAGTTGCAGAAGATTTAATTCATAATATCTTTGATAAATGTGGTTTTAATATCCCTACCAAATTTAATAGAATGCGATACCAAGATGCTATGGAACTTTATGGTTCTGATAAGCCTGATATGCGTTATGACCTTAAAATGGTAGATGTTATTGATATTTTTGCACGTTGTGACAATGCAATCTTCTCTAATATTGCCAAAGATACCAAACAAAATAGAATCAAAGCTCTAAAAGTTCCAAATGGAGACAATATCTTCTCAAAACGTGAAATGAAACGTTTTGAAGATTACGTTCGTAAATTTGGTGCTTCTGGACTTGGGTATTTTCAGATGAAAGAGGATGGTCTCAAAGGACCTTTAACAAAATTCTTTACAGATGAAGATATTCAAGCTATTATTGAGAGATGTGAACTAGAAGTTGGCGATGCTGTCTTCTTTGGTGCTGGTAATAAAAAACTTGTTTGGGACTATATGGGTCGTTTCAGAATTCACTTAGCAGAGATTATGAACATTATTCCAGAAGACAAATTTGAGTTCTTATGGGTAATGGATTTCCCAATGTTTGAAGAGGATGAGGGTCATGTTAAAGCCCTGCACCATCCATTTACCATGCCAAAAACAGATGAGAATGGCAATATTACATTTGATGATATTGAAGATTTAGAATCAATCGCTTATGATATTGTACTTAATGGTACAGAGCTTGGTGGTGGTTCTATCCGTATTCACAAAGAGGATATTCAAGCCGAAATCTTTAAACTTCTTGGTATTTCAGAAGAGGAAGCCAATGAGAAGTTTGGATTCTTACTTGATGCCCTTAAGTTTGGTGCGCCACCACATGGTGGATTTGCATTGGGTCTAGATAGACTTATTATGCTTATGACTGGCTCAACTAGTATTAGAGATGTTATCGCCTTCCCTAAAACACAAAAAGCACAATGTATTCTGACAAAAGCACCAAGCCCAGTTGACCAAGAGCAGTTAACAGAGCTTAGCTTAAGAATTAGAAAACCTCTGTAGGGTGTGTTTGCAACACACCTTTTATTCAACATTCATATATGGTGCGATAGCAATCGCCCCCTACGGATGCTAAACATATTAAAAAAGGAAAAACATGAAAAAACTCTTCTTATTAATTGGAGCCCCAGGTTCAGGAAAGACAACAGATGCAAGTATGATTGCAAACAAACACTCTGATAAAATTGTTCACTACTCAACAGGAGATATGCTTCGTGAAGAGGTAGCAAGTGGAAGTGAACTTGGTCAAACAATTGAAGATTTTATATCTAAAGGTGCATTAGTTCCTTTAAATATTATCGTAGATACTATTATCTCTGCAATTAATCAAGCTCCTGTAGATACAGTACTTATTGATGGTTACCCACGTTCAGTTGAACAGATGACAGCACTTGATGAAATTGTTGCAAAAGAGGATAATATTGAACTTACATCAGTAATTGAAGTAAGGGTATCTCAGCAAGTAGCAAAAGACAGAATCTTAGGTCGTGCAGCCGATGCTAAAGAGGGTGAACAACGAAGTGATGACAGTATTGAAGTATTCTATGACAGAATGAAAGTATACACAGACCCACTAGCAGAGATTCAAGCGTTCTATACAAATAATGGTCTACTAAAAGTAATTGATGGTGAGAGAGAACTTGAACCAATTGTTGCTGAAATGGAAGCATTTGTTCTAGAAAATATGTAAAAATAGTGGTCAACCGATGTGTTGACCATAAATTATTAATTAATAGCGTTCAATCAAACGATTAACATCGGCTAAAAGCTCAACATTTGAGAGGGTAGCAATAGGCAAAGAGGTAGGATTAACATAATCAAACTCTCTTGCTTTCTCTGCCAAAGCCCTTCTTCCTCGTGTAGAATTAATAAACTGAACAATAAAACGACTGTCTATTTGAACATATGGTAGGGTTCGAAGAATAACCATGTAGTGTGGAACAACATAGCCCTCTTGACCCTTTTCAACATAACAAGCAATCATAGGATGATAAAGACTTACAATAACATCTCCTGCTTTGGTTAACTGCTTTGGAGAAGCTTCATTCTCACAGTTTACATCTAACAGTTTACGCTCATCTAAAAAAGAGATTGGCTCTAAAGAGACCATGGTTAACTCACGACAAGCCTTTTTCTTTTTTCTTTTAGCTTTTCCTTCCACAAGATAAGCACCTCGGATAACTTCTGCAATCTCTTTTAATTTCATAATTTCTTCTTTCTCGTTTATATTAATTATTTTAAAACTTATTATTTTCTTAAAGACATAAGAGAAGTATAGTAAAATTATTCTTATATTAAATTAATATTAATCAAAAATACTAGTTATTTCAAATAAGTAAAACATAAACAAACAAAGATTAATCGCTTTAATAAAGAAGAAAATATTTAATATATTTTATAACAGAAGATGTTATTTACAAGGTGAATCTTGTAGTTCCCACGTTTAACGTGAGAACTAAGGAAAGAAGAGTAGTTTTAATCTCTTTTAGAGAGACGTTTACACTCACTTACAAAGTGTTTTGCATGTTCAACAGGAACATCAGGTAAAATTCCATGACCCAAATTAAAGATATGTCTTCCATCTTTCATAGTCTCTGCCAAAGATGCCACACACTCGGTTGTTGCCTCTTTGCTATAGAGTCGACAAGGCTCCATATTTCCTTGAAGCACATATTTGTCTCCAAGTTTCTCTTTTGCCAGTGCCATTGGGGTTCCCCAATCTACACCAAATACATCAAAGTTACCATAAACCAAACCTTGTTCTACAAATGCCGAAACGCCTTTTGGAAACATAATAATTGGAGTATCAGGATATTTTGATTTTAAATAGTCTGCAATCTCTACCATATATTTCCAACTAAACTCATCATATTTACTTGGTTCAATGGCAGCTGCCCAACTGTCAAAAATCTGAACAACATCAATACCTGCCTCTATCTGTCGTTCCATATAGAGTTTTACAATCTCTGTAACTTCTCTTAAAATATTATGAAGCAGTTCAGGATTAGAGTACATCATCTTTTTACAGATATTATAGGTCTTTGTCCCCTGCCCCTCTATCATATAAGTAGCTAAAGTCCAAGGAGCACCTGTAAAACCAATTAGTGCAATCTCATCTCCACGCTCATCAAGCTGTTTTCTAAGAAGTTTAATCGTGTCATAAACATAAGTTAACTTATCAGAAGCCTCTTTACCTTTTTTTAATCTATCTAAATCTTCTTGTGACTTAATTGGGTCATGAAACTTTGGTCCAAATCCTTTAATAAACTCTAAATCCATTCCCATCTCATCTGGAATAACCAAAATATCCGAAAAAAGAATAGCAGCATCAACACCAACTATATCTAAAGGTTGAATAGTAACTTCGGCTGCTTTTTCAGGATTGTGACAAAGATTTAAAAAGTTTCCTGCCTCTGCTCTTACTGCCATATACTCTGGAAGGTATCGACCTGCTTGTCTCATCATCCATACAGGTGTGTATGGTGTCTCTTTGCCTAAACAGGCATCTACAAAAATTTTACTCATTAGTGTCCAACCTTACTTAAAAAATATAATCCTACTGACAATGCAGTAATTGAGAGTGCAAAATAGAGCATCTCTAATGGTGATGAGAATGATGTATGAAGAACCCTTTGAAAAAAGTTCACCACCAATACCATCACAATAACTTTAGCTATCTTATCTTTGAGCTGGTCTAAAGAAGAGATGGCTAAAATCTGTCCATGTCCTTTTGCCTCATCTATATGAGAGATAAAGAGTTCATAAAGACCAAAAGCAAAAATAAACATAACAACAGCAATCAGATATAAATCGACTGCCCCTATAATCTTTGCCACAATATTCTCATGAAAATTCTCTGGATGAGGATGTGCAAAAAGACCATTAAAAGCGTAACTTGCTACCGAAGCAATATCAAAAGAGGCAACAACAAAAAGAATAATTGCTCCAACTAAACCAAAGATAACTGCCAAAATAACAACAAATCTACTTCTCCAAATTGTACCTTCAAAGATAGACTCTATTACACTCTGTTCCTCTTTTGGTTTAAAATTCTTCTCTATTTCTGATTCATGAACCATCTATTAATCCTCTAACTTTATCCACTTTTGAGCAATACGCACAGCGTTTGTGGCAGCCCCTACTCTTACTTGGTCAGCAACACCCCAAAGATGAAGCATATTAGAAGCATAAATATCTTTTCTTATTCTTCCAACATAGGTCTCATCGGTATCGGTTGCTGTCATTGGCATTGGATACTTATTGTTCTCCAAATCATCAATCACAGTTACATTTTCAAACTCTCCAAGCACTTTTCTTGCCATCTCAACGGAAACATCTACACCCTCTTCAAAAGTGATGGTAATTGATTCAGAGTGAGAACGAAGAACAGGCACACGAACACAAGTTGCACTTACTGCAAAATCAGAGTGCATAATCTTATTGGTTTCAAGTACCATTTTCATCTCTTCCTTGGTATAACCATTCTCTTGTGGTGTATCAATATGAGGAATAACATTCAATGCAATTTGATGTGAAAATGCTTCGACTTTGGTTTCATCAAGTTTAAAGGCAAAGAAATCTTGCATCTGACGAACAAGCTCTTCCATTCCTGCTTTTCCTGCACCCGATGTTGCTTGGTATGTACTTACATCTACTCTTTTAATGCCATATAAATCATGAAGAGGTTTTAAGAGCTGAACCATCTGAATGGTTGAACAGTTAGGATTGGCAATAATACCTGTATCTTCCCATAGTTCAATATCTTCTGGATTTACTTCTGGAACAACCAAAGGTACATCATCTATCATTCTAAAGTGTGAAGTGTTGTCAATAACAACAGCCCCCGATTCAACAGCATATTTTGCATACTTTGCAGAGATACTTCCACCAGCAGAGAAGAAAGCAATATCAATACCACGACCCTCAAATACTGTCTCAGTTAACTCTTCGATTCTATGGTTTTGACCATTAAATTCAATCATAGAACCTGCAGAGTTTGCACTTGCTAAAGGTAATAAATCTCCAACTGGAAACTTAACCTCTTCTAAAACTCTAAAAAGCTCTTCACCCACAGCTCCACTTGCACCTACAACAGCTACGTTATACTGTTTCACATTTATCCTTTATATTAAAATAATTTCACATATTTTAACTTTTATTCTTTAATGCTATTTTAACAAAATGGGTGTGAGTATTGGCTTTTTTATAAGGATTTGAAAGCTTTTATAGAGGAGTGGTGTAAATTGTTTCAACTCTTAAAACAATTTACACCACACCCTAGATTGGTTAAGCACACTCAAAAGAGTCTGTAGCCTGTTGATAGATTAACTTTTGATTCTTCTCACAAAAATATTCAGACGTAGGAAGTTTACTCTTCTCTATAATTTTATTCTCAATATCTTTATCGGGAAGGGTTAACTCTATATGCTCTGCTTCATAAACTTCTATCTCTGCAGCTGTCATAATATACTTTTCAGGTGGAAGAACTATCGTCTCCATTTCACTTTCAGATAAAGGCTTTAAATTTTCATTACTCTGTTTACGATATTTCTTCTTATCTAGTGCTATTGTCTCAAGCTGACTTCTAGTTCCTCTAAGATTTATATCATTATGATTAAAAAGATTCTTATTTTGAACCTTAGTATCCTCATTTTTCTTATCTAAATGAGACAAGTCAATGAAACATTTGCCATCTTTACAGACCATGTTTTTACCTGCAGATAGACTTACTGTAAGCAATGAGATTGATAATAGTGTTGATGTTAAAAGCGTTGTTTTCATATGACTTGATCTCCTTAAATGTGTTATTTTCTATAACAATTATGACAAAGATTTCAAGAAAAAACAATATGAATTTAAAAAAAAATTAAAAAAACAACTAAAAAGTTACATTTATAAGAGTTTATAAAAGGTTGTTGAACAAAAAAAAATATAGAGAAATTTTACTAATATTTATGATGTTATATAATGTTTTTTTAGTTTAAAAACTATTCTGCTTTAAAGGAGAAGAAGCATAAAAACAGAAATTAGTATAAGATATAATAGTGAAGTAATTGTGGGTGACCTAACCCACAACCACATTTTTTATTTTTCAGAAGAAGAATCCAAGACATCATCATTCACAATATCTGGTTCATTATTCTCCTCTTTTGGACACTTTGCCATGCTAACAACAATATCTTTTTTCTCTACATTAACAACTTTTACACCTGATGTATTTCGTCCTGCTTTTCTAATTGTCTCCATATCAACACGTATCATCTTACCAATAGAGGTAAGACACATCATATCTTTGTCATCTTCAACAAGCACAACACCAACAACATCACCTGTTTTTGAAGAGAGTTTCATACTAATAACACCTTTACCTGCTCTGCTCTGTTCACGATATTCAGAAGCAGTGGTACGTTTACCAATACCCTTTTCACTCAACATTAAAAGTTCACTCTCTTCATTTGCAATGGTTATTCCACCACAAACATAATCTTCATCAATTTTAAACTTAATTGCAGTTACACCCCGTGCAACCCGTCCAATCTCTCTTGCATCTTGAACTTTAAATCGGATACATTGACCTTTTTTAGTAGTTAAAAAGAGCCATTTGGTCTCTGGCATTACAATTTTTGCAGTTACAATAGCATCATCTTCATCTAAATTGATTGCTCGTACACCATTTGTTCTGATATTAGAATACTCTTTTAAGTTGGTTCTCTTAACAATACCTTTTTTAGTAAAGAAGACTAAACCTTTATCTTCATGGAAATCGGTTGTAGGAATAATTGACATAATCTTCTCATTTTGCTTAAGATTAATCAAGTTAACAACAGCTTTTCCTTTGGCTGTTCGACTACCCTCTGGAATTCTATAGACTTTTAACCAATAGAGTTGCCCCATATCGGTTACAAACATTAAAGTATCATGTGTACTACTAATAAAGAACTGTTCAATAAAGTCATCATCATGCGTCGTTACAGCAATTTTACCTTTACCACCACGCTTCTGTTTCTCATACTGTTTTACAGGAACACGTTTAATATACCCTCTATGGGTAATAGTAACAACCATTGGCTCATTAGGAATTAAATCTTCTATATCTATATCATCATAATCATCAACAATTTCTGTTTTACGCTCTGCTTTAAAGTTATCTGCAATCTCTTTAATCTCATCAGCAATAATTCCATTAAGAATCTCTTCACTTTTTAAAATAGACTCTAGATACTCCATCAACTTATAGAGTTCAGCCAACTCATTCTCTATCTTCTCACGCTCAAGACCCGTAAGCCGTCGTAGTTTCATCTCTAAAATTGCAGAAGCTTGAATTTCAGAGAGAGAGAATTTCTCTATTAATGAAGTTTTTGCAACATCTGTATTTTCACTTTCACGAATAACACGAATTACCTCATCAATATTATCAACAGCAATTTTAAGCCCTTCTAATATATGCGCTCGTGCTTTTGCCTTTTCAAGTTCAAAAATAGTTCTTCTGATAATAACTGTTTTTCGATGACGTAAAAAGAGATCAAGCAGTTCTCTAAGCTTAAATACTTTTGGCTCTTTATTGGTAATAGCCAACATTATAATTCCAAAAGTCACCTGCATCTGTGTACTTTTAAAGAGATTATTCAAAATAATATCACTCATTGCATCACGTTTAAGCTCAATTACAATTCTCATACCCTCACGGTCAGACTCATCTCGAATTTCAGAAATTCCCTCTATCTGCTTATCACGAACCAAATGGGCAATATTTTCAATTAAACGAGATTTATTAACTTGATAAGGAAGTTCATCAACAACAATCACTTCTCTATTTTTTTTCTCTTCAATGTGGGTCTTTGCTCGAACCTTAATTCGACCTCTTCCTGTTGTATAGGCATCGGTAATACCTTTTTTACCAAAAATAATACCACCTGTTGGGAAATCTGGTCCTTTAACAATAGATAAAAGTTCACTATCTTCACAATCAGGATTATCAATAATATGAAGCAATGCGTCCATAAGTTCATCAAGACGATGAGGAGGAATATTGGTTGCCATACCAACAGCAATACCACTTGAACCATTTAAAAGTAAATTTGGAACACGAGATGGAAATACATCAGGTTCTCGCATAGAGTCATCATAGTTTGCTGTAAAATCTACCGTATCTTTATCTATATCTCTAAGAAGCTCTTCAGATATTTTGGTCATTCTAGCTTCGGTATATCTCATCGCTGCAGCATTATCACCATCAACTGATCCAAAGTTTCCTTGTCCATCAATTAGTGTTGCACGTAAAGAGAAATCTTGTGCCATACGCACCAAGGCATCATAAACCGAATTATCTCCATGTGGGTGATACTTACCAATAACATCACCAACAATTCTTGCCGATTTTTTATATGGACTTCTGTGTGAAAGGTTTAACTCATTCATCGCAAAAAGTATTCTTCGGTGTACAGGTTTTAAACCATCTCTTGCATCAGGTAAAGCCCTACCCACAATAACAGACATTGAGTAATCCAAATAGGATGCTCTCATACTATCTTCTATTTTTACCTCTTGTATGTCTTGGTTCGCGTCAAACAAATCGCTCATGAAACCCCTTTGTATTATAGAAATATGAAACTATATTATATAGTGTAAATTAGCCAATATTATAGCCAAAATCCTCTTAAAATTATTATTTTTTATTAAATTGTTTTTTAACAGAAACTTAACTATTCTGTCATCATTTGGTAGGGTCGCATTAACCTATCTTTCAGTTGATACAGGCTGACAGAACGTCCCTCTCGAACAAACTCTCTACCGTCCATAAAGACCATCATTGTCGGAACAGAGAAGACTTGGAAATGTGCAGATATTTCAGGATTATCATGTGCATCAAGATATATCTGTTTAAGTTGTGGAAATTCAGTATCAAAAAGCTCTTTAAATTTTGGTCTAAGTGCATGACAAACATTGCAATTTTCTCCTGAAAAATAGACTAATACGCCAACCTCTGCTCTTATTGTGTTTTGTAACTCTTCTAAACTCATCTTTTTTCCTCTTTATTATTTTTTTTCTATCCAACCTCGTCCTCTCGTTCCCACGCTAAGCGTGGGAACCAGTACGGACTGCTTCTATATCTTTTTGAATCTGCTCTTTTAAAGCATTCAAACCATTGAATTTTTGATTCTCTCGAATAAACAAGATAAACTCAATCTCTATAAAGCCTGTAACTATACCAATATCTCTATCTAAAATATAACTCTCGATGGCAAATGAACCATCTGTTGTAACTCTATGACCTAAGAAGGTTACACTCTTTAACCAAACATTATCAATTTTAGTTCGTGTAGCATAAACTCCACTCTTTGGAAGATGATAATCCTTTACTTTTAAATTTAGTGTAGGAACAAGCTCTTTTTTACCCAATCCTTGACCCTTAATAATCTCTCCATTGATAACAAAAGCTCTTCCCAAAAGCTTAGTAACCAACGCCATCTCTCCAGTAGAGATATACTCTTTAATAGTTCTAGAGTGAATCGATATGCCCTGCTCTTTTACTTCACTAACAACAACCACTTTACCATTAAATAATTTTTTTAGTAATCCAATTGTTCCCTCTTTTTTATAGCCAAAAGAAAAATCATAACCAACCACTATCTTTTCGAGTTTTGGAAAATCCTCTTTTAATTTAGCAACAAAGCTTTTAGCACTTAATAATTTAATCTTCTCTAAATGATAAAAAAAACAGAACTGTTTGACAAAAAATGAACGTCTATACCCTGAGGTTAAATATCCACCATTTCTCTCAATAATAACAAGTGCTTCTACCTGATTAATTAAAGCTTGATGCCCCTTATGAATACCATCAAATGAACCAATGGCGATAGATTTTATACTATTTGTTAACTGCATGATTTCCTAAAATGATAAATATATTCAATATTTCCTGATTTTCCAGCCAATTTAGAGACACTCTCGTAACAGAATGCCCAAGATAATTCTCTACTTCTATTCTCAAATCTCTCTTTTGCTTGAGCAATTGCCTCTTGGTCAACAACAACACCTCTACTATCACGTTTTACATTTCGACCAACTTCAAACTGTGGTTTAAAGAGTAAAATCATATCCTTTTTCGCCAATCGGTCAATCTCATCCATAATCTGTAAAATAGAGATAAAAGAGACATCACAAGTCACAACATCAAAAGATTCATCCGATTTAAAATCCCGTATATCCATATTCTCAAAAACATTAACTTTAGGATTATCTCTTAATGAGTGATGTAACTGATTTGAACCAACATCAACAGCAGAGACGCAATCAACCCCATTTTCAAGAAGAATCTGAACAAAACCACCTGTAGAGGAGCCTATATCCAAAGCTCTTTTCCCATCTAACACTACAGTGTACTCTTCTAAAAATAGCTCTAATTTTTTAGAAGCACGACTGATATAAAATTTCTCTTTATCAATATCTATCTGACTCTCTTCATTACACTTTAACGAAGCCTTTGCCACTTTACCATCAACAAATACTTTTCCTCTCTTTATTGCATCTAAGGCTCTATTTCTACTCTCAAAATAGCCCTTCTCTACCAAATACTTATCTAGCCTCACTTCTGCTCCAATACATCTTTTATATCTGCCAAGGAGATATATTTTATACGTCGTCCCTCTTTTACTGGTGCTAAGAGCTTGTAACTTGCTAAAAGTTTAAGATATTTTCTAGCTGTAGTCTCTGAAACCTCATAGGCGTTACTTATCTCTTTTATAGTAAAAATTCGTCCAGGGTTTTTCATCGCTTTTTTAACAATATTTTTTTGAATAAAATTCAACTTATCAGACAACCAAGAACTCTCTAATAAATCAACAACATCTTCAAACTCTTGACTCTTTTGGTCAATATAGTTAAAGAGTTCATCCATTGCTCTTAAGATAATATCTGCTTGATAATATAAGAAATAGGTTAAATCATTTTCATCTATCTCTGTATAAAGATACGCCATTCCATACTTAACAGGTGCGACCTTTAAGAGTTTTGATATAGATAGATACTCAAAAAATGAGAATCCATTTTGTAACATAAACCAATAAAAGATAGCACGTGCTGTCCGTCCATTACCATCAGCAAAGGGGTGTTCATAACCTATCATAAAGTGTAAAATAATACCTTTAACAATAGGGTCAATAAAAGCATTACCATTCTCTCCAGAGTGAACAGTATTTGCAAAATCACATAAATTTTGTAAACGACTCTCAATCTCCTGAAAGTCTGGAGGTTGATGTAAAATCTCATCATTAACACCATCTGTAATAACAATATTATTATCGGTTCTAAAAACTCCTGGAATTACAGCATTTTCTGATGTTTTATGGGTTGCTATTTTATGGAAGTGGAGAATTAATTCAATACTCAACGGAGCATCCAACAGCTCTTTAACCTCTCGCATTAAAAAATAGTTATTCAAAATCATCTGCTCATCTTCTGAACGGGGTTTACGCTCTTCTACCAACATTTTTTTAGCCACAATCCGTGTTGTAGATGCACCCTCTAACTGAGCAGAACTAATCGCCTCTTCCATCATTAAAGAAGAGATTAAAAACTTCTGTTTAATATTAGAACTAGAGGTCATCCCTTTACCTGAAAGTTTTGCTATTTTATAAAATTTGGCTTGTAATGAGTCGGGTATACAGTAGTGAAACTCTTGAGCATCTTTGTCTAACAACGATATTGGCTTACGTTTGGTAAAACGACACCATTTTGTAACCAACCACGCTTTTTTAACATCATGTTTTTTAGGAACACGCCATTTAAACTGATCCCAATAGAGATAACGACCTTTATCATCAGTTTCACGAAAGTACTCTACCATATACATTTCATCACGCTGTACCAAGTCCAATACAACAGCAAGGTTATCAGGAGTAAGCGTAATAGGCGATTTTTCTATACGAGATTTAGACATTTTTCACTTCAATTTATATTTTCATGTTATTGTAGCATATTTTTAGAAAAAACCATTTTTATATATTTTTTATATATTTTTGCAATTTATCATTTATTTTTCATTATCTTTTCTGTACTATACTTCAAAGATTTAGAAAAAATTCATACAATAGGAGCTTCAATGCCTGTTATTTTAACCCTTATACTCTCTCTTATC
>Ga0256826_1001962_pt1 | contig 12705 bp, 9 predicted proteins | sample CV79metaG_FD_185975 | JGI IMG/M metagenome (GOLD analysis project Ga0256826, IMG submission 185975) | Hydrothermal vent microbial communities from East Pacific Rise, Pacific Ocean - CV79 | ecosystem: Environmental > Aquatic > Marine > Hydrothermal vents | place: Pacific Ocean: East Pacific Rise...
CTTCGAGATATAACTTTATCTGGTTTTATGACAATGGATAGACTTGTTCGCTACATTGTTCAACAGGTACGTGACGGTGTCTATAATCTTTCAATTATTGATAATTATGATTATATTTATGAGGCAGTAGTTCTTAGTAAACTTGCCGAAGAACTTGATTTGATGTTTCTTGATTTAGATTCATTAGATATGGATTACAACCTTACAAATAGAGTCCCACTAGCACAACTCCAAAAATATAATGTTATTCCTGTTTCACAAGATGATATGAGCGTAACAGTAGCATTTACAGACCCACTTGATATAGAAGCACAAGAAGCAATTCAAAGACTTTTTCCTAGAAAAATACTTAAAATTGCCCTTAGTACAAAAAAACAAATCAACTCTTATTTATATAGAATTTCACTTAAAGATAGTGTTAAAGACTTAGTAAAGAAAATACGAGATGAACTAAACTCAATTAGTTCAATTGAAGAGCAGCAAGAAGCATCTTCCATTCTTCTTCTTATCGATGTTGTATTAAAAACTTGTATCAATGCTAGAGCTAGTGATATTCATGTTGAACCTACTGAAAAAAACTGTGTTGTTCGTGGACGTATTGATGGAAAACTAACAGAAGTATTTATCTTTGAAAAAGATATCTATCCTCCACTTGCATCCCGTCTTAAACTATTAGCAAACTTAGATATTGCAGAGAAGAGAAAGCCTCAAGATGGACGTTTTTCAACTGCTGTTGGTTCTCGTGAGTATGATTTTCGTATTTCTACTCTTCCTATTCTTTATGGAGAATCTATTGTTATGCGTGTTCTAGACAAGGAAAAAGCACTTGTGAAGCTAGAAGATGCAGGTATGGATACGGAGAGCTATCATAAACTTTTAAAAGGCCTACAGGCTCCTTATGGAATTATTTTAGTAACTGGTCCTACAGGTTCTGGTAAAACTACAACTCTCTATGGTGCACTAAATGAACTAAGAAATGTTGAAGATAAGGTTATTACAGTTGAGGACCCAGTTGAGTATAGAATGAATCTTATTCAGCAAGTTCAAGTAAACGCTAAAGTAGGTCTTAGTTTTGCAGATGCTCTTCGTTCTATTCTTCGTCAAGATCCAGATAAGATTATGATTGGTGAAATTAGAGATCAAGAGACACTTGAAATCGCTATTAAAGCAGCACTTACTGGGCATATGGTTATTTCTACTCTACATACAAATGACTCAATATCTGCTATTCCTCGTATGGCAGATATGGGAATTGAACACTATCTTATTTCAGGTGCACTTGTTGCTATTCAGGCCCAACGACTTGTTCGTAAAATATGTACTCACTGTAAGGTAGAAGAGACTCTTTCTCCTTCAATTTTAGAAGAGATAAATGCTTTTATTCCAGAAGGGACAAAGTTTTACAAAGGTAAAGGTTGTAAAGAGTGTGGTGATAGTGGTTATCTAGGAAGAGAAATGATTTGTGAAGTTTTAAATATTTCAGAAAACTTATCATCACTTATAGCAAATGGTGTTTCAAAAGATGTAATGTTAGAAAATGCACTCAAAGAAGGTTTTATTCCAATTTTTCAAAATGGTATACAAAAAGCTATTGATGGTGTAACTAGTATAGAAGAAGTATTAAAGGTGGCAAAAGGATGAAGTACTTTATAGCAACTGTTTTAACAAAAGGTAAAAAAGAAGAGATTGGACTTTATGCTGAAGATAAACAAGAAGCAAAGAGTTATGCAAAATTAAAATTTACTGGAATTATTATTAAAGTTGTAGAGGGACAAGAACCTCTTGATGCTCAATTTAAAAGATTTAAAACAAATCTTTTAAAGAACTTTAAAAAAAGAAAAATTAAACAAGATTCTCTTATTGCTGCTATTAGACAACTTGCAGTTATGACAAATGCTGGTATTTCAATACATGACTCACTTAACAATATCGCTTCAGCAACTGATGATGAATCACTTAAATTTGTATTTTCAAAACTAGCTGATGATATCAACTCAGGACACTCTCTCTCAGCATCTATGGAAACATTTAGATTTGAACTTGGTAATCTTACAATTGCTATGGTTCAGCTTGGAGAAAAAACAGGTAATTTAGATGAGTCACTTTATGCACTTGCTGACATGCTAGAAGAGATTCGTGCAAATATTATTAAATTTAAAAAGGCTATGGCATATCCTAGAAATGTAATGATTGCTATGGCTGTTGCTTTTAGTATTTTACTTACATATGTTGTACCTCAATTTAAAGATATATTTGAGCAGTTAAATGCAGAACTACCACTACCAACTATTATTTTACTGACTCTTTCTGATCTGTTAACAAATTATGGTCTTATTGTCCTTGCTCTTATTATTGCTTTTATAATGTCATTTAAATATATGGTAAATAATAATAAACAATTTAGATTTGGTTGGCACAAAGTACTATTAAGAACAATGCTCATTAAAAATATTATTAAATTTTCTACATTAAGTAGGTTTACTCTTGTCTTTGCAGAACTTATACGAGCAGGTATTCCGATAGCTGAAGCACTTGATACAGCCATTGAAATGATAGATAATCTTCCACTTAAAGCAAAATTATTATCTCTAAGAATTACAGTTGAGAAAGGTGGAACACTTAACAAAGGTCTTGCCGAAACTGAACTCTTTGAAAATATGATTATTCAAATGGTTCGTGCAGGTGAGGATAGTGGTACACTTGATACTATGATTAAAAAAGTAGCTGAGTACTATAAAATGCGTTTTGATGCTATTATTGATGGTTTAAGTGAAGCTATTGAGCCTATTATGCTCTTTATCATTGCCTCCATGGTTATCTTACTTGCTCTTGGTATTTTCTTACCTATGTGGGATATGGGAAGCGCAGTAAATGGCCGATAGGTCATTTACAAGTAAAAAAAATACTAAAGAATTTTTACAACTCTATTAACTTTTTCTAAAAAATTTCTCATTGATTCTTCATCTGCTTTTATCTTATAGTATGTTTTAGTATCAAATGATTTTTCAAGAATTTCTATACTAAAACTTTCACACTCATAATCGATAAAACGAACATCACTATACTCTATCTCTATCATTTTTGTGAGTTCTTTTTTATACTCAAAAAACTCCAACTCTTCTAACACTAGATTAACAGCTTCACTATAGGCTCTAACAAGTCCACCTGTACCTAATTTTGTTCCTCCAAAATATCTCACAATTATAACTGCTGCATTTATAATCTCCTGACCTTGAAGAACCATTAAAGAAGGCTTGCCAGATGTGCCTTTTGGCTCACCATCATCACTTGAGTGCTCAACTACTTGGTCATACTTGTTTAAGTATCTAAATGCCGTTACAAAGTGCCTAGCTTTTGGATGTTCTTCTTTTAATGATTTAAGTGTAGTTTCATAAAGGGAGTAAGGTATAAAGTGAGCAATAAATTTAGATTGCTTCACTTCATAAGTATGGTTTGAAATATCTTTTGTATATTTCATTAATTTAAATTACGCTAAGTTAGTATATACTTTTTGAACATCTTCATCATCTTCTAAACGTTCTAAAATTTTATCTATATCAGCCTGTTGTTCTTCATTTATCTCTATTGGAGTATTTGCAATTCTTTCTAAAGTTGCTTTTTTGATTTCAATTTCCATAGCTTCAAGAGCAGAGTTTAAAGTACCAAAACTTGTATAGTCTGCTGTTACAAGACATTCTCCCTCTTCTTCTTCAATCTCTTCAAGTCCTGCATCTATGAGTTCTAGCTCTAACTCTTCAATATCCATACCTTCTTTAAGATCAAACTCAAAAAGTGCTTTACGAGCAAACATAAACTCTAATGAGCCCTTGTTTAGCATTTCTGCACCATTTTTGGTAAGTATATTTTTAACATTGGCAACTGTACGAGTATTGTTATCAGTAGCACACTCTATGAAGATTAACACACCATGTGCCGCTTTTCCTTCAAAATTTACTTCTGCCATATCTTTTAAATCTTTTGCAGTAGCACGCTTAATGGCTGCATCGATATTATCTTTTGGCATATTTTCAGACTTCGCATTTATAATAGCTGTACGAAGTTTAGGATTCATATCTGGATCTCCACCACCATCTTTAGCCGCCATTGTAATTATCTTTCCAAGTTTAGGAAACAGCTTTGACATTGCTCCCCATCTTTTTAACTTTGATGCTTTTCTATACTCAAATGCTCTACCCATAAAATATTCCTCTAATTATAATGGCACGATTATACCATTTAATGTATAATATCGTATAAGGAATATATATGAGACTTGGGTTTCGGATAAAACACCATTTTTTTAGTGCATTTCGTGAATTTTTTGTTCACCATCATGGCTCGTTAGAGTTTCGTGCTAAAGTTTTTGCATTAGTAATTGCTGCAGATGATAAATCTAAGGTTGAAAACTTTGTTATTGTTAAAGATATTGGTATGCATATTTATAATGGTGATACAGATCGTGCAAACTTACTAATGCTTTCAACAAAAGAGATGGTACAAAAAGTTAGAGAAAACAATGATCTTGATATCGATACACTTGTTGCAAATATACAAAAAGAGCTAAAAATAGTTCCAAGATATGCCAAAAAAATAGATATAAAATCACTTAAACCTCTATTATCTCTTTCTCATGATGAAGATGTCATCTCTTACCAACAAAATATATTAGAATTTTTAGAAACTCTCAAAACAGAGACACTTAATACAAAAAAAAGTCAGATAGAAATTGAAGAAGAACTAGAAAAAAAGAAAAAAGGTTAAAAATGGATTTACAAACAAAAGCACTTCACTCAGGATATGAGAAAGACACTCAAAGAACAATGGCTGTTCCTATCTATATGTCTACAGCATATGAGTTTCGAGATGTAGAACATGCTGCAAATCTCTTTGCCCTTAAAGAGCTAGGAAATATTTATACTCGTTTAAATAACCCTACAACAGATGTTTTTGAAAAGCGTTTTGCAGAACTAGAAGGTGGAGAAGCTGCACTTGCTACTTCAAGTGGAATGAGTGCTATCTTTTTTGCAATTGCCAATGCTGCTGAAGCTGGAGACAACATAATATGTGCTTCACAACTTTATGGTGGTAGTTTAACACTTAATGCTCATACACTTAAACGTTTTGGCATAGAGTCTCGTTTTTTTGATGTCCAAAATCCTTCTGAGATTGAAGCTCTCATAGATGATAAAACAAAAGTAATCTTTTTTGAATCTTTAACAAATCCAAGTATTGATGTTGCAGATATTCAAGCTATTTCAGATATCGCAAATAAATATGGAATTTTAACTGTAGTTGACAATACTGTTGCAACACCTGTTTTATGTCGTCCATTTGAACATGGAGTAGATATTACAGTTCACAGTGCATCAAAATATACAACGGGACAAGGTTTAGCAATTGGTGGGATTTTAGTTGAGAGAAAAGATCTTGTTGAAAAGTTAAAATCAAACACTAGATATGCTCACTTTAATGAGCCTGATGCTTCTTATCATGGACTAATCTATGTTGATGTACCTCTCCCTCCCTTTACACTACGTGCTAGACTCTCTCTTCTTCGTGATATTGGAGCGGTAAGTTCACCATTTAACTCTTGGTTATTTATTCAAGGACTTGAAACACTCTCTCTTCGTATGAAAGAACACTCAAAAAATGCTTTAGCATTAGCAGAGTATCTTGAATCCCATCCTAAAGTTCTCAAAGTAAACTATCCTGGATTAAAAAGTAATTCAAACTATACAAACTCTCAAAAATATTTTCAAGATGGATTATGTAGTGGTCTTTTAAGTTTTGAAGTGGCTTCATTAGAAGAAGCTACCAAGATTGTTAATGCTACTGAGCTTTACTCCCTTGTCGTAAATATAGGTGACTCAAAATCAATCATTACTCACCCTGCTTCAACAACACATCAGCAGTTAAATGAAGAAGAGTTAAAAGCTTGTGGAGTTCCCTCTGGACTTATTAGAATCTCTGCTGGGCTTGAATCTACAAAAGACTTAATAGCGGATATTCAACAGGCATTAGAAGCCTAGTAAGCAAAAATACTTTTTTAAGTCATTTTTGCTAAAATAGCACTATTATTTTACGGAGCATTAAAACTTGTCTTTAAACCTGCAAACAAATACAGAACATTTTACTAATCCTCTCTATTTAGAGAGTGGTCGTATTTTAGAGCCTTATGATATCACTTATGAAACATATGGAACTATAAACGATGATAAAAGTAATGTAATTGTAGTCTGTCATGCCCTTACGGGAAGCCATCATGCAGCAGGTACTTATGAAGATGAAACAAAAGCTGGATGGTGGGATGGTTTTATCGGTTCAGGTAAGGCAATAGACACTGATAAATTTTTTGTTATCTGCTCAAATGTTATTGGAAGCTGTTTTGGTTCTACTGGTCCTATGAGTATGAGATATCCTCACCACGATCACTATCGCTATAAATTTCCAGTTGTAAGCATCAAAGATATGGTAAAAGCACAACGTATTCTTTTTGATCGCCTAGATATCCATAGAGTTCATGCAATTGTTGGAGGGAGTATGGGCGGTATGCAAGCACTTCAGTTTGCTATTCATTACCCAAACTTTGCAGATAAAATCATATCTCTTGCTGCTACACATGCGACACAACCATGGGCTATTGCATTTAACAAAGTAGCTCAAGAGTCTATTTTAAAAGATCCAGACTTTAAACAAGGTTATTATGACCCCCAAGTGATTGCAGAACAAGGATTATCAGGAATGGCAGTTGGTCGTATGGCTGGACATATCAGCTTTCTTTCACACGAATCAATGCGAGAAAAATTTGGTCGTGAGTATAAACTTACTGATGGTCTCTACGAGCTTTTTGGAAAATTTCAAGTTGAATCATATTTAGAATATAATGGCTATAATTTCACAAAATGGTTCGACCCACTCTCTTATCTCTACATCACAAAAGCTATTAATATTTTTGATCTAGGACGCGGATTTGATTCACTTGGTGATGCACTCAAAAAGATCAAGTCTGATCTTCATCTCATTAGTTTTAAAAATGATGTCCTCTTTAAAAACTTTGAAATGAAAGAGATAGCTGATGAACTACAAAAGATAGGAAATACAAACCATAACTATATAGATATAGATAGTAATTATGGTCATGATGCTTTTCTTGTAGAACTAAATAAATTTGATACATATGTAAAGGATATCCTTAATGGCTAAAAAACAAAACTTCGAAGAGAAACTTGAGAATTCTAAAAAAATTCTAGAGACTCTTATGAATCCAGAAATCACACTTCAAGATAGTGTAAAAGCATATGAAACAGGTATGAAAGAGTTAAGTGAAGCTCAAGGTATGCTTGAAGATGCTGTAATAAAAATTCAAGAGATTAAAGAAACAAAATGAGAGCTGCAGTACTGCAACTAAACTCGCAGGGTATGAGTTCTACAAAGCTTTTTAATCACATAAGAATCGCAAGTAAAAAAGGTGTAAAAGTACTTCTTCTTGGGGAGTATGTTTTAAATCCTTTTTTTAAAGAGCTTGAAAATATGAGCTTTAGTATGATAAAAGAGCAGGCAAGTCATCAAATAAAAATATTAAAAGAGCTATCCACTACTTATAATATGACAATTGTTGCACCCCTCATCATCATTAAAAAAAAAGAAATTTATAAAACTATTGCAAAATTTGCACCCTCTTCCACATCTTATTATCAACAACAACTTCTCATAAATTACTCTCATTGGAATGAAGAGAAATTTTTTGCTAATGAAATAGAAGATATAAAAACTCCTTTAGTTTTTAAAGTTGATGGTTTTAAATTTGGGGTAATTAGTGGTTTTGAACTTCATTTTGATAAAATATTTCATAAGTTAAATCTTAAAAATATTGACTGCGTTTTAGTACCTAGTGTATCAACATTTGATTCCTATGAGAGATGGAATGCATTGATAGGTTCTCGTGCATTTACAAGTAACTCTTATGTATTAAGAGCAAATAGAATTGGTGAGTATCAAGATAAAGAGTTTGATTGGAAATTCTATGGTGATTCTGTACTATTCTCTCCAGATGGAGAACTTTTATCTCATTTAGGTAACAAAGAAGAACTTATGATTGTTGACTTAGATCACAGTGAAGTGGTGAGTTCTCGTCGTGCTTGGGGTTTTAAAGAAGCTATAAACAAAAGGAAATAAAATGTTAAAATATTTTCACCGTCAAGTACAACTATGGGGAGAAGAGACCCAAATAGCTCTACAAGATAAAAAAATAGCTATCATTGGTTCAGGAGGTCTTGGTTCATCACTTGCTTTTGCTCTTGGGGCAAGTGGTATTGGTGAGATTCATATGATCGATTTTGATGAAGTTAGTCTTCATAATATTCACCGCCAAATAGCTTTTAAAATTGGAGATGAGGGTAAAAATAAAGCTCTTTTAAATGTAGAACTTTTAAAGGCTAGATGTCCTTATGTTAAAGCTATTGCACATGAGTGTGATTTTAAAACATGGAGTAAAAAAGGCATAAAAGTAGACTTAATCATTGATGCTACTGACAACTTACCAACTCGTGGAGATATCAACACTTATGCAAAAAAAGTAAATATACCCTGGGTTTATGGAAGTGTAGAAGCTTTTCATGGTCAAGTCTGTTTTATAGATGAATCATCATTCAATGATGCTTTTAAAATCATTCAAAAAACACCTGCAGGAATAGCTGCCCCAATAGTTATGCATATAGCCTCACTTCAAGCAAATTTAGCACTGCGTTTTTTAGCAGGGCTAAGTGTAAAAAAAGACACTCTTTACTATCTTTTCTTTAATGAAGATGGAGAGTTAATCACTCAAAAATTTGGACTTCCAAAAGCGGATTAAATTCCGCTTTTCTTCTTCTCTAATTTTGATCTATCTGTATATCTGTACTTATCTCTAAAGTAACAGTCACATCATCTTCAACACCTGTTACTTCTTGGTAAGTTGCACCTGTTTCAGCATCTGTTTTAAAATCTCCTAAAGTCCACTCAGCATCATCACCTTCAGTATTAAGTACTACTGTATCACTTGTGTCACCATCGATACGAAGTATGTTATCAGTATCGGTAATATCCATAACATCATCTAAAGATATATTTGTAATATTTTGAGAACCAGTACCTAAGTCAAGAGCTTCTACATTTGCGATATTATCATCTAAACCACTCATATCAATGTTCATATCTCCACCAATAAGTAGAGTATCAAAGCCTTCTCCACCATCAAGATCAAGTGAACCACCATCACTTCCTCCACCAAAAAAGTTCATACCCATAAATCCTGCGCTTGAAGTATCAGCACCTGCTGCTAAATCACTAGCATCAACACTAATAGTATCATCACCAGCTCCTGTATCTACTGCAAGATGATTACTATCAACATCAACTGTATCATTATCACTATCTGCACTCTCATCTAAATCAGTATGTGCCATTGTTTCGTGAGTATCACCACCATTATCTTCAGTTGTTGTTACACTTGATTGTATGTTGTTTAAGGCTGTATTTGTTAACTCATTTGGACTAGAGAGTGTAACTGCAATTTCTCCACTTTCATTAGGAGTCAATGTATAACTTCCATCAGCATTAGCTGCCATATCTTTGAGTGTTGCCCCTTGAGGTAAATTATCTATAGTTATTGCACTTAGTGATTCACTATCTGTATCACCAACAGTAGCATTTAAAGTGATACTATACTCAAATGCAGTTGTGCCACCTTCAGTAAATGCACTCTCATCACCAATAATTTCACCATCACTAAACTTGATGTTTTCAAACTCTCTTACATGATTTCTAAGACCTCTATCACTGTCCCAATCAGCTTTAGTATAAGCATTTAGTTCAAGTGTATCATTTCCTGATCCACCCATAACATAGTCACCTACTCTACCATCTATAATTACATGATCATCACCACCTTCACCATAGATTCTTCTATTTGATGTTCCTACTACATGAATAGTATCATTACCAGATCCTAAGTTTACTTGTCCACCAGTATTTCCACCAACATATACAGTATCATCACCACTACCAACACTTATATTTCCATTTGCATTACCATCTATGATTACAGTATCATCTCCACCATCAGCATAGATAGTACTTGCATTACCATGAACTTCTAATGTGTTATCTCCACCATTAAGATCAACTCCTCTGTTCATATTACCACCAACTCTTATAGAGTCATCTCCATCACCCATATAAATATTGCTAGAGTTTCCATCTACATCAAGTCTGTTATCTCCAGAACCTAGTTCTATAGTTCTATTTTGACTTCCATCAACATTGATAGTGTCATTACCTGAGCCAGCTGTAATCTGTCCTGCACTATTATCAACTTCAAGAACATTATCACCATCACCTAAGTCAATCCAGCTGTTCATATTTCCAGAAATATGCACATTATCAGACCCATCACCAAGAACTGTATTTCGATTAAGATTACTATACTGAGTTGAATTATCAGAGATATTTTCTATATCACTTAAGCCTTCTGGTCTATCACTTGAAGATGCACTAGAGCTTGAACTCGATGTTGGAGTAACAGCTTCTATATTCATACTAAGGTTCGCTGCAGATGCTGATGTATCTGTCATATCTAAGGTTTCATCACTCAGTGTTACATTCTCAAAACCTGTAAAGTTATCTTTTACACCAGCATCCCAGTGAGCTTTATCTACATTTTCTAATACTAATGTGTCATTTCCCTCTCCACCATCTACAACTCCATCATAACTACTAGATAGATGATCAACGATTACACTATCATCACCTATACCCATATTTATATCTGAATCATCTCTTAAATCAGCTGTTCTAATTGAATCATCTCCATCACCAGTAGTAACAGTTGCACTATTTCTAATATCATCAGCAGAAATAAAATCATTACCACTACCCATACTAACAGTAGAATTATCTATGTCATCTACCTTTAATGTATCATTTCCTTCACCCATATTAACAGTTGAACCTAAAATATCATTATCAGTTCCAGTACTTGATATAGTATCATCACCTGCACCAGTAGTAACAGTAGAACCAGTTCTTATATCATCAACAACAATATTATCTTTTCCATCACCTGTTGTCAGTATTGAAGATGTAATATCATCTACATTAACACTATTATCGCCATTACCCATATTTACAGTTGACTCTATAATATCACTATCTGATCCTGTAGCTTTTAAAATATCATTGCCATCACCCATATTTACACTACTTGACTCTTTAATATCTCCACCAAATTTAAGGGTGTCATTACCAGAATTTGTTGATATCTCTACACCATCAGTTATATGTCCTGTTGCTGTTATAGTATCATCCCCTGTACCTGTAGTTAATTCATGCTCATTATAATCTTTTGAACTTTCACTATCATCTGCATTTCTAAAACTATGTGTTTCAGCTACATTAGATGAAACAGGAAAGTCTGAGCTACTATAAATATCTTTAACTTGAGTAGCATCTAGTGCAATATCATAAATTGTACCTTCTGCTATTTCTCCACTAAAATGAGCATTTTTAACTTTTGAACCATCAACTAGTGTATCATCTGATGTACCTATATTAATATCACCACCATGACTCCATAACTGACTTGCAACTCCACTTCCAAAAGAATCACCATCTAAGTAGCCAGTAATAGTTCCATCAGTCTCTTTTGCAATATCTCCACCATCAAGAACAAGTGTTACTTGATGCCATTCACCATCTTGAACATTTATACCTGAATCTAACCAAGTACCTTCCCAGCTACTCTCTTTTGATACATCATTCCATCCACCAACACAAAGTTCACCATCATCAAGATAGATATTTAAACCTCTAGCTCCAGCTCCTTCTTCATATATAACTTGTTCACCATCGCCACCATCTGCATCAGCCTTAAAACTAAATGTAATACTTTTTGCTTCATGTATACCCTTGTTTATATCAGCAGAGTTAGAGATATCCATATGATCCCCACTACCATCAAGTTTTAATGTAGCATCTGTGGTTATACTAGCACCATCTTTAAGTATTCCATCATCATCTTTAGCTCCATCAGCTGCAGTATCTTTAGCATCTCCATCAAAGTCCCAATGTGCAACAATATGATCAGAAGGATTAGTTGATTCCTCTATACTATTATTTACATCAATAGTAGCACTCACATCCTGTGAACCAGTCCAATCATTTACTGTATAGTTAATCTCTAAATTATTGATATCTGCATTTACATCGCTAGGAGTAAATGTAAATGTACCATCTTCATTCTCAGATATACTACCTTTACTTGCATCTACATTAACATTGCTTACTGTTAAGTCAGCTTGATCCCCATGAACTGCTGTAGAGTTTGCTAGTAAATCAGAAGCACTAAAAGTAATACTACTTCCCTCATCTACACTTCCTAGATCAACACCATTTGCTGAAGTTGTATCAGTTTCATGAAGTGTTCCTGCTGCTGTTTGGGATGTTATGTCAGATACAACACCTAGTGCCTCACGAGCACCATCTGAAAGATTTGTACCACCTTGAGAAAAAGTATTTGCTGCATTTGATTGGGCCTCAGTTACAGCTGATTGAGCGATATCCATCATAGTATCACTTGCATGTTCCATCATAGACTCTTGCACACCAGCTGCAGCTGATGCATCAAAAATATCCATAGCAGTTCCAGAAGCCTGTTCAAGTATTGCGGCT
>Ga0256826_1001963_pt1 | contig 12701 bp, 11 predicted proteins | sample CV79metaG_FD_185975 | JGI IMG/M metagenome (GOLD analysis project Ga0256826, IMG submission 185975) | Hydrothermal vent microbial communities from East Pacific Rise, Pacific Ocean - CV79 | ecosystem: Environmental > Aquatic > Marine > Hydrothermal vents | place: Pacific Ocean: East Pacific Rise...
AAGGAAAATTATTGATTTTTGATAATAAATTTATTCAACAGAGAATAGAAAAAGCGAAACTACTGAAAGAGGCTGGACACAATCCCTACTCAAACGACTCAAAACGTAACACAACTGTGGAGAAATACTTAAATGTAAACTCAGACGTAGAAGAGAGAGAAGATAAACGTGATGAAAATCGTCACTATATTGTGAGTGGTCGTATTAAACTTTTACGGATTATGGGAAAAGCATCTTTTGTAAAGATAGAAGATGAATCTGGAATGTTACAAATATATGTAGCGCGAGACAATCTTCCTGAAGGTTTTTACAACACTATGTTTAAGAAGAACATTGAAGTTGGAGATATCATTGAAGTTGGAGGTTATCCTTTTGTAACTGGACAAGGGGAACTCTCTCTTCATGCAGATAGCCTTACACTTCTTACAAAAGCGATAAGCCCTCTACCTGAAAAGTTCCATGGGATTACTGATAAAGAGATTCGTTACCGTAAACGCTACTTAGACTTGATTATGAATGCTGAAGTTCGTAAAACTTTTCAGATACGTTCAAAAGTTATCTCTTTAACTCGTCGTTTCTTTGAAGACAAGGGTTTCTTAGAAGTTGAAACGCCAATGATGCACCCAATTGCTGGTGGAGCCAATGCTAAACCATTTGTGACACATCATAATGCACTTGGGATAGACAGATTTTTACGAATAGCTCCAGAGTTATACCTTAAACGCTTAATCGTTGGTGGATTTGAAGCAGTATTTGAGATAAACCGTAACTTTAGAAATGAAGGTATGGATGCTACTCACAATCCAGAGTTTACATCTATTGAGTTCTACTGGGCATATAAAACTTATAAAGATTTAATAGACATTACAAAAGAGTACTTTCAGTACCTTTTTGAGCACTTAAATCTTCCAACACTTTTACCATATGGAGATATGGAAGTGAATTTTGAGAACTTTCAAGAGATTCCACTTATAGAATCACTTACAACTATTGGTGGTGTTCCTGCAGAATCTTGTAACGATAAAGAGTCTATAATAGCTTATTTACAATCTAAAAACATTACTGTAAAACCAGGGATGAATCTAGGACAACTTCAAGGTGAACTTTTTGATGAGTTTGTTGAAGAGAAGTTAATAGACCCTACATTTATTACAGAGTATCCAGTTGAAATTTCTCCACTCGCTAGAAGAAGTGATGAAAATCCAGCTATTACTGAAAGATTTGAACTTTTCATAGCAGGTCGTGAGATAGCAAATGCATTCTCTGAGCTTAATGATCCAATAGACCAACTTTCACGTTTTGAAGGTCAGATGGAAGCGAAAGATAGTGGTGATGATGAGGCACATGAGATGGATAGTGACTTTGTAGAAGCACTTAGCTACGGTATGGCTCCAACAGCAGGACAAGGAATAGGAATAGATAGACTTGTTATGCTTTTAACTAATGAACATTCAATAAGAGATGTGCTATTATTTCCAGCAATGAAACCAGTAAGTACTGAAGAACAAACTACACAAAATGAGGAGAATTAAGAATGAGTTTTTTAAAAGAGTATGATAGTGAAATATTTGATTTATGTGAGAAAGAGTTAGAGCGTCAAACTGACCACTTAGAGATGATTGCATCTGAAAACTTTACACTTCCAGCAGTTATGGAAGCTATGGGTTCAGTGTTTACTAACAAGTATGCAGAAGGGTATCCTAAAAAACGTTATTACGGTGGTTGTGAGTATGCTGATGGCGTTGAACAACTAGCAATTGACAGAGCTTGTAAACTTTTTGGTTGTAACTTTGCAAATGTTCAACCTCACTCAGGAAGTCAAGCAAATGGTGCAGTTTATGCAGCACTTTTAAAAGCTGGTGATAAAATACTTGGTATGGATTTAAGCCATGGTGGTCACCTGACTCACGGTTCTAAACCATCTTTTTCTGGTAAAAACTACTCTCCATTTTACTATGGTGTTGAGCTAGATGGTAGAATTAACTACGATAGAGTTATGGACATAGCTCAAATAGTTAAACCTAAAATCATCGTATGTGGTGCATCTGCTTATGCTCGTGAAATTGACTTTAAAAAGTTTCGTGAAATTGCTGATGCAGTTGGTGCAATTTTATTTGCTGACATTGCACACATCGCTGGTTTAGTTGCAGCTGGTGAGCACCCTAGCCCATTCCCTTATGCTGATGTAGTAACTACTACGACTCACAAGACTCTTGCAGGACCTCGTGGTGGTATGATTATGACAAATGATGAAGATTTAGCGAAGAAACTAAACTCTGCTATCTTCCCAGCACTTCAAGGTGGACCACTTGTTCATGTTATAGCTGCAAAAGCTGTTGGTTTCAAGTATAACTTAAGCCCAGAGTGGAAAGAGTATGCAAAACAAGTAAAAGCAAATGCTAAAATACTTGGTGAAGTAATGGTTAAACGTGGTTACGATGTAGTGTCAGGCGGAACAGATAACCACTTAATCTTAGTATCTTTCGTAGGCACAGAGATTAGCGGTAAAGATGCTGATGCAGCTCTTGGAAATGCAGGTATTACTATTAACAAAAATACTGTTCCAGGTGAGACTCGTTCTCCATTTGTAACATCAGGTATTCGTGTTGGTTCTGCTGCGCTTACAAGCCGTGGAATGAAAGAGAAAGAGTTTGAGTTAATTGCAAATAAAATGGCTGATGTTTTAGATGATATTACAAACACTGATCTTCAAACAACTATTAAAGCAGAGTTAAAAGAGCTTGCTCAGAACTTTGTAATCTACAACCAACCTACTTACTAAAAAAGGGATAGCTTATGACTTCTATGGATTTAAAACTTATTAAGATGGTGAGTGATCACTACTGGATTAAAAGAGATACCGTAGTTGACAAGCTCTCTTTTAAAGGTCGTACATTTTATAACAAATATGAAAAAGTAAATGCAACGCTAAGCCAATCTGTTATTAATCAACACCTAAAAGGTGATATTACAGTTGCGCACTCTATAGTAAATAAACATAATAAAGTTGAAAATATTGTTATAGATTATAATGGTCGTGATCCAGAACGTTTTTACCACAAAGCGCAACTTCTTCTTCGTGAAGAAGGTTACATAAACTTTACAGCGTATAAGACAAAAACAGAGGGTCATCTTCATGTTTATATTCACAAGGGTCATACAACACTTCAAGAGGCTATTCAACTCGGAAAGATGATAAGTATGAAACTAGCAGCCAAACAGCCAAAACAGTGGCGTATGTTTCCAAATGCTGATATGCCAGATGAATATAATATACTCACTGTACCATATGATGTTTATGCGAAGGAGCGTGGTGCTTCTTGGTCTAAACACTTATAAAAGGAAAAAGTAATGAATGAAAAACCTGAACTTAACGACATTATATTAAATAAGGGTGGAGCTACAAACTCTAATAAAAAAATTATCTTGGCTGTTGCTACACTAGGTGTAATTTTAATCATTGTAGTTATGCTTATGAACTCTCTTAGTTCAAGTGGAACTGACAACTTACCTCAAGCTGTTTTACCACCAGAACCTCAAAGTATAACTCCAAATAAACTAGAAGAAGAGCCTCTTTTTGAAGAAGTTGAAGTGATTCAAGAAGAGAGTTCTGATGCTGACTTAGATATGATAGCTCAAAAGCTCAAAAAAGAGAGTCTTGAAGAAGAAGTAACTCCAGAACCAGCTCTTGTAAAAACTAAAAAAGTAGTAAAAAAGAGTCCTATAACTAAAAAAACTTCTCAAAAAACTGTAACACCGAAACATGCACTAAAAGGTTCATACTTTATTCAAGTAGGAAGTTTTTCAAAATATGAACCAAATAAGAAATTTTTAGGTTCAATCACAAAACTAGGTTATAACTATAAATACCACAAGATAGGGACTATGAACAAGGTACTTGTTGGACCATTTAAAACTTCAGATGAAGCGAAAAAAGCAAGACGTACTCTACGTTCTAAAGTCGAACCTGGTGCTTTTTTAGTAAAAATATAAGTAACAAGGTTAACATTGATATACTCTAAACAATTTACACTCGACCAGTTAGCGCCCATTGCAGTTTACTCAAAACTCAAAGATATGTTTAAAGATGAGATAACTTATCTTTTTGAATCTGCTGGTGGTAGTGAAGGTAACTACTCTATCGTTTGTATTGGAGCTAGAGAACGTCTTCAATACATTCATGGAAAAACTATCTATACAGACATTGATTCCAAACAACATACTAGAGAAGAGAATCCATTTACATTTTTAAAAGAGTATTATAAAAAAAAGGATACTACTCTTTACAAAGAGGCTACAAAAAAGCTTAAAGTTGGTTATGTAGATGGCTTTATAGGTTATATCGGTTACGATATGGTAAAAGTATTTGAGCCTAAACTGGGTTCTAGTATGGACAATCTTGAAGATGAACTCCAAACACCAGACTTGGATTTAATACTTCCTAAAATGCTTCTAGTCTATGCACATAAGACACATCAAATCACTCTTATCTCTACCCTTAAAGAGTATGAAGAAAAATTCATATCTATTCATGATGAGCTCAAAGGCTCCTATACATATAAACATCATGTTCATAATATCGGTAAAGATAAGGGAAGTTTCGCTCACTCTAAGAGTAAATTTTTCGAGATGATAGATAAATCAAAAGAGATGATTAAGAGTGGTGATGTATTTCAAATACTAATGACCAATCGTTTCACTCGAAATATCAAAGTAGACCCTTTTAGTTTTTACCGTATCTTACGTGCTAAGAACCCATCGCCTTATATGTTCTTAATGGAGTATGAGGGTTTTAGTATAGTGGGCTCTTCTCCAGAAGTCATGGTAAGACTTCAAGATGGTGAGTTACTCCTTCGCCCAATAGCGGGAACACGTAAACGTGGAGAGACGAAAGAAGAGGACAGAGCATTAGAACTTGACCTTTTAGCAGATCCAAAAGAGTTAGCTGAACACCTTATGCTTATAGATTTAGGTCGAAATGATATCGGTCGTGTAGCTAAAACTGGAAGTGTTAAAGTTGAAGATATGATGCATATTGAACACTACTCACATGTTATGCATATAGTAACAGATGTAGTAGCACAACTCGCAGATGACAAGGATATGTTCGATCTTTTTATGGCAACTTTTACTGCGGGAACTATGACAGGTGCCCCAAAAATTCGTGCGATGGAACTCATAGCAGAGTATGAAGGTCTTAAACGTGGTTTTTATAGTGGGAGTATTGGATATTTTGGTTTTGATGGAAATATGGATAGCTCGATTACTATCCGTACTGCCATGGTTAAAGAGGACAAGGTAATTCTTCAAGCTGGAGCGGGAATTGTTGCTGATTCCGTTAAGGAGTCTGAGTATCAAGAGGTTGAGAATAAACTCGGTGCTCTTATTCACTCCCTAGAAGATTTAGATAAGAACTAAGATGAAACTTTTTTCTATATTTGGAAACCCTGTTTCTCACTCTCGTTCTCCTCTTATGCACAATAGTGTTTTTACAAACCTAAACTACAATGCTTGTTACACAAGAACACATTTAGAGGATGGAACAAAACTCAAAGAGACTTTTTTTGCTCTTGGTCTCAGTGGTGCAAATGTCACAGTTCCTCACAAGGAAGCAGCATTTAATGCCTGTGATGAAGTGAGAGGCTTTGCACAAACAGTAGGTGTAGTAAACACCCTCATCAATGAAAATGGAAAACTAATAGGTTATAATACTGATGCAGATGGCTTTATGTATGCTATAGAAGAGTTTTCCAATATCAAAGATATTTTAGTTATTGGAGCGGGTGGAACGGCAAAAGCACTCTGCGCTAGATTTAAGCAAGAGGGTTTCAATGTAAGTGTTCTTAACCGAAGTGCCTCACGACTCACTTACTTTGATGCATTATTATGTTCCACTTATACATGGGATAGTTTTGAACTTAAAGAGTATGATATAGTCGTCAATACTACAAGTGCTGGTCTTAAAGATGAGCAACTTCCAGCTCCAAAAGAGTTGATAGAATCAATCTTACAAAATACTCAATATATAGCAGACGCTATCTATGGAAAACTCACACCTTTTTTACAACTTGCAAAAGAGAAAAATATCACCTATAAAGATGGTGCAGATATGCTCTTAGGTCAAGGTGTTTTGGCCAATGAACTCTTTGTAGACAAGGCACTCGCAAAAGAGGATATTAAAAAACATATGTCAAAAAGTTTTTTACTCTAAACTCTTACTCTATCTTCTAATGCTCGTGTAAGTGAGAGTAAATCAATATTTTCCAAACTAACACCAGTTGGTACACCCTGTGCAATTTTGGAAAAGTTAACCTGATAACTACTAAGCTTATCCTCTATGTAGAGGATAACAGCATCATTTGCGATAGATGGTGTAAGGGCAAAGAGTATCTCTTTTACCCCGTTTTCTACTAAATTTTCAAGTTTTGAAATACTCAACTCTTCTAAAGACTCTAAAACAAAATAACGACCATCAAAGAGACCATTTTCTTCAAGTAAAAGGATATCTTTTGCATTTTCAACCATACAGACAAGTGTTGAATCTCGTCCATCATCAGTACAGATATAACAGAGTTCATCCTCGCTCATACCTCCACAGTCTCTACATTTTTTGAGACTCCCTAAGGCATCTTCAATTGCATGAGAGATTCTCATACCTACAAAAGTATCATTCATTATCATATGATATGCAAGTCTAGTTGCTGATTTTTTTCCAATAGTTGGCAACTCTTGAAGTGAATCAACAAGTCTATTAAATTTTTCTAATGAACGATTCATTTAACTCTCCTCCTTTGGTAGGAGTACCCATAATTGTAAGGTAGATTTAAGATGTCCAGCCATCTCAAGTGCCTTATCTCCAGAACCTAAAAATAAATCAGCACGAACAGCACCCTTAATAGCCCCACCAGTATCTTGAGCAAATACAACTCTTGTTATATTTTCATCCCCAACATTTGCTTTTAAGTAGACCATACTCCCAAGGGGTATATATTTTCTATCAGTAGCAATTGAGCGTTTTGGAGTAAGTTCTAAACCTAAGGCACCTGTTGCACCTTGATTTCTCTGTTTAAAATAGACAAGAGATTTATTGTAGTTAAGAACTTCATCTACTCTTGTAGGATTCTCTTTGAGCCACTGTTTTATACTTTGCAGAGACACATCTTTTAACTCTAAGGCTCCTATCTTGACAAGATAGCGTCCTATAGCTCTATATCTATGGCCATTCTGATTATCATATCCAAGATACATTGTACTATTGTCATCTAGTTGTACCTTACCAGAGCCTTGAATCTCTAAAAAAAACTTATCTACCTTAGAATCACAGTAGCAGATAACATTAGCATCGACTTTCCCTTTTTTACTCTGAGCACGTGTATCATAAGGGACTATTCTATTACCCTCTAATCTTCCACGGAGACGAAAACGTTTTAAACCTGGATAAATAGAGCTCAAATCAACAATAATCAAATCATTAGGTGTCTCATATATGGGGTACTTATAGTGTTCATTTTTCTCAAGTGAGGCATAAAGTTGTGCTTCATAATAACCAGTGAGAAGCCCCTCCTCTTCTCTCTCCTTTGTAGTAATCATATAAGGCTCAAAATAAGTTGTTAGAAACTCTTTTGCATCAACAATAGTACTAAGGTTTCTACAGAGTTCTCCATATATTTTTTTTGCCTTCGATGTTCTACAATTATTTTTAAATTGATAAAGAACTTCATCATAATTCTCTTTATCAAAATTAGGAAGTTCATCAAAACTACTTCTTATAAGATAAGTATGTGGCAGTTTATTTGAGAGCTTTTCTACCTCAATAGGAGGTGTTTTAACTTCTTTAGAACAACTAAGAAAAAAGAGTGCAATAGGTAAAAGGATAAGAATATGTTTCATAATGTGATTATACCATTATAATATTTATTTTTTATGGGTATAATCTCTAAAATATTTTTATTAATTATAGGGAAAAGATGGAAGAATTAAGCTATTACGAAATTTTAGAAGTATCACAAAGTGCAGATAAGGCAACAATTAAAAAAGCATATAGATCTATGGCTAAGAAGTATCACCCAGACAAAAATCCTGGAGATACAGAAGCAGAACATAAGTTTAAACTCTGTAACGAAGCGTACCAGTGTTTAAGTGATGAGAAACAAAAAAGCATCTATGACCGTTATGGTAAAGAGGGTCTTCAAGGAATGGGTGCTGGAGGACGTCGCTCTTCTGGTGGTTTTGATGATTTAAGTTCTATGTTTGAAGATATGTTTAACGGCTTTGGTGGTGGAGGTAGTAGTAGACGCCGCCAAAACCCAGCAGATATGGATAAGTACCCACTTGATATGAATGTAGATATGAAAATTAGCTTCAATGAAGCAATTTTTGGATGTGAAAAAGAGGTCTCATTTAAGTACAAGAAAGCTTGTGAAAAATGTAAGGGTACTGGTGCTAAAGATGGTAAACTCTCAACTTGTAAACAGTGTGGAGGTCAAGGTCAAGTAGCAATGCAACAAGGCTTTATGACATTTGCACAGACTTGTCCTGTATGTCAAGGAAGTGGAAGTGCTGCCGCGTCACCTTGTAAGTCTTGTAAAGGGCGTGGTTATGAAGAAGTTAAAGAGAGTCTTAGTATCAAAATACCAGCAGGTATTGATACAGGAAATCGTTTAAGAGTTTCAGGAAAAGGAAATATTGGTAAACGTGGAAACCGTGGAGACCTTTATGTTACTTTTGATGTTCAAGATGACAAACACTTCATAAGAAATGAAAATGATGTGTACATAGAAATCCCTGTCTTCTTCACACAGGCTATAACAGGAGAAACACTCACAATACCATCACTAACAGGTGAGTTAGAGTTAAAACTAGAAGTAGGAACAAGAGATAAACAGCGTTTTACATTTAGAAATGAGGGTATTGAAGATGTTCACGGTCATGGTAAAGGAAATCTTATAGCGATCGTTAATATTCAGTATCCAGAGAAACTTAATGATGAGCAGTTAGAGTTAATCTCTAAACTTCAAGAGTCATTTGGTATTGAGTCTACTCCTCATGAGAGTGTCTTAGATTCAGCCATCGAGAAGATGAAAGGCTGGTTTAAATAATTTCTTATGAATAGAAATAATCTTAAAAGCAGACTCTCATCACTCGCTCTTTCTATGTTTAGAAAAGATTTTTTTGGTATTTATCATGGGAGTATTTCTGCTAAAACCGAATCAAATCGTTTTCTAATCAATACAAAAGAGGCTATCTTTGATGCCTTAGATGATGTTAATTTGATTGAACTCTATTTTCAAAAAGATTACAGATGGAATCAAGCGAGTATAGATGCAAAAATTCATTTTAGTATCTATTCTCAAATTAGTGAAGCAAAATTTATCTGTTTTTCAATGCCTCAATTTACTACTGCATATTCCCTCAAACACGACACTATAACACCAAAAGATTATTTTGGTCATAAAGAGATTGGAAGCATAAGTATAGTTGATCCTAAAAAGTTTGATGATTGGTATGATAGAGCAGATAGTGAAATAGCTTACTATCTCCAGAGTCAAAAGACTAACATCATGGTTATACGTGGTTATGGTGTTTATGCTTATAGTCGTGATATTCATGAAATGGCAAAAAAACTTGCTATTTTAGAGAAGAGTTGTCGGCTACTTATGTTAGACAACTCACAAACAGATTTAGATACAGATTAAGCTATTTCACCCTCTTTTTTCTCCCTTTTATCAAGGTTTAATCCTAATTTACCTATTATTACATAAATATCAAAAAGTAAGGTTTTTTATAAATGATTACATGGATGCAAAGACATAAGAAGTGGCTAATTATAACTATTTGGGTTTCAACGATCTCTTTTGTTGGAGCAGGTTTTGTTGGTTGGGGTCAGTATAGTTATGGAGACAAGGCTGGAGCAGTAGCAAAAGTTGGTAGTGTAGAGATTACACAAGGGGAACTACAAAAGAGCTATTCTCGTCTTTATGCACAATATAACAAAATGTTTCAAGGTAATTTTGATGAGGAGAAAGCAAAACAGTTTGGTCTGCAAAAACAAGCTCTAAATCAATTAAAACAGCAAGCTCTTCTTTTAAATCTAGCAGCAGATTATGACTTAGAAATAAGTGACAAAGAGTTGATTGCAGCTCTTAAGACTCAAAAGTATTTCTTTAAAAATGGTGTTTTTGATAAAGAACTTTATAAAAATTCACTCTCTCAAAATAGACTCACAACAAAAGAGTATGAAGCGAGTCTAAAAAAAGATCTTTTAATTCAAAAAGTTTTTAAACTTCTTCCTATGCAAGTAACTAAAAACGAAACAGATATTTTGAATACTATTATAGATATTGCTGATAAAATCAACTACAAAGTATTATCAGTTCAAAACATTAAAATTGACATATCAGATGAAAAAGTAAAACCTTACTGGGAGAGTAGATCTTCAAACTATATGACTGATATCTCTTATGATGTTAAATACATCGTTCAGGCTAAAATCAAGACGAGTTACGATGCATCTAAACTTGCTGCATATTATGCACAGAACAAAACACATTTTAAAGATTCAGATGGGAAAATACTTCCTTTAAGTGCAGTTACAGCGGCTATAACACAAGAGTTAAATGATAAGGCTGCAAAAGATAAGGCAATTAGAACTTACATCGCTTATAAAAAAGGAAAACTTAAAGATGTTGTTTTTCAAACAGCAACTATTTCTGCTAGTAAAAACCCTTTTTCAAAAGAAGCTTTAGAAAAAATTTCATCACTCTCTTTAACTGCACCATATATGAAACCTATTCTAGTAAATGGTATTTACTATACATTTGAGTTAGTAAAAAAGAATCCTTCTCAAACTAAAAGTTTTGAAGATGCTAAAAGAGAAGTTTTAAGTGCTTATGCACAAGAGACTAAAAAATTAAAACTTCAAGAGTTAGCAAATAACTCCTTAGCAACTTTTGCTGGAAAAACAACAGAGTTTATTACAATTCAAGATGCTCAGAAACTTACAAATTTAGAGAGTGCAGAAGCAAATGAATTTTTGAAAAAACTTTTTGTAAGTAGTAAAAAACGTTCATTTATTGTTTTAAATAGTGGTAAAATTGTTCTTTATTATATTTTGGAACAAAAACTGCTTACTAATAAAGAGAATAATTTGAGTAATTCAATGACAAAAATGAAAAATAATATCTTCAATGAATCTCTAATCAAAATATTAGAAAAGAAATATCCTACAGAGATATTTATCCAAGGACTCTAAATTGAGTAGAACTGTTTTAGCTATAGATATTGGCTCTACAAAGATATGTGCTGTTATTGCCGAGATTGATAATAATGAAAATATTGCTATCACTGGTGCAGGAACAACAAAAGCACATGGTCTAAAACGTGGAAGTATAACTAACATTGAATTAGCATCTAGAAGTATAAGAACAGCTGTTGAAGATGCTAAACGTGTATCTGGATCAGATGTAAATTCAGCTATTGTCTCAATGAGTGGTGCCTATACTAAAAGTCTTAACTCAAATGGTATAGTAAATATTCAAGGCAAAGAGATTAGTTTTAAAGAGATTGAACGTGTTATGCACACATCTCTTTATAATGCTAATATTCCAAACGAGTATGAAGTTCTTCATGCTCTTCCTTTTAACTTCAAAGTTGATGATCAGGATTTCATTGAAGATCCTCTTGGGATGAATGCCTCACGCTTAGAAGTAGAAACACATATTATTACAACACAAAAATCAAACCTTAATAATCTCAAAAAAGCTGTTCAAAGAGCTGGTGTAGAAGTTGAAAATATTGTTCTAAATGCTTATGCCTCTTCTATTGCAACACTCAATGAAGATGAGAAAGAGCTTGGTGCAGCAGTTATTGACATGGGTGGAAACACTAGTAATATTGCTATTCATTCTGGAAATTCCATACGATATAACGAATTTTTAGGTGTAGGTTCAAACCATGTAACAAGTGATTTATCTATGGCACTTCATACACCTCTCAATGTAGCAGATAGTGTAAAACTAACATATGGTTCTCTCACAGACCAGAGTAATGATCTTATAGAGATTCCTGTTATTGGTGATGTAGATAACACACATGAAGTCTCTTTAGATGTAGTGCATAATGTTATCTATGCACGTGTGGAAGAGACACTTATGATACTTGCTCAGTTTATTGAAAATAGTGGTCTTAAGGATCAAATCGGTGCAGGTATTGTCTTAACTGGTGGATTTTCAAAGATGGAAGGCATCCGCGATTTAGCAGTTGCAACCTTTGGTTCAATGCCTGTTCGCCTAGCACGTCCAGTTGAAACGGATGGTCTTTTTGATGAGTTAAGAGGTGCTGAATTCTCAAGTGCTATTGGGCTTGTAATGTACTCAGCTTATGCCTATACAGCATATGAGATAGATGCAAATAAGCGTGTTCGTCATACAAATGAAATACCAACTTCTCATACAAGTGTTGATTTATCTTCAGATTTGGAAGCTCCTATTGAAGCTTTAGAAGATGAGAAAAAACCAAGTATGATTAAACTTGATGATAAAAAAGAGAAGAAGAGTGATGAAGTTAATGGCGTTAGTAAGTTTTGGAACTGGGCTACCCAGTTATTTTAAAGGAGTAAGATGATGGAACCATTTGTAGTTGAAGAGTCAAGTAACCTTAACGGTGCAAGAATTATAGCTGTTGGTGTAGGTGGTGGTGGTGGA
>Ga0256826_1001964_pt1 | contig 12698 bp, 10 predicted proteins | sample CV79metaG_FD_185975 | JGI IMG/M metagenome (GOLD analysis project Ga0256826, IMG submission 185975) | Hydrothermal vent microbial communities from East Pacific Rise, Pacific Ocean - CV79 | ecosystem: Environmental > Aquatic > Marine > Hydrothermal vents | place: Pacific Ocean: East Pacific Rise...
CTTGAGGCAGAAAATATGAAATTTCATGATGTTCATTTAGCATATCAGTCAAAAGTAGGACCTATGGCATGGCTAAAACCATCACTTGAAGATAAATTAAAAACTGTACGAAATAGGGGAGTTATAGTGTTTCCTATTGCGTTTACGATTGATAACTCAGAAACTAATTTTGAACTTGGAGTTGAATATAAAGAGATTGCCAAGGAGCTTGGTTTCAAAGATTACAGAGTATGTGCTTGTCCAAATGATAGTGATTTGTTTGTTGATACTTTAGTGGAAATTTACGAGAAGATGAAATAATGAAAAAGATAGTTATATTTGATATGGATGGAACATTAATAGATTCTAAAAAAGATATAACTATTTCTATCAATTATGTAAGAAAAAAAAATCATAACCTACCTGCGTTAAATGAAGAGTTTATAGTCGAAGCGATAAACATGGAGGTGAGAAATCTTCCTAAGCTTTTTTATAATACTGAAATTTATGAAGATGAAGATAGAGCGTTATTTGAACAACATTATAAAGAACAATGCATTCAAAACCCTTATCTATATAATGGTATTTTAGAACTTTTACAAGAGTTGAAAAAACATGATTTTTTACTCTCTGTCGCTACTAATGCACCTACACTTTTTGCAAAAACAATGCTCAGTCACCTCAATGTAGCTGATATGTTTGAAGTTATTATCGGTGCTGATAAAGTGAAAGCTTCAAAACCAGACCCTGAGATGTTACGATATATTTTAAACTTTTATAATTTTGATGCCTCAAGTGACATTGCTTGGATGATTGGAGATAATTCAAAAGATATCCAAAGTGCACAAAATGCAAAAATAAACGCTATCTTTGCAGCATGGGGTTTTTCTGCACATGGTGAGCATAATATTCTTATTAAAAATCCAAAAGAAGTTTTGGATATAGTTTTATAATAAATTATGATAAAATATCCTAATTTAAGGATGAAAAATGTTTGACACAGATTTACTTGTAGCTTTTACACTGATAGCGGTGCTGTTTTTGAGACAAATTGTAATTTTAAAACAACCAAATAAAATCAATTATGCACCCTTAATGCTTGGTATTGGTGCTGTTAGTAGTATTATCCACTTTATGATTCACCCTGAGAGTGAAAATATTTTACTTATTATTAGAGAATCTTTTTTCCCTCTACTTGTTGCTATTACCTTATATATAATCATGAATATTTTACATCAAACGCAGCAATCAATGCATACAAAATCCCAAGATGAATTTACAACAGTTTTGGTAAAAGAGATTGCGCAGTTAAAAAGTTTTATCTTAGAATTAGAAAAAAGAATGGTAAATTCTCAACAAGAGAGTGCTCAAACGCAAGAGGAAATTAGAAGTCAATTTATTCATGATATAAAAGCTTTAGATGCGATAAAAGAGAATCAAACAAAATTTATAGATAAGTTTTCTCAAGTTCAAGAGTGGCATGATGATGTTGATAAAGCATTTACATATTTTAGTGAAGAACAACTTCCTAAGTTAGATGATGTTGTCCATAAGCATATTGATATATTAAGAATATCAGAGCAAGACCACTATAATAAACTACAAGAACTACTTAAAAAAGCTGTTGAAAGTAGATTTGATATCTCAGATGATATAAATGAATTAAAATTAAAACTTGAAGGAATTAAACTCGCTGCAAATGAGGTCTCTAGCCTCATTGTAAAAGAGACTACAGATAAATTATCTACTGTCATTAAAGATTTTGAAAATGAAATAGTCTTACTTAAATCAAATGCTGGCGTTATATCTACATCTTTAAACGAAGGTGAATCAACTTTGTCAAATATACGAAGTCAAAGTGAACTCATTATGAAACAGATGATACTTTCATCTAAAAAAATGGATGATTTAAGTGAGAAAAATAGCGGACTTAATGATGTATTTACTCAGGTTAAAATTATTTTAGATGAGATAGAAGCTGTAAAGTCTGATTATGTAAAATCTCAATCACAACTAAATATGATAGCTAATGAACTAAAGGGAACAAATCAAATACAATTAGATGAACTTTCTGCTCAAGTAATGCAAAAAATTGATACTTCTTTAGAAAATTTACATAAACATTATCATTTAGTTGGCGAAGATGTTACTAAAAAAGCAAATTTATTAGCAAAAAAAGCTCAAGTTCATAAGGGATATGCTGAGTTAGATGAATAGATTTTAGTATCACATTCTTATCAAAATCTTTCATATAATTTACTAATTATAGGATATAATAAATCATAGAATGATAAATTATAAGGAAAAATTATGAAAAGAAGAGAGTTCTTTAAAACCTCTATTGTCGCTTCTGCCGCAATTCTAGGTACTACATCTTTATCTGCTGGAGAAACGCATCAGCCAGTTGATAGTAGAAAAATTGCAGATATGGCATTTCCAGAAAAGCGTCCACTTATTACATATTCTGATAGACCACCACTTTTAGAATCACCAAGAAGTACTTTTGTAAGAGGAATAACTGAAAATGATGAATTTTTTGTTAGATGGCATTTACCAGATATCCCAACACATATAGATACTGATAGCTATAAAATTAAAATTAATGGTTTAGTAAAAAAAGAATTAAACATTACTCTTCGAGAATTGAAAAATGATTTTGAACAAGTTGAAGTCGTTGCAGTTCTTCAATGTGGTGGAAATAGCCGTTCTGCATTTACTCCAATTCCTGGTGGGATTCAGTGGGGTAGTGGAGCGATGGGATGCGCTAAATGGAAAGGCGTTCGTCTACGAGATATTTTAAATAAAGCGGGGCTCAAAAAAGGTGCTCATTGGTTAGGATTTAATGGTTTAGAAAAAGCTGCATATTATAAAACTCCAAATTTTGTAAGAGAGTTAGAACTTGACGAAATAGATGATCATGTTATTATTGCTTATGAGATGAATGGTGAAGATTTACCTTACTTAAATGGTTTCCCACTGCGTTTAGTTATTCCTGGATATTATTCTGATAGTTGGGTTAAAATGTTAAGTGATATTACAGTAACTGATAAATATAAATCTCTTTTCTTTATGGACAAAGCGTATCGTGTTCCTGACAATAAAACAGAAAGTGAAACCCCAGAACATAAGTTTAAAACAACAAAACCAATAACACATGTTAATGTAAAATCAGTGATAGGTTATCCAGAAAATGATATGAAAGTCTATCATAACTCTCATATAGTAGTTCGTGGTGTTGCTTTTGACGATGGAACAGGTATCAAAAAAGTATTGATTTCAACAGATGGTGGTAAAACTTGGGACGAAGCATTGCTTAAGCAAGACAATGGTCGATACGCTTATACTGAATTTAGATATACATTTAAACCGACAAAATATGGCAAGTTAACATTTATGGCAAAGGCTATTAATAACCTAGATGAAGAACAACCTTTTGCAAAAGAGATAGGATGGAACCGTGGCGGATATAAATATAATGGTATCGATGAAGTAACAGTAAAAGTGGTTTAAGGAAAGAAAATGAAAAAATTATTATTAATAGCAATATTATCTGTAAGTTCACTTTTTGCACAAGTAAAAGGTGATGTTGAAGTGCCATATATCTCTTATCAAATTAAGATGGGTAAAGGTTTTAATACAGTTCAAGCTAACTGTTTAATGTGTCACTCTTTTGGTTACATCATTAACCAAGGTCCTCAGTCTCGTAAATTTTGGTCAAAAAAGATAGATAAAATGATTGTACATTTTAAAGCGCCTATTTCTAAAGAAGATAGTAAAGTTGTAGCGGACTATTTATTTAAGCATTATGGAAATGGAAAGTTAAAGTAGTTAGTATATAGAGAGAATTTTGTAATTTACACAAAATTCTCTTTTAGTTAAAAGATGAAGTTTATTTTTTGGTTTTTAACACGAAATAAAAAATCCCTGCAATTACTACAAGAATCAACATCCTCACAGAAAGTGTTGTTAAATCAGTTGAATCGTTCATGATAAGTCTTTTCTTTAAATAATAAAATAAGATTTGTTCGCAATATACATTACCATATTCACCAACAAAATCGTCTCTCGAAGTATACCATTTTAAATTCAAAAAGTTTATATCAGGGAAATATATTTAACTTATGATACAATTATAATATATTTTATGTATAACAAAAAGGAAATGAGATGAAAACTTCTTCTACCAAATTAATTTTATTATCTATTATAAGTTCAATGATGCTACTTGGTTGTGGCGAAGGAGCAAGTTCTTCAAGTGAACCAACAAAGACAGTTCAAAATACAGTGGATACTGTAACAAATACGACAAATGAGACAGTTCAAGATGCAGGGAATACTGTAACAGACTCAACTACAACAACAACTGACACTGTAAACACTGGAACAGATACAACGACAAATGATACTGTCGTAGATAACACTGGAAATACTTCAACAGATACAACAACAACTGTAGTAGACACAAATACAACAGACACAAACAATACAGCAACTGAAGAACAGATTCCAGTGCTTCCTAACGTAGCTTATAAAGATTTATTTTCAATGAAAGATAGTGCTCCTTATAAAACTGGTATCTTTGTAGATGCTCATGGTGTGCAAGGATTAAAAGTAATATGCGGTAGTGGTGAAAATAAAACTGAACAATATGGTCTGTTTACATGTGATGATTTTCCATTATCTGTGTATATTGGTAATTTTAAATTGGGAGAATTATCTAAAATACCAGATGATAAAATTATATATACGCAAGATATATTAAATATCGCTCGTGCTGCAACGATGCATCCTGATGTTACAAAAGTATCTATGATTTTACAATCACTTGATGAAGATGCGCAATTGTCAAACGGTATAGAAATTACACAAGCAAGTATAGATATTTTAGATAATGATTTAGCGAACTATACAAATATTAGTGAACTTACAGTAGAAGATGTTAATAATATAATTGATGATGTTATAGCAACAAGAAAAGCGAATGATTCAAAAGCTAAATTAGTAAAAGTTACAAAAATAAAAGCTCAAATCGATCTTACTGAAGCACTATCAAATACACCGCCAAAAGCTCTAAATACCATGGTATATACTTCTATATCTGAGTAAAATAAATATATTTTAAGTAATAAAAGTCTTTAGATTAAAGATTTTTGTGCTTAGAAAATTATAGTTTAATTAATTAAGAATGAATTTTATTTATAGAAGTTGAAGGGTGGATGGGGTAGAGGGATTCGAACCCCCGAATGTCAGCACCAAAAGCTGATGCCTTACCACTTGGCGATACCCCATCATTTTTAGAAAGATAAAATTGGTTGCGGAAGCAAGATTTGAACTTGCGACCTTCGGGTTATGAGCCCGACGAGCTACCGAACTGCTCTATTCCGCGGTGTTTAAACACATTCACTTTGTGTTTGTGAGCGAAATTATAGACAAAATTTTTTTTATTGTCAAGGGATTTTGTAAAAATATTGAAATTTTTATTTTGAACTCTTTTTAATGAATTTTTATATATAATTAAAATAGTTAAAATATAAATATATAAAGAGAAAAAATGCAAGCGATTGATAGAGTTTTAAGAGCCATCGAAGATATGAAAAAAGGTAAAATGGTCATCATGATAGATGATGAAGATAGAGAGAATGAAGGTGATTTGGTATATGCAGCTGCATTTTCAACTCCTGCTCATGTAAATTTCATGGCTACACATGCAAGAGGTCTTATCTGTGTTGCTCTTTCTAAGCATGTTGCCAATAGATTAGACCTAAACCCTATGGTTAGTTCTAACACTTCATCTTATGAGACTGCGTTTACAGTCTCTGTTGATGCAAAAGATGCTCTTACTGGAATATCTGCAAAAGAGAGGGATGATACAATAAAAATTCTTGCGAATCCTATCTCTAATGCAGATGAACTTGTAAAACCTGGACATATATTTCCTCTTATAGCTAAAGATGGAGGAACATTGATAAGAACTGGGCATACAGAGGGTTCAGTAGATTTATGTCGTTTATCAGGATTAAGTGAAGCTGGTGTTATTTGTGAAATTATTAAAGACGATGGTGAAATGGCTCGTAGAGATGACTTAGATATTTTTGCTAAAAAGCATGAACTTAACACTGTTTTTATCTCAGATATTGTGGAGTACCGTCTTGCTAATGAAAGATTAGTGAAAGAGATATCAGTAGATGAGATAGAGTTTTTTGGTGTAAAAGTAAATCGTCATATTTTTCAAGACCATGATGGCATAGAACATACAGCGATTCTTTTTTATAGTGCAGGAGAAATTGCAAATGTTAGAGTTCATAATGTCATACCAGATTGTGAACTTTTTTTAAACCAAACAAAATATAATCACTTAATCAATTCTATAGATTATCTTAAAAATAATAGTGGTTTGTTGGTATTTATAAATAAAACTAACCATCAAGATAATGCAGCAATGAAAGAGTTCGGTATAGGTGCTCAAATTATTAAATCATTTGGTATCTCAAAAATGAATCTTATTACATCTATGAAAAAGACTGATTTTATAGGACTCAGTGGTTTTGGTTTAGAAGTTAATGATATTGTTGATGTGTAGAGAGTAGAGATGAGAGAATTTTTTAAAAGAACAGAAGAAGATAATACAGAAGTTTACATTGAAACTGATATGAGTGCATATGGTTATAGTGAGAGATATGCTTGGCTTTTTAGTGTTTTTATAAAATTTGATGAAAAAGAGACTACTCAAAATGATTTTGAAGAGTTCTTAGAAACTAAAGAAGCTTTAATTATCGCAATAGAACATGATGAAAAAGCAAAATATGTTGGTAGTCGTGTTGTGGATGGATGGAATGAGATCTATTTTTATGCAGATGATTCTAAATTATTAAATATTACTGTGACGAAAATTTTAAGTAATAGTGGATATATTTATGAAAGCAGTGTAGTAAAAGATACAAAATGGGATTTTCATTATAAACATCTTATTCCATCCGAACTTGAATTAGCTCATATTCAGAGTGAAAAAATTATATTTTTACTTGAAGAAGAGGGTGATGTTTTAGAAACTCCAAGAGTTGTTGAGCATTACATCTCCTTTCAGACACCAACACAAAAAAATAAATTTATAAATACTCTTCAACTTGATGGATTTAGTTTTAAAGATGAAATTATTAGTGAAGATTTTGAACATGGTGTAGCTTTGATTAAAGAGCATAAGGTTACAAGAGAAGAAGTAACTAAAGTTGTAGAAGAACTTTTTGAAGCTGTAAAAAAAGAGCAAGGATATTATGAAGGTTGGAGTACTGTCCTAGTAGATAAAGACAAACAACTCTAATGCAAAATAAAGAGAAAATGTTTGCTATAGCTGGTTCTATCAACTATATCTTCGTTGTGTTTTTAAATGCTTTTACTGATTTAGGTCATAAAATTATTATTCAAAATACAATTTTTAAAGTTTATGATGGAAGTATGCAAATAGTTTTAACTTCTATTGTAAATGCATTAGTTTTATTACCATTCATTTTAGTCTTTTCTCCTTCAGGTTTTTTAGCAGATAGATTTGCTAAAAACAAAATTATGGAATATTCCGCTGCGTTTGCTGTTGTTATTACTTTAGGCATTACTTACTCATATTATCATGGATACTTTATTACTGCGTTTATTCTGACTTTTTTGCTTGCAATGCAAAGTGCCATTTATGGACCAGCAAAATATGGTTACATAAAAGAGCTTTTTGGTGTTAAGTTTATCACAAGTGGCAATAGTGCAGCTCAAGCAACAACTACAGTTGCAATTTTAGGTGGAATAATAGTATATACAATTTTTTTCGAAGGTATGTATGATGAAACTCTTGTAACAAAATCTCAAATTTTAGAAGCTATTGCTCCTCTTGGATGGCTTTTGGTTATTGGCTCTGTTATAGAGTGGTATGCAGCTTCAAAATTACCAAATAAAATGATAGAAGCTAGCAAACGTAAGTTTAATCCCAAAAGATATTTAACTGGGATGTATCTCTTTAAAAATTTAAAAACAGTAACAAGAAAAAAAGAAATTTTTGATGCAATTATAGGCTTGAGTCTTTTTTGGTCTATTTCTCAAGTTGTATTGGCAATTTTTGGTGAATATGCAAAAGACCAACTAGGGGTGACAAATACAATTTTTGTTCAAGGTGTGATGGCTTTGGCTGGCATAGGAATAATTGTAGGTTCTATTTTAGTTTCAAAAATTTCAAAATATTATATAAATTTAGGACTTGCAGGTATTGGTGCTATTATCATTACTTTCATAGTTTTTTTAATTCCATTTATTCATTCGATGACTATGATGGCTATAATGTTTGCCTTCTTTGGTCTCTTTTCATCATTTATTTTAGTACCCTTAAATGCAAGAATTCAATTGATAGCTTCTCGTACACATTTGGGAACAATTATAGCTGCAAATAATTTTATACAAAATATTTTTATGTTTACATTTTTAGGAATAACTACGCTATTCGCTTATTTTGGAATGAATTCAGAAATATTATTTTATTTAATGACTCTTGTTGGTATTTATTTAATATATCTTTTATTTCAAAGATATACAGTAGACATTTTCTGGACAACCATGAAGTTATTTTCCCTATTAAGACATAAATACGAGTATATCGGACTAGAAAATATTCCGAAAGATAAAGCTGTTTTATTGATGGGTAATCATGTAAGTTGGTTGGATTGGATTATCATTCAATTACCATTAGAAAGACGAATCAACTTTATGATGGATAAAGATATTTATCATTGGAAATTTTTTCATTCATTTTTCAAAAAAGGTGAAGCTATCCCTTTATCTCCAAAAGCTTTTAAAGATGCTTTTAATGAAGCACATAAAAGATTATTAAACAAGAGTATAGTTGGCATTTTTCCTGAAGGAGAGATTAGCAGAGATGGTAAAATGAATAAGTTTCATAAAGGATATGAACTCATTCCTTCAGGCTATAATGGCGTTATAGTTCCTTTTTATATTGACAATGGAATTTTTGGTAGTAGTTTTTCAAAATATAAACCAGAAGGTGCAAAACGCAACTTGTTTAAACGCAGACTCATACGAGTTTATTTTGATGAACCAATTTCTATGCAAATAAAAAGTGATGAGTTAGAGAACATAATTTTAAAAATGAGAGAAAAATATGAAGTTAAATAAACCAAAGCACAACCTTTATAAAAACACTATTTATGCCTTAGAAGGTTTTGTTGATATAGTACAAAATGAAACATCTTTTAAATGGCAATTATTAGTATTATTTGTTTTTGGTCTTATCGCATGGATACTACCTATTGGTTTTGCTTATTCATCTATTTTATTTATCTCATTATTTCTTCCTGTTTTAGCAGAGGTGGCAAACAGTTCTATAGAGAGAGTAGTGGATTTAGTGACTACTGATTATCATATTTTGGCGAAACAAGCGAAAGATGCTGGAGCAACTTTAGTTTTATTAAGTTTTATTGTTACAATACTTGTATGGGTATTTACCTTGCTTCTAGCATTCAAAGTAGTATAGGATATTTTGTGAGATTAATTGTTGTTTTTTTTCTTCTCTTACTAACTTCACTTTTAGCAAACGATAGACCAAAAATAGCTTTAGTTTTAAGTGGTGGTGGTGCTCGTGGCGCTGCCCATGTAGGTGTACTGGAAATTTTAGAGAAAAATCACATCCCCATTGATATGATTGTTGGAACGAGTATGGGTTCATTTGTTGGTGGGCTCTATGCAAGTGGAAAAACTCCTCAAGAGATTGCAAAAATGTTAGTTTCAACCGATTGGACTAAGTACATAACTACAGATTTTAAGCGTCAAAATATTCCTATGCGTAAAAAAGAACTTGATTATATTTATCAGGGAAAGATTGGTCTTGGTATTAATGTAGATAATGAAATAGTCTTTCCTACAGGTGTTTTACAAAGAGAGCCACTTTTACTGAAGTTTACAAAAGAGACACAAAATGTTAGAAATATAAAAAACTTTGATGATTTGAGTATTCCATTTCGTGCAGTTGCTACAAACATAAAAAATGGTAGTAGTGTTATTTTAAAATCTGGTTCCTTAGCAGAAGCTATATATGCCTCAAGTTCTATTCCCGGAGGATTTCAGCCGATTAATATTAATGGAATTGAGCTGGTAGATGGTGGGGTAAGTGATAATTTGCCAATTCAAATAGCCAAAGATATGGGTGCAGATATTATTATTGCAGTAGATGTGAGTGAAAATTTTGATGCAAATTTAGATGTAAACTCTTATCTTGTCGTTATGGGGCAACTTGTTAATATATTGATGAGAAAAAATGCAAACCAGTCTATCACTTTACTTAAAGAAGATGATATATTACTCACTCCAGATTTGCATGAATTTAGCGGACTTGATGTAGATAAATATAGTACAATTATTCAAAGAGGCGTAGATATAACGCTTAAAAATCTCGATAGATTAAAAAAACTTGCTATAAGTGATAAAGAGTATGAAAAGTATAAAATAAAATATAGAAAAAAACATGCAAACTTAAAAGTGTTGATTGACGGGATTACGCTTGTAAACAACACTTATATTTCAGATAAATCTATTTTGGAAAGATTACATATAAAAGTTGGTGATACTCTTGATGAGAATAAATTAAGAGAGGATATTCTTAATATTTATCACTTAATGATTTTTGATAGTGTTACTTATAAAATTCTGAATGTAGATGGAAAAAATATTGTAGAGATTACTACAACACCTGGTTGGGATAATCACGGAGAGATAAGAGCGGCAATAGGAATAGAAGATGATTTTAACGGACATTCCGCCTACTCTTTGAAATTGGGATATACAATGTCTGCAATAAATTCCTATGGGGCAGAGTGGAGAACAAACTTAGAAATAGGAAGAAGAGAGAGAGTTTATAGCGAATTTTATCAGCCACTTGATCCTCTACAAATGTTTTATCTAAAGCCGTCGCTAATGTATGAAAGTATAGTAGATGTTTTTCCTATAGAAAACTATACGGCTAATTTGGTGAATGGAAATGTAGAAGTGGAATACGACAGATATGGCGGAAGCATGGCTCTTGGAATGCATATGTATAGAAGTCTTGAACTAGAAGTTGGTGCTTCTAGTTTTAAAGATAGTAACGATATTCATTTAGATATCAAATATACAAATCCACCATTCTTGACACCGAAAAATAATTATTATGCAAAACCAATATATGCATCACTTAAAGTCGATACTTTAGATAATGTGAATTTTCCAAAATATGGAGTGAAATCACGGGTGTTATGGACGAAAGAGGGTGCAATCGAGGGGAGTGATTATAATTATGAACAGGTATATATAGATTTTGAAAAGCCCCTTAGTTTTTATTCGAATAATTTTACTCTACACCTAAAATATGCTAATACATACAGTCGTAAGGATAATACAAATAGACTTTATGGAACATATACTTTAGGTGGATTATTTAATCTCTCTGGTTATGCTCCATACTCTTTTAATGATGACAATATGGGACTTGGAGTTTTGAAATACAGGTATCAGTTGAAGGATAAAGGCTTTTTTGGAGTTTTAGATACACCTTTATATATAGGATTTTCACTTGAAAGTGGAAAAACATGGGGATATAAAGAAAAGGTTGATTTTGGTAAATTTCATAATTCAGCAACTGTTTATATGGCAGCCGATACTTTTTTTGGTCCATTTTATTTGGCTTTTGCACAGGCGGATGATGGAGAAAATTCAGCTTATATCTATTTAGGAGAAAAATTTTAATGAAAACAACTTTGATAATCGGAGCAGGTGGCGTAGGTCGTGTTGTCGTGCATAAATGTGTTCTAAACGCAGCAGTATTTGGAAAAATAGTATTAGCAAGTAGAACTCTTAGTAGATGCGAAGAGATTAAGAGAGAACTTCCCGATGCAAATATTGATATTACTACCGTTGATGCAGATGTAACAGAGGATATTATAAAACTTATAAACGCAGTAAAGGCAGATATAGTTATAAATGTTGCTCTTCCCTATCAGGATTTAACAATTATGGATGCTTGTATAGCTACTAAAACACCCTATCTTGATACTGCAAATTATGAACATCCAGACGAGGCTAAATTTGAGTACAAACTTCAATGGCAAAGAGATGCTGCGTTTAAAGAAGCTGGAATTATGGGGCTTTTAGGTTCTGGTTTTGACCCTGGGGTTACAAATGTCTTTTGTGCTTATGCTCAAAAACACTATTTTGATGAGATTCACACTATTGATATTTTAGATTGTAATGCTGGAGACCATGGTTATGCTTTTGCTACAAATTTTAATCCTGAGATTAATCTTCGTGAAGTCTCTGCAAATGGAAGATATTGGGAAAATGGTAAATGGATCCAAACGCAGCCAATGGAGATAAAAATGGTTTGGGATTATCCTGAAGTGGGTTTAAAAGATAGTTATCTACTTTATCATGAAGAGATGGAATCTCTTGTAAAACATATAAAAGGACTTAAAAAAATTAGATTTTTTATGACTTTTGGAGAGAGCTACCTAACACATATGAAGTGTTTAGAAAATGTTGGAATGCTTGGGATAAAAGAGGTTGAACATAAGGGGCAAAAAATTATTCCTATGGAATTTTTAAAGACTCTTTTACCTGACCCCGCTTCACTTGGGTCTCGTACTAAAGGAAAAACAAATATTGGAATAGTTGCAGAGGGCATAAAAGATGGAAAAAAACGC
>Ga0256826_1001965_pt1 | contig 12693 bp, 15 predicted proteins | sample CV79metaG_FD_185975 | JGI IMG/M metagenome (GOLD analysis project Ga0256826, IMG submission 185975) | Hydrothermal vent microbial communities from East Pacific Rise, Pacific Ocean - CV79 | ecosystem: Environmental > Aquatic > Marine > Hydrothermal vents | place: Pacific Ocean: East Pacific Rise...
ACCATTAAAATCCCCATAATGACAGGGTAATCTCTACTTAAAGCAGACATATAAAAAAGCTGCCCCATTCCTTCAATCCCAAAGATAGACTCTAAAATAACAGAACCACCAATGAGTCCAGGCAGAGATAGCCCTAAAAGCGTAATGATTGGTGGCATAAGATTTGGCAACACATAAAATCTTAACAATCGTTTGTCATCCAAACCTCTCGCTTTGGCAAAAAAGTAGTAGTCAGACTTTAAAATTTCATTCACCAAAGAGCGGACGTAAACGATCATTGAACCTAAAGAGACAAAGACCATTACACTTATAGGAATAAACAGATGCCACGCCATATCAGTGTAGTACGCAAAGCCAACCTTCTCTTCTATAGAGTGTAACCCAGCGATTGGAAACCACTCTAATTCAACACCGAAACCTAATATAAGTAAAAGAGCCAAGTAAAACGAAGGCATGGAAAAAGAGAACAAAGAGAGTTGTTTAATCAAAATATCACTCAACTTACCTGCATTCATTGAAGCTTTTATCCCAAGGTAGATAGAAATCACAAAAACAAGCACCATAGAAATAAGATTCATAATTAGCGTAATACCTATACGGTCTTTAACCATGTCAATAACATTTTGCCCCGTTACAAAAGAGACACCAAAGTCAAGCGTGACAAGATTAAACATCCAGTCAAAGTACTGTTGGTACAGAGGTTTGTCTAAGCCGTAGACCGCTTTTAAGTGCTCAAGAACCTCAGGTGTCATGTTAGGGTTAAGTTCTCCTGCTGAGAAAAAAGAGTTCGGCGCAGCATTAATCGCAGCAAAAGAGATTAAAGAGATAAGAAAAAGCATAAAAAGTAGATAGGATATTTTTTTAATAAAGAGATTCATTTACAACTCGTATATAAAGATAAGCAATTATATCTTATAATTCAATAGACTTCTTGCATAACCCCTTGCAGTCTCAGCATTTCATACAAGCGTATGACCAAGGCAGGTTCCTGAAAGCATAGTCATTCTATGCTGTAAGGGTTCTAACGAAGGTTCATGCTCTTGTATGAAATGCCCTGCGGGAGCTAAGAAGAGAGGCAATCTTATAAAAAACTTTTCATCGCCAGAGCTACGGCTATGACTTAAAAAAGGTTTTTTTACAATATCACCCCTCTTTTTAGCTCTGAGGCTACAATGGGTTATGCAAGAAGTCTAATAATATTATTACAAAGAGGTTCACCTAAACATGGATTTAAAAAAACAACTAGAACATGACAAAATTGTTTTGCCTGATACATTTTATGAACATGTTGAACGCTATACAGACCATCTTCTTAAGTGGAACAAGATTCATAACCTTACAGGCGCTACTACTAAAGCAAAGGTTGCTGAACATATTTATGACTCTGTTTTTCCTGTCTCTTTTTTACCAAAAATTACAAATGCCTTAGACATTGGAACGGGTGCTGGTTTTCCAGGGCTTATTCTTGCAATGGCTTTACGTTCCACAAAATTCACCCTTGTAGAGCCTTTAGTAAAACGCTCAGGCTTCTTACAGTTCATTAAAGCCGACCTTGGTTTGGACAATGTAGAAGTTTTAAACAAAAGAATTGAGCAGGTTCCTCCCATTGCTTATGACTTCATTACTTCACGCGCAGTAACTGAAACTAAGACCTTAATGGACTTTGCACAACCCTTTATTCATAAAGGCACCCTACTTTTGTTCTTTAAAGGTGAACGTGTTTATGATGAGATTCAAGACGCAGAGCATGTAAAAATAATAAAAACAGACAAAAGACACTATCTTCTCATAGAGAGATAAAATATTTTATAATATTTAAAAACAGCAGAATGCCCTATTTCAGGGGCTTATAGACCACCAAGAAGTAGAACATTCATAATTCTTTTGTAAAATCCACTAAAACAATGTACAAAACATCAAAAAACAGATACAATGTCCCCGATGAAAGATGAGGATCGAGTTCATCTTTGGGTAATATATACGAGTAAGCTCTGTCTATACCGAAAGACTCCACCGAATTTAAATCCATTTCTTCGGAAATGAAAAAATTTTTATACACAAGGTATTACAATGGCAGAATTAAAAAACGGAACTGTTAAATGGTTCAATGACGAAAAAGGTTACGGATTTATCCAACAACAAGATGGTGGAGCTGATGTATTCGTACATTTCCGTCAAGTAAACAACACTGGTGTTGGTCGTGTTTCTCTTCAAGAAGGTCAAGCAGTAACTTTCGAAATCGGTGAAGGTCAAAAAGGCCCTCAAGCTGAGAACGTAACTCCACTTTAATCAGTGGCACCCTCAGGCTTCGGCCTGAACCTCTTTTAAACTCCCCTATTAACTTTATATTAACAAAAACATCATATACTAAATATTATGATTATATTTCAATATGTACATGCCATAACTAACTGGCTTATTTCATCATCATTAGTCGCTTCAATTACAAGTTTATATCTTTTTTAATAAATCTCTTTGACCCGACCCACTTCTCTACTCATTAGACGCACTTTAATTCCATGTGGATGTGTCGCTGACTTCGTTAAGATATCTCTAACTATTCCATCTGTCAACAATCCTGTATCTTGATCTTGCTTTAAAACAATAGCTACTGTTGTACCTGACTTAATATTTTTTCTTTCACGACCATCTAGCATATTAGACCTCTTTCATAACCTCTGATATTCTTCAGCACTTCATATATAAGTCAAATCAAGGCAGGTGCTTTTTAGCGTAGCCCAAGCTACGGTGGAAAGTAACTAACGCTGAGTTGATTTATATATGAAGTGCCCATAGGGAGGGTTAAAAAGAAGCAATCTTAAACATTTTTCTTATCATCCGTAGCTACGGCTATGAATTCAAAGAAGAAATTATTCAACCTTACTTCTTTTTAGCCCTCTGAAGAGTATCAGAGGTTATGAAAGAGGTCTACGCCTTAGGCGTGTAAGAAAGTATTTTTTTGATGGTATCTACTGAACAGAAGAACAGCGCATCAAACACAGGGTTTAGACGAGTAGTGTTTTCATCTATCTTATCAAAGGCTTTAACTGTAAAACCTTCTCCATCATTTATATTCTTGGGCGTTACTGTAAATTCAATAGGTGCAAATGTACGCACTAGGTTCATTACATGTTTATAGGCCTTGTCATCTTTTGAAGGTAAAAAGTTTCCATTTGCACTCTCGTTTACTCTTGTTTTTAGAAGAAGGCTAAGTTTATCTTTAAAGATTACCTTTTCCCAACGAACATTTCCACGAGAAAATTTAAACTCTGAATGTTTAGCCGTTAAAGGATGGGGCTTATGTTTACGAATACCCTCTAAAAGTTGTAAAAAGAAATTAGTTCCGCCAAAGGCATCTGCTTTTTCTAGTAAAAGATGGTGGTATTTTTCTTTTTCTTCGTCTGTTAAGTTGTTGAAGTCACACATAGGTACTTCCTTTTTTATTAAAATATTAAACTTCTTGCATAAGCCTTTGTAGGCTCATGCAAGAAGTCTTCTAGAATTATAGTACAATTCGTTAACTATAAAGGCTTAGCTTGAAAAAAATATTTAAACTTACTGCTGAAAATAAAAAAGCAGAACGTGTACTTGACTCGATTAAGTACGATATCCGTCGTTATTTAAAACGTGAACGTAAAAAGAAACTTCCTGAAGATGCAACTTTTTGGGACTTTGAATGCGCTTTTGGAAAAAGTAGTGATGACAAAAAAGAGATCAGTGCTTCTGAAATTACAAATGCTTTAGACAAAGCAAGTGAAGAGTCTTGGAGTGAATGTTATATTGAGATTATTGCAAAAGCAGTGACAAAAGAGAGAAAAGTACAGAGTAAACCTATTGAGAAAGAAGAAACAGACTCTGAAAATTCAGAACCTGAAAACGAAGAAGCTGAGTAAGCTTACTTCGTTGGGTAACATACCGCTTTAATTTTAGTTGTAAAACTAATCGCTACGTCGTTCCATGTTTTACCTTGGTGAAGATCAAAACACGCTTTATTGATTGCAGTAAGTGCTTCACTTCCTGAGAAATCAAAAATATCAATAACACCATCCGCTTTTAGCACACCGTCTTTAAGCATGTAGTTCATTGGAACTTGTTTAACAACACCATTCATAGTGATCTCTGTAATAAGTGTTCCTTTTTTCGGCTCACCCTTAGCAACCTTAATCGCTTTGTAATCTAAAATTTTAGCTGTAATGGTATCGCCCTTCATGTTTTGAAAGAAAAACTTTACTAACTTTTCATCACGACCCTTATTTTTAGAATTAACACTTTTTGTATCAATAACTGCTGTCGAACCTACAAGAATCTCACGGAAGTTTTTTCCAACAGGAGAAACTGCTGTGTATTTTACAGAGTCAAAGCTTGCGCCAACACCTTTTTTAGCTGCTGTTTTGTAGGCTACAAAGCTTACATCAAATGCACCGTCTTGAGAAAGTTCACAACGCCCTTTTGAAGGGTCATTTGCTTGAGCAAGACCAAAAAGAAGCATTGAAGATAGAATTAGTTTTAACATGAGAGTCCTTAAATTGTTTTATAGGTGTGAGTATATCAGTTCTTAGTGAAAGTAAGATAAACACAAAACATACTGCCATATATTTAAAGGTATCTTTAGTATAGGTCAAAAAGCATTACTCAAGGCAATAAAACTTATCTTCAGTTTATAAAAATGTGATAGTTTTTTTGTACACTTAAGGCATGAAAATACTACTATTTTTTTTACTGAGCCTAAATCTTTACGCAGATGCCAATGCACCCTTGTACTTCAATGGTAACTGTACCACCTGTCACTTTGCTAATAAGACAGTTTCTGCGCCTTCTGTAAAAGAGTTTAAAGCAAGATACCTTGATGCCTTCCCCAATAAAAAAGACTTTGTAGCGTACATGTCGGTCTGGGTTCATAAACCTCAAGAAAAAAATTCTTTAATGCATGACGCTATTGCAAAACATGAGATAATGCCAGAGTTAGCCTTTGACCTACCCACCCTAGAAATCATTGCCGCGTACATCTACGAAACAGACTTTAATCTTCCGTCCCATCAATAATTTTCTTTATATTACTTCGGTGTCTCCAAATTAAAAACACGGACATCACTACACTCATTACCGTAAAACGTTCATCAAGAAAGTAAAAATAGACAGGAACTAGAACTGAACTTATTAAGGCAGACAAAGAAGAGAGTTTAAAGGTTTTTAAAACAAGTAACCACGTGACTAAAACCAATAAAGCTACATAAAAATTTAAAGCAAGCATTAGCCCAAAAGCAGTTGCCACACCCTTTCCGCCTTCAAAAGAAAAAAACAGTGGATATAAATGCCCTAAAAAAGCTGCCATTGCTACAAGCGAAACTGTTAAAACATCTAAATCGTAGTACCGAGCTAAGGCAACAGGAAGAAGCCCTTTTAACACGTCACCAACGAGAGTAAATACTGCAGGCTTTTTACCATACAGTTGGTACACATTAGTTACTCCCGGATTGTTAGAGCCTTCACTTCTTGGGTCAGGTAAGTGCATTAGTTTACACGTGATGACAGCAGCTGATAAAGAGCCTAAAAGGTAAGATAAAAAAACATATAACGAAGTCAAAAGCATACTAACTCCTATTGTCTTATTATAAAACAAGCCCTTAGAAGTTAAAGATAAAAAAAGAGTTTAGATAAAAAGTTTAATGTTCTTCGGCTTTCATGTCTTCAATAAACTCTTTTTCGTACTTCTTAATAACAAACAAAAGAACAAGAGAATAGACAAAGATACTTAGAACAATGATACCCATAACAACCTGTTCAAACATCTCTTTGTACTCAAAACTATCAGGTAGAGCGTGAACCATAATAATAGAAAGCCCACCTTTAATTCCGGCAAAGGTCAAAATCGCCCACCAACGGTACGAAACATCTGCAATCTTATGAACCTTACGTGAGATATATGAGAACTTGAACATCATAACAGCACGAATCAAAGTCGTTGCTACAAAAAGGGTTAAAATCTCTTTCCAGTAATGCATAATTTTTTCAAACTCTATCAATTCTGCCAAGGTAAAAAAGAGCACCGCATTTGCAAACAGAGCAAAAAATGCAATCATCTGTTTATTTTCATCTAAACGAGCTTGCGTAGTAATCACCCTAATTTTTTTACTTATTTTCACTTCATCCTCTTGTTTCAAAAGGCTTCCCGTCTCCAAAGATTTAAACTGCTTAGAGATAAAATACTGCAAGGTTAAAATAGCAACGATTAAAGCCAAGATACCTGAAACATGAACATGATGGTTCTCCGCTATTCCAAAGGCTACATAAGCCGTTAAAAGTACTACAATGAACTCATCTGTTACCGTATGTAAAACAGATAGAAGAAGCTTACCAAGGTAACCCACTACTAAACCAACTAAGACAGAAACCACCACAACTCTAACTAAGGTAACACCTACATCAGCAGGAGTTACTTCCACACCGTTCATTAAAGGCAGACCAATAAAGAAAAAAGCGATAACCGCCGTTGCATCATTAAAAAGAGATTCACCCTCAGTGAGTACCTTTAAAGAGTGTGGTAGTTTAAATTGTGAAAAGATAGAACCAACACTCACCGCATCCGTCGCTAAGACCATTGCAAAAAGTGAGATTAACGCACCCGTTGTAAACGCATACTCCGCGAAGATTACAAAGTTAAATAACACACCTGTTATGATAGAAAGTACTACCGCAACAAATGAAAGGTAAAAAATAGCAATACCATGCTTTTTTAAGTCTGCCAATTTAAAGTTCATTGTATCAGGCAATAAAACCAGTGGTAATAGCAGGTAAATAATTCCATCAAAGTTATTCTCTGCAGAGATGTTTATCTGTTCAGGAAAAAAAGCGTACGCCACTAAGGTAAGCCCCATAATTCCAATAGGAAGAGGAACGGATGCCTTCGTTTGTAAGATGCGCGAAAAAAGTAAAATACTAATAATCGCGATTAATATATTTGCCAAGAAAAGCTCCTTTAGTGCTTAAAATTCACCTTCAACCATAGTCAAACCAAGTGCTGCCCAGTTTAACATTCCACCACGGTAGTAGTAAATCTTCTCAGCTGGAAAACCATTTCTCACCATTGCTTTCATTGCAATTGGCGACTGCACACAAACAGGACCATTACAAAAACCATAAACTTTAACTGCTTTTTTACAGTTCCACTCTTCGCCCTCTTTCACACAACCTACCTCATCAAGACGTAACTCCATCTCTAAGTAAGGAATATTAATCGCCGTAGGAATTGTCTCTTTTAAAAACTGTTCTTGAACACGCATATCTACAACAACAGCTTCTTTGTCGTTTAAAGCTCGTAACATATCGGCTTCAGTTACGGGAGTAACACCCTTAACAGGAACAAAAGACTGGAAAAAACCTCCATTTTTTCCACATGAGGTCATAACACGTTTGATCTCGATAGCATCTTCACCACTACCTACCATATAAGACTTCTCTTTCTTAGAAAAAAGACCTAGGTACTTTACATCTTTAACCTCAGCATACACACTACTTGATGTAATTAAGACAACTACACTTAAAAGAATATTCTTAAAATTTTTCATTATTTACCTTCGTAATTTTTTGCAATCATATCTAATCTTTCTTTGACTAAGCTAGATAAACCAAGACTTTCTCTTATCTTAAGCATTTTAAAGTATAAAAAAAATTAATAACGTATTGGTTTGATTCTTGTTAAAATAGAACCATATTTGCAAAGGGGTTACGTTGAAATATCTCTTTATACTTTTTTTATTTAGTTTAAACCTTCTTTACGCAACACCTCTAACAAACACTAGCAACAAACTTGAAAACTTTACAATCTCATTTTTAAATGATGAGTACTCACTCCTAAGCATCAACGATGTGTCCACTACAGACTTCACCCAAGAAATCCCTAGTCAGTTCGCCTTAGGCTACAACACGGGAACAGCTTGGTTTAAAATAACCCTGAGTAACCAAAGTAAAAACAATGACTTTATTCTTTATTTCACCGAACCATTTTGGACAAATTTAGACCTTTATACCCAAGAAAATGGACATTGGGTTCAAACTAAAAATGGTTTAGCCATTAACTTAAAAGACCGAAGTATCAAAGATCTAAATCCTTCCTTTGCCCTTCACCTAAACGAGGGCGAGACTAAGACCTATTACATCAAAGGAGAAACTGTTTCCTCTTTTATAGGAGAATTTCAAGTCTATACAAAAGAAGCCTTTTATCAACCCCATCGTATTAGTCTGACAGACTTTTACCTTTTTTACTCAGGAATCATGCTCTTTATTCTCTTACTTGTTAGTTTTCTTTTTTCCATAATTAGAGACAGAATTTACATCTATTACATTGCTTATGTCTTCTCTTTTATTGTCTGGATTAGTACCGTAGCATCTACTTATTTACTTGTGGGTCTACCTGCTTGGTACGAAGGTCTTCATGCAACAGGAACCTTAGTTGTTCTCTTTCTAGCCATGTTCTCAGGTAGTTTTCTTGAACTTAAAAGCAAAGCTCCAAAGATGTACAAAATTTTTAAAGCCTTTGCTCTAGTCTCCATACTTTTTACCATTAGTATTACACTCAAAGTTCCTTATGCAGATCTGTTCTTTAACCTTTATTCTTCTGTTTTCTTTACTACTTTACTTATTGTTAGTCTTAAAGCTGTTCAAGAAAATTACGTTGAAAATGCAAAGTTCTATCTTATCGCCTTACTCATTTACATGCCGGGGATGGGTCTAATGACTTTAGTTTTTAATGGGCTAGTCCCTAACAATGACTTTACCCGTTACTTATACATTGTTGGTTCGTTCACTGAAATTGTCTTTTTTTCCTACATTCTAGTTACACGTTACAATCAAAACAGAAACCAAAAACTCCGTTACCAAAAAGAGCTTTTACTGGAAAAGTCAAAGACTGAACTTTACTTAGAAGCAGCCATTGAAGAGCGTACTCAAGAACTGCAAGAGATGAACAAACAGTTACACTTACAGACAAAAGAGCTTGAGGAGACAAAAGAACAACTCATAATTGAAGCTTCTACAGACGCCCTTAGTAAACTCTACAACAGACGTTATTTTATGGATATTTCTAAGCTTATGTTAGAAACCTCTAAACGTTATACTCAAGACTTAAGTCTGTTTATGATTGACATTGACAACTTCAAAAATGTTAACGATACTTACGGTCATGAGGTTGGAGACAGAGCAATTATCAGCTGTGCAAACACCTTCAAAAGTATTGCTAGGCACAGTGATATTGTCACACGTTATGGAGGAGAAGAGTTTATTATTTTACTTCCACAAACCTCATTAAAAGATGGATTGATATTAGCTGAGAGAATTAGAAGAGCAATTAACAAAACACCTATTGAGGTTTCTGATACACAAGATCTTTGTATCAGCATTAGTATTGGAGTAACCCAAGTTAATCAGGACAAAGACACTAGTATTGGTGAGCTTATTCAAAGAGCGGACAAGGCACTGTACCTTGCAAAAGATGCAGGAAGAAACACTGTTAAAAGTCTATGCTAATTTACTTCCAAGTCTCTTGAGTAACCTCAATACTGAGTTCATCATTGAGTAAGGTAATTTCACCGTCACAGATATTACATGACAGAGCCATTGAACGCTCGGCTAAGGCTTCTAGGTCTCCATCAAACTTCACATTCACAACACTCAGGTTTTTAAAACGTTTCAAGTCTTTTTCTGCAGACTTCCACCACGACAAAGCTGCGCCATCTTGGTAAGTGTAAATCACTACTTTTTCAGAGCGACCACAAGCTTTTCTAATACGCTTCTCATCAGGTTGACCTAAGTCTATCCATAAGGTAATTGAACCGTCTAAAGCCTTTTCCCATAAGTCAGGCTCATCATCAGAATCAATACCCTTTGAAAAGCTCAAGTTTTCATTTGCATTTAAAGCAAAGGCAGTCAGTCTAACCATCAAACGAAAGTCAGTTTCAGAAGGGTGTTTCGCAAGGGTTAAGTCATGCTCTGCATAATAACTTGTGTCCATGTTTGCAATATTTAGATTTGCTTTATAAATGGTTGCTTTAGTTGCCATGAATATCCTTTTGTGAAAGTATATCCATAGCCTTCTTGTAGTTAGCTATGAGTTTTTATAGGGGAGAAGTGTAAAGAGGATTAAACCGACAAGGCTTTAATGTTTTTAAGTTTTTTATCCATAAAGAAAGTTCCAAAAGGAACCAATGAAGCTACAAAGAAAACAATATTTAAAGCTGGTGAAAATCTATATTTGTAAGCACTTCCCGCAAGAAGAACAAGAAACAAAATAAACAGAACACCATGTGCCATACCCACAGCCCTAACCGCTTCAAGATACCCGTAAACATACTTTAATGGCATCGCAATAAACAGTAAACTAAGGTAAGAAATACCCTCAATAAGACCAATTAATCTAAAATAATCTAAAACATCTTTTTTCATAAATATAACCCCAAATTGTAATAATTTTGGATTATACTTATTATAAGTTTGTTTTAGACTGTGTTTATTTTATTAATAAAAGAAGTTTGGTGTGCGTAAAGAGCGGTTTTACAAAAGCTCCGTTAGTTGTCTCTTCATCCACTCTTTTGCAGGTTCCATAGACTCGAATTCTTCTAAGGGCATACGTGAAGCTTGCAGTTGCTTCAAGCCTAAGGCAAACTGTTTTTTAACAGAAGAGTTATGGATGTGAGCACTAACAATCTGACCATTGTCAAAAAAATAATCCAAGGCTTCTTTCGCAAGTAAAAGTGCTTCAGGTGTTGAACCGTCCCACTCTCTAAGATCTGAGACAACACCAAACTTTTTAAAGCCTGAAGTCTTAAGTATCTCTTGCAGTTCATAAGAAAAAGACTCTACCTGTTCAACATTCCATGAACCACCATAAGTAATAATAAAAAAGTTTTCTTCTTGTTCTACCTTATGATACCCATGATGTGTAAAACCCATACAAATGTCCCTTTTTTAAAGTACCACTATTATATCGTATATTTTTATCTAATCCAGCCTTAACTATTTATCTTCTTATTCTGTCTAAAGTAATAGAACCCATAAACAAATGCCATGTACAAAGCGATAAGTTTTAGCATAGCCGTAATGGCAACAATGTCATAAAACTGAACGCCCATTCCCTGACTCTGCGTTGTATACGTATACGCCACAATACTCACTAAGACCATAATAAGTCTAAATTCAAACTTGTTTTCATTAACACTATTCCAACCCAAAATAAAAATGAAAATTGCAATAAACATTTTAATACTTTCAATGATAGAGTTATGTAAAAATGCGGGAAAAGAATTTAATGTAAAAAATGCAGGTGAAGCTGAATAATAATTAAGATGTAAAGCAATTAAAATAAGAAAGACAAAAATAGAAAAGAAGTTACTCTTCTTGTCACTTTTAACAAGGCTAAAGAAGCAGTACAGTCCTACAAAATACAGAACCGTTCGTAAAGCCACTAAACTAAAACCATTAATCAAGTATTCAAAGGCCAATGAAAAAACTAAAAGAGTCATTAGAACATATTCTTTTTTTAGTTCCACAAACGTTTTCTTCATAAGATAAAAATAGATACTCACACTAGAAAAAGACAAAACAATGACAGGTTCAAGAAAAAACCAAATGGTACGCAATTTATCTGAAGCCCAGATATGGGCTATAACACCTTCAGGAAGTTGCATTTTTTTAATAAGGTAAGTCACTAGTGCACTCAAGGCAATAAGCCCAAGAACCGCAAAAACTGTTCTAATTTCGACCTTCTGTTTTAGAAGCTCTCTAAACGACCAAGCCAAGCCAAAGATCAAAACAACCAACCATGCAGAAGTCATAACTGAAATCAAAATGTTTATGTACCACAAAGAGTTAACCATGCCTGAAACAGTACTATTGTCAGCACTAAATATAAAATAAAAAAAGACAGTAAGAACCAAGGTAAGAAGGTTTACCCCTAAGTTTTTTAACTCATAAATAGAACGAAGATATAAAAGTGTAATAAAGACTAAAACATAAACCTCAGCCATAATAAAATACTGAATCCAACCATCTCTACTTAACCAACCCCACAAGTTATACACCTGCATAATAAGGGCAATCAGTAAAAAAGGTAAAATCATAATAATAGTGCTGCTTCGTGACATTAATGCTCCTGTAATTGGAGATATCTTTTCAAAGATATTTCTGCCACATTGTAGAGAAAACATCATTAAAGGCTTATAATTTTGACTTATCTATCGACTTACTATTTTATGAGCTAAACACAGAGGATAATTTCTAGCCTTGCACAAATTCTCTGCTTTTTGAGTAATGTCTGTCTCATTAAGGCTTTTCATCGTTTCAAAGTCTCTCGCTCCTTGAACCTTCGCATCTGCATAACCCAGATGTACAAGTTGTCTTGTAATGGTGTCTGCCATACTCAAAACTGAAGAAGCCTTAACAATCTCACAACGTACATAGAACTCATCTTCAAAAGAGACATTAGCAGCTCTTAAAGTGTCGTCATCCCCTGGAATCTGCTGAGCACCAAAAAGTGGTTTTGAACAGACCTTCGCTTTTTTAAATTCAGGAATATACGAGCTTAAGTAGTCCACAGCTAACTGCCCTCTCTCTTTAGCATCTTCTTGTTTCCACTTCTTCTCAATCTTGTCTAAGAACTTCGTGTCAAGTTCAGGTTGCGCACTCTTCTTTGAGCTCTTCACC
>Ga0256826_1001966_pt1 | contig 12692 bp, 10 predicted proteins | sample CV79metaG_FD_185975 | JGI IMG/M metagenome (GOLD analysis project Ga0256826, IMG submission 185975) | Hydrothermal vent microbial communities from East Pacific Rise, Pacific Ocean - CV79 | ecosystem: Environmental > Aquatic > Marine > Hydrothermal vents | place: Pacific Ocean: East Pacific Rise...
CATCTTTTTTATAGGGCGTCTCTCTCTCTTTATACTCTATTCTGACCGTATTGTTGATGCTAATGTTAATCACTGGTACAGTTTTGTGCTTGGTCTGCAGATGGATACCATCGTAGCTTCCATTATTTTAGTGATTCCAGCTCTAATGCTTTTCGGGCTACCTAAGCTTTTTGCGAGCTTTACACGTACATTTTTACGTCTCTATTTTCTTCTTTTTATACTACTCGCTGTCTATATCGAGAATGCGACCTTTCCCTTCTTAGCAGAGTTTGATGTTCGACCTAACGATATTTTTATAAACTATTTAGAGTATCCCAAAGAGGTGTTAGGGAATATCTGGGCGACTTATAAACTAGAACTGTTTATAGCAACCATTATGATGGCGGTCATAGGTAGTCTTTATTGGCGTATGAGTAAAAATATTTTTGTGGAAAATTTTGAAGCGGCTTGGTGGAAACGTCTCTTGGTACTTTTACCTGTCAGTGCACTGCTGTTTATAGGTATACGTTCCTCGTTTAGCCACCGTGCAGCAAACATTTCGACCGCAGTTTACACGAATTCTCACCTCGTGAATGAGATCACTAAAAATAGTATTTTTGCCATTGGTTATGCCTACTATTCTCAAAAGCAACATGGTGCAAATATCTCTAAATACGGAAAGATAAACTTGGATGAGGCTTATGCTCGCGTTTCGAGGCAACTTCATATCCCTGTGGGTGATCGGGATCACCCTTTTTACAGAGAACAACGTACGCATTTTAAGTCATCTAAGCCAAAAAATTTGGTTATTTTCTTACAAGAGAGCCTTGGTGGACAGTTCGTTGGTGCGCTTGGGAATAAAGAGGGGATCACACCCAATATCGACCGTTTAAGTCATGAAGCGATCTTCTTTGATAACTTGTACTCCAATGGAACACGTAGTATTCGCGGGATTGCGGGAAGTGTCTCTGGTATCTTGTCTGTACCTGGAAAAGGTGTCTTAAAGCGTAACAAGTCACAAAGTGGCTTCTTTACAGTTGCGTCACTCATGAAACCTTATGGATACTATAGCAACTTTATCTATGGTGGTGTAAGTAACTTTGATAACATGCGTAGTTGGTTTATGGGCAACGGTTTTGATGCCATCATCGACCAACCAGACTATAAGGATCCTGCCTTTTTAGGTGTTTGGGGTGTCTGTGATGAGGATCTGGTTGTCAAAGCAAATGAACAATTTACAAAAATGCATAAGGAAAACAAACCGTTTGTCTCCGTGATGTTCAGTACGACAAACCACATGCCATTTGAGTTTCCTGAAGGACGGATCGAACTCTTACCGGGTGAACCTAAAAATGGGGTGAAAAATGCCATTAAATTTGCAGATTATGCCATTGGTAAACTGATTGATGATGCCAAAAAAGAGGGCTACTTTGATGACACGGTCTTTATGATCATCTCAGATCATAATGTACGAACCTATGGCGATGACCTAGTACCTGTTAATATGTACCATATCATGGGGATGATACTGGGTGGTGGTATTACACCACAGCATATTGCTAAGCTCTCCTCTCAGCCAGATGTCTTGGCAACAGCACTTGACACTATCGGTCTTGACCTTGCCTATCCTATCCTTGGGAAGTCAGTTTTTGAAGATCCAGATAAAAAGATGGCACTAATGCAGTTTCATGATATGTATGCCTTACGTAATGGTAATACCGTTGCGATTGTACAGCCCAATAAACAGCCATTGACCTTTAGTTATGATGGTGAACATCTGCATAGCAGTGAGCATAATAGAACACTTGAACAAGATACAGTTGCCTTTGTCCATGTCTTAAATGACCTCTATCAAAACCGTCTCTATAAACAGGCTGATAAGAAGTAATGATGCGTGCAGTTAAGATAACGGTTTCGATCTTAATTTTTTTTACTGTGGTCTGGAATCTGACGGTCATTTATGTTGACACTAAGTTGAGCCAAAGAACATATCCAGATGTTTATGATAACTGTAATAAGATCTGGTCATCTCGAGGGTTATATAACTCCTATAAAGAACGTAACTCCATCACTAGTTTTAGACGTGCCTTTAAACATGGTGCCGTGGGTGGAGAGGTGGACTTTTCATATGATGCGAAGCTGGACCGTTTTATCGTAGGTCATGGGCATCCTAAAAAAGATGCGAATGGCAATTATATCTATGCGAAAAAAGATGGAATTATCTTGACCTTAGAGAAGTTGTTCGATGCTGTGGGTGATGAACATTACTTCTGGCTTGATTACAAAAATCTAGAGCATTTAAGTGCTAAAGAGACTAAGGCAGCTATTGCCCGCTTAAAAAAGATCACAAGTCAGGGTGACCTACGAGAGAAACTCTACATCGAAGCCTCTAATCCTTTAGCCCTTCCAGCATATACGAGAGCCGGCTTTAAGACTATCTTGGGGATACATCCTCTTCCTGAAGATGACTTTCTTGCCTCTCTTGTTGTCAATGGGTATAAGATAGCATACTATTTTAACGACATCACCGTCATCGCAATGCCGTATGGAAGTTTAGAGCGACCTGTCTATGGTCACAATACAGCAGAAGCTCTGCTCTCAATACCTCGTTTTATCTTTCATATTCCCGATGATAAAGTGTTGTTACATCATCTTTTGGCCGATAAAGAGGTACGTGTGCTGTTGGTAGGACGAGACAAAAGCATTGATCGCTTTGTTGAGAACAATTGTCATGATAATATAAGTAAAATATTAAAAAATTAGAATTTTTAAGCAATATATTTAGTCAATAGATATTAGTCTGATCTTAAAGAGTGAAGAGAATAAGAAAATAGTAAGGACGTAGAGTGATGGAAATTTTGAATAGTTTAAAACAAATAGCTATATATATGTTGTTGTCTACAAGTTTGATCTTTGGATATATTGAACTCTCTCATTCTTGGGTTGATTGTGGAGGTATATCAGGTAAAATATTCCTTTTTGAAGTACCGATACTTCTTAGCATTTTACTTTTTCTATATACTCCCTTTATAAATGTGAAGAGAAATATAATATTATCATTGATACCAATATTTGGACTTTATGTCCTATACGATGTTTTTTATTATTATTTAGCAAAAAGTCCTAGTATGAGTGATCTCCAAAACATTGGGGTACTGAGTGATTTTTCATTAAGTATGCTGGTAGGCCTGTTGTTAGTCGTATCTACAGTAGTTATTGTAATTATATATCTTCTATTCGCTGGGTGCAGACGAAATACAAAACACTGTAGTACTGTTCTTCTTGTAAAAATAATTATATTATCCATAATGTTTTATACTATTCCCTCTCCGTATCTTAAGGATAAATTAGTGAAGTCATACCATGTAGTTGGTTTCTCTCAAGGTAGAACGATACGGAAAAATGGACGTTTTACCAGTTTTGTCTATTATGGAATAATAAGAAATAGGGCAAAAGACCTTTTGAAAGATTATAAGGACAAGTCGATAGATGTAAATAAACTACTCTTCAGTGATGTGTCAATTTCTAAAAAGCGTAACATTTATATAGTGGTGTTAGAAAGCTTCTTAGATCCAAGACTTTTAATGGAAATAGAGCTTAGCAGAGATCCTCTTTCTAGTAATTTAAAAAAATATTTACATGATGGAAAATTTTCTTCAGTACTCTCACCTGTTTATGGTGGTGGTACAGCACAAGCAGAATTTGAAGTCTTAACCGGTGTTAAGGCCTTTGCCTTGGTCAATAGTGTTGAGTTTAATTCATTGCAGGGTAAACAAATTTCTGGTTTTATTGATGCACTTAAAGATCAAGGATATTCTAGTTACGCATTGATTGCTAGTAATTCTAACTATTATAATTCTAAGGATGCCTACAAAAGTATAGGTTTTGATGAAATCATTTTTTTGGAAGAAAAAGATAATTTTCAACTACAGGAAAATGATAATAGAATTTTTGATGGTGATGTATATCAATATCAGATAAAAGAGATGGATCAGAAGCATTTTCAAGGTCCATATATACATTATATATTAGGGATGTACGGTCATATGCGATATGAAAGAAATTTAGTGGAACGTCCTGATGTTATAGAGGTTAAAGGTATGCCTTCAAGTATTCAAAGAATTACAAATCAATTTTATTATCGAACTAAAGCACTTGGTAAGTATATTGATGAACTTCTGAAAAGAGATCCCCATGCATTAATCTATATTACAAGTGACCATTTACCTCCCATACTATCAGGTGATTTAAAGTATGCTAAAACAAATAGAACCAATATAGCCCTGTTGATTGATAATGGCGAAAAAGTTAAACTTGAAGATGTCTTTTATTATGATGTATCAAAGGTATTGATGCAAAGATTGACAGAAAATAATAGTAGTATTAACCATCTTGGTAACACGCTACAAAAGGAGATGTACTTTAAAGTAATGTCAGAAAGTTATTAAATAGTTAGTAAAAATATATTTATTTTAGTATTATTTATGAAGGTAGTTTTAGGATTTATAAATAAAATGTATTATTATAAATCCTTCAAAAGTCACATATGTTAAGTAAAAGGGGTCTCTATGACTATCGTTACATGTTGGAGTGCAGATCTATGATACATCCAAGTATACGCTTTTTAAAAGCATTTCTTGAGCGTCTTAAAAATGACGAGATCATCATGGCCCATCTGCGTTATAAACCATTGACTGAAGAGATGGCCTTTAGCGGTGATTATGACTTTATCACAGCACCAGAAAACATTGACCCCATCTTAAAGAGACTCTTTGATATGGCCTCTAAGCAGAACATTGACTTTGTGCTTAACCGTGTTAAACATGGTAAGGTGATGGTCTATCTTTATAGTGGGATAGATGATAAAGTCATCCTTTTAGAGATTTGGACCCATCTTGATGTGAAGTGTGATGAGACCTTGGGTTATATTTTTTGGGATGACCTTAAAGCGCATGTTGAGTACAGAGAGGGGTATGGTCATGCTCTAAGTATGGAGATCGAAGCACTTTATTACCTTTCACATCTTAAAAGTAAGAAAAAAGACTTGACAATCGAGCTGATACAGCTACGTCTACGCCATTACACTCAGCAGTTAGAAACCTCTGCTCCAGAAGTAGCATCATGGTTTGAGACCTTAAGTAAAGAGCCTTCACAGCGTGATGCAATCGCCCAAAAAGCAAACAGTGCATTGGTTGATCATAAGGTGCTGTATCGAGAATCGGACAGAGAAAAACGAACAATAGAACGAGAGACCCGTCTTAAGGTCTCAGCTCATCGTATCTATGCTCAGTTGGTAAAAAAAGTAAGGATCTTCCCTGTGGTTGGTCCAGATGGTGTGGGCAAGACTTCTCTTATTGAGATGCTCAAGTCACATTCTCGTTCTAAGATCAAGTACTATCGCTTCAAGAACCTCTTTCGCCACAACATACTCTATCAGTTAAGTGCACCTTTCTTGAAGAAGAGACTCCCTGAAAAGATGGAGAAGAATCAGTATGATGACTACTACGGTGACTGGATCATAACGATCGCTGCTATACGCTATCCATTTTTGGTACTGGTTACGCTCTTTAGTAAGAAATTCTATTTTTCAGACCGTTTTTTTCATGATTTTATTATCCAAGATACCCGTTTTTTAGAGAAGCGTGCACATTTGAGAGTGGGTTGGAAAAAGCTGTTGATACGGAGTCCTAATAGTTATTGGTTCTTGCATCTTGATGCTCCGAGTGATGTGATTCTTGCCCGTAAAGATGAACTCAACAGAGAAGCGATTGATAGTTACAGAGAAGATATCTTTACGATGTACTTGGAAAAGCCATCACTGATCTACAGTTATATTAACACTGCGCTGCCAATAGAGAGATGTACAGAGCATCTTCTAGAGACTGCTAAAAATATAGGAATCAAACGAAGATGATAAAGATTGAGCATCTAGACAAAAACAAACTTCTTGCCAAGGGCAATGAACGCCTCTGTTACATCCATCCCAATGATGATACTAAGGTCATAAAAATTACGCATAAAAAAGATGGCGGGCGCTCACAGAACCTGATGGAAGCGACTTACTATGAGTGCCTGAAAAAACGGGGTACCCCGATGACACATCTGGCCAACTGTTATGGCTGGGTAAAGGCCGGTGCTGAAGAGGGCTTGATGTTCGAGCGGGTCAGTGATGCTGATGGAAAAACCTCTAAGACACTTAATGAGATGATACGAAAAGATAGTTTAACGATTGAGCAGGTCAAGGGGCTATTGGAAGAGTTGATGCGACATATTCAAGATGAGAAGATTATTTTTGTCGACAGTAGTTTTGATAATATCGTCTGTAAACATCTTGTAGATGGTAGTTATAGGTTGGTGATCATCGACGGTCTAGGAGGACGGCGACCAGGACTAAAGGCTTGGTCATATTGTCATCTACCGTTTTATAGAGACTATAAAGTCAAAAGACAAGAGGAGACGATTTTAAAGAACCTAGAAATCTCAATTTCTCTGTACGGTAGAGAACATAAATCTTAGTGAAATGTTGTAATTATAATCCTTTTTCAATCTCCTGATAAAGTTCTACATAGTGTTCTGTCATACGCGTTGGTGCGTATTTTTCTATGACATTTTTGGCATTTTTGATCAAAGTCCCTGTGACCTCAGGTTTACGGTAAAGGTGATTGATGGCTTCAATGATTGCCGTGCTACTCCTTGGAGGTATCAAAACACCATTGATACCATCTTGGATGATGTCTGGTATTCCTCCGACATTAGTCGCAATAATAGGTACTTGAAGCTGCATCACATCAAAAAGAATGGAGCCTAAACCTTCATGGCGAGAAGGGAAGACAAAGAGGTCAAAACAGCTAATATAGTCATTTACATTGTCAACAAAACCTTCAAAGGTGATGTTCGTCAAACCTTTAGCCTGTGTTTTGAACTTTTTCTCATCTTCTCCTCTACCAAGTAAGATAAAATGAATGTCAGGATGACTCTTTTCAAGTACCTTTGCTGCTTCGATCAGAAAGGATTGCCCCTTGTGTGAGTCAACTAGGGCACCTACATTGCCCACTAAAAATTTATCTTTGAACCGCTCTTTAATCTTCTGGGCTTCTACTGGATCAACCTTGGCATCACTATAGGCACTCGGAATGATTGTTGTCTTGGCGTGAGGTGAGACACGTAAGATCTCTTTTTCAATAGCATGAGAAAGAGCAACACTTCGAAAGGCAGCCTTGTACATCTTAGTGTTTAGAAAATTTGTTTTAAGTGAGTTATCGACACGTCGGGTGACGATAAAAGGTCTTTTATAGCGTAGTGAAGCAGCATAGGCAAATTGTAGTGCTTTAGTTTCATGGGCGTGGATGATGTCAGCATTTTTAACATAGTTAAGATGGAAGATGTAGGGCTTTTTGATAGATTGTATTGTCAGGTTTTCTATCTCTTGACAGCGTTCAGCAAGCTCAGAGTCGACTCGAGTAAGCAGGATCTGTTGGTAGCCTCGTAGAGAGAGCTGTTCTATGAGTAGTTGTGTCTGTCGCTCTCCTCCTCTAAACCCTTTGGCAAAGTTAACATGGGTAATCTGCATGGTCTCTACTGCTCCCACAGTGATGATGATTTCTGCTCACTCTGACGCATCTCAATAAGTTTGGCATATTTCATGTAAGAGTTGATAGACGCCGTGAGTGAAATAGTCAATCCATCAAGTCCTTGTAAAAAACCCTTTTGTAAAAAATATTTTCTAAAAAAGGCAGCCATAAAGTGAACAAAAGGGGAAAAGCCATTGGTCTTTCTCCCTTTTTCCATTAGCATCTTTGCCCCTCGTGAACTAAAACGATTGGTCTTATAGAGAAGGTCATGATAGTTTTTATAAGAGTAGTGGATGATGTTTCCATCGAGTTGTTTGAGTGACTTTGCCTGTACACTAGAGTGACCAGCCACATCTTTGAAGCGAGCATTGGCTTTTTGGTAGAGTCGTGTGCAACGGTCGGGGTACCAGCCACAATGTTTGATCCAACGTTCACCGATGTAGTTCTTACGTTTAAAACTGTAAGCATCCGGATGGCTAGAGTCATGCTCTTTTACTGAGAGGATAGCTTGTGTCATCTCATCGTCTAGACGTTCATCTGCATCAAGGCTTAAGATCCACTCATGAGTGGCATGTTCAAGTACGACATTTTTCTGTGGACCGTCTCCTAGGTAGGCCTGTGAGATGACCTTTGCCCCAAGAGACTCAGCGATCTCCATCGTCTTGTCACTACTATTAGAGTCTACGACAATGATCTCATCAGCAACACGCTGAAGTGAGGTGATACAAGCAGCGATGTTATGCTCTTCGTTAAGGGTGATAATGTTGGCGGTTATCTGCATTTGCTCTCTCTTTATCTCTGTTTCTTGAAGCGACGTTTAAACGCTTTAAAGGCTTTATGCTTTTGATCGTACTTGTAGATCTCATCGATTGCCTCTTGTTCGTCAAAGCCTGTGACTCTCGCGTACTCAACAGCGATAATGCGGAGTATCTCCTCATCTGCCCAGAGACGAGAGAAGTTGTTATAACGCTCCTCTTTGTTAAGGGTTTTGAATTCCATGCGGTTGATATCCACGATACTAAAGATAAAGTCGTCGTTTTCTTCTTTTATGAGGACATTACCTTGGGAGTAGTCGTTATGCAGAACCCCTTTGTCATGCAGATCAGCACTATAGCGAGCAAAGGCTTTAAAAAGGCGTTCTTTGTGTGCATATTCTGGGTCTCTTAGTGGTGTTCTAAGTGTGTAGTCATATTCAAAAGCAATACTAAGAAAATAGCTTTTGTGGAGGGTTGGCTTTAGCTCTTTGATGATGGCAACGGGCTCTGGAGTTGTGATCTTTAAAGCGTGAAGACGTAAGGCATTGTCATAGGCCTTCTCAGCTTTGGAGCCTCGAAAATAGGTATAAACCAAGCGGTTGAGAAGGTTAGGAATTTTAAAGGACTTGATGACCAAGCTGTACTCTTCACAGCTGATCTTTTTGATCTCATTGCGAGCCTTATGGAGGCTACTTTTTTCTGCTTGAAAATGGGTCTCGATCTGTTCACAGAAGGGACGACACTTCTCATATTGAGGGTTAAGTGTTATGTGCAAGGGGTTTTCCATGTAGGGATGCTCCTAAAAATAGACCTATAAAGAGAATGAACAGCATATTAGTAAACTGCTTGAGCCAGAGTGGTTCTGCAACAAAGGCAGTTAACATCACGACACCGAAAAGTAGGCTTAACTCTTTAAGTTCAGGGTCTTGAATCGGTAATTTAAAGAGATAGTAGAAGATACTCAGCATTAAAACAAGACCCACCAAACCACCTTGAACTAGTACATTAAGGTATTGGTTGTGAAAATGACGCTTAGGAAGAAACTCTTGAAAGGCTTTGGAAAAGCCATGGTCGTCTTTTTGTAATGCGTCATATGAAGCTTGTTGATAATCACCAACACCAACACCGATGATGGGGTTCTCTTTAAATATATCAGCTGCAACAGAGTACATCGCAATACGATATCCCCAGCTTGAGTTGAGGTTTCCTTCTGTGATCTTTTTGATGTCACTTTGAGCAGCTGCTACGCGTTGTTGAAACTTTGAGCTTAATTGATAGGCACCAACTGAAAGCACTGAGATAAGAAGTGTTGCAATAGCTATGGATTTAAAATTGATCTTGAAATGAATAAATACAGTGGCGATGATACCTACAAAAAATGCGAGTTGCCCCGTACGTCCATCGTTGATAAAGAGGTTGCCTGTAACGGTTAAAAAAAAGAGAGTTAAGAGCAATTTCTCTTTTATGTTGTAGCGTTTGGAGAGCATACGGTTAAGTAAAACCACTGCACTAAACCCAAGAAAAACACTATAGTCTATGTGAAACATAAATGGAGATGGATAGTCAGCTCCTTTACCCTTAATGGTCCAAAACTCAAAGAACATCCCATACGAGAGGACTTCGCTCACTAACATACCGAGTAAAAAGGCAGAGACAACACTAAAGACCTGCTCTTTTTTAATACTCAGTGCAATAGCAAAAATAGCGAACCACTGTATGTAGAGCTTTTTGACATTAAGCCCTTCGTGAAGTTGATCAGTCCATAACAAAGAGATGATGGTATAGAGTATAAAAAGAAGGATTACTTTGGCAAGAGAAGAGTCTTTAAACTGTGAAAAACGCTCTTTATAGTTACCTTGTAGTAGTAGAAAAACGATTAAGAGTGTGTCAAATAGACTATTGGTCGCACGTGAGAGTGGCATCATAAATGCGAAGAGAAGAATCATTATGTAGTTTGTCTTCTCAAAGTTGATTTTAGAATAGAGACGTGCGATCATGCTACTACTTTATGGGTATTAAGATCGTAGATTATAACATGTCTACTTTGAGTCTGTATATAGGGCAGTACTTCTCTCATTGATTGACCCTTTTTAGGGTCTGTTGTTTGAAGTCTGCTTTATAAGAGAACCGCTCACTATCATGCGAGGCCATAATATTAATAAAGATGAGATAGCTGGCGATGATAATAAGTGGCTTTGTGAGCGAACGATTTTCATCCTTGATCTGTTGCTGTGCATAAAAAAGAAGTGGCAGTAGTGCAAAGATGAAGGTCAAGAGTAGGTGCCAGTGAACAAATACGATTGGAGAGAGTGAAGCACTGATGAAAATGGCTAATAATACACCAAAAAGATAGAGAAGGATCCATTGTTTAGCATTGATATCAAAACCTGATCGACGTAAGATATAAGGTTTTAATGCCCTCCAAGTATAACGGTTAGCTTTCCAAACGAACCAGAGGCTTATCGCTCCAGCTGTAAAAAAGATGGCACGATAGAGATACATCACTGCTTTTTGTATGATTTCTACTGAAGAGATCCACTCAAAAGAGGCGCCAAGTACTAATTTATTGGTAAATAAGAAAGAAGCATAACGGAACCAATATATAAAAGCTTTAAGGACAGGGTAGACATGAACACCGCCCCAACCAATATAACGCTCATCACCAGCTTTGTCTGGACGTGCTTTGATGGCATCATTGCTAAGGTACTCTTGAAGGTAGGGGATGAGTGAGACAACAATAACAAGCGCTGCGGAGATAAATCCAAGCCAATGCACCTTGATAATACCACGATAAAAGAGGTAACTAGAGATCACAGCTAAGATAGGCCATGAGTAGTGGAGTTGCATACTCATACCGATGGAAAGAAGATGTAAAAAAGTATAGATAAAAGATTTTTTCTCTCGCATATGATAGGCTGACCAAAAATGTAGTGCAGCAAAGAAAAATAAAAACGATGGATTATAAAAACGATTTTCAAATAAAAACCAAGGATTTAGCCAAAATAGGACCAAGAAGAGTAGACGTACACGTTGGTCAAACTGCTCTTTGACAATTGAGTCCATAAGTAAGAAAGCGACAAGGTGTAAAAGGATGATAAAGCTCATAGGAGCCCAAGGTGAGTCCCAAAGCGTAAGGGGTAGTGCAATCACAGCAGTAGAGAGATACCCAGGGACGTTACCAACACTACTGGCAACATTGCCATGACTTGACCAGATTCCTTGATGAGCTGCTGCATACCCTCTATCGATCATCTGTGTCTGATCATTGGTGAGGATCTGATGGTTAGCATACATATACGAGAGGAGTAGACCAATAGCTATCCCTACAAAAAATAAAAGATGAAAGTGTTTGGTTATAAAAGTATCAGTTTGTAGACTGTTTTGCAAAATAATTACCTTTAGTCTGAATGGGTTGGGTGTTCTTTAAAGGTCCAGAACTTGTGGACAACATAGGTAATCAGCGGGAGTATGAGAACGACGATTAGGGTCTTGACGTAGCTGTTCTCAAGAGGTACATAGTGTGAGATCAAGATAGACATAAGTAATGATCCAAACTGAACAATAAAGTATTTAAATGCTTTGGTCAGGTTGATGGCATGCTTAAAGACAAACATAGACTGGACAAGATATGAAAAGACAAAAGCGACAGAAAAGCCCAAGACATTAGAAATAAAGAGAGATGCATCGATAAAGTATATATAAAGGTAGGCAATCGAGATATGGATCGCTGTGGAGATACCACCTGTAAGTCCATAACGAATGATTTTATACTCAAGTGCTTTTTGTATCATCGTGAGTTGTGGCCTAGTACTCTTGGTCGATAATATAGACTGGACGATGTTTCGCTTCCATATAGAGACGGCCAATATACTCACCCAGAATACCAATACCCATAAGCTGAATACCGCCTAAAAAGAGGACAATGGTGGTCATAGAGGCGTAACCAGGCGCGTCTATACCGTAGATAAGTGTTTTGAGTATGATCCAAGATCCAAAGACCAAGGCAATAAAAGCGATAAAGAAGCCAACATAGAGCCAGATGCGAAGGGGTACTGTACTGAAACTGGTGATCCCCTCGACGGCGAAATTCCAAAGTTTCCAGCCGTTAAAACTAGTCTCTCCCGCTTTACGTGGATCACGAGTGTACTCAACAGTGGTAGTGTTAAAACCAACCCAAGCAAAGATCCCTTTCATGAAACGTTGATTTTCTGGAAGGGTTTGAATAGCATTAATGACTTTACGGCTCATAAGACGATAGTCGCCAACGTTGTTAGGGATCTTAACATGGGAGATACTGTTATGGAACTTGTAAAAGAGTTCAGCACTTTTGCGTTTTGCTTTTGTGTCAGAACTTCGGTCTACACGTTTCGCTAAGACCACATCAAAA
>Ga0256826_1001967_pt1 | contig 12692 bp, 10 predicted proteins | sample CV79metaG_FD_185975 | JGI IMG/M metagenome (GOLD analysis project Ga0256826, IMG submission 185975) | Hydrothermal vent microbial communities from East Pacific Rise, Pacific Ocean - CV79 | ecosystem: Environmental > Aquatic > Marine > Hydrothermal vents | place: Pacific Ocean: East Pacific Rise...
TAGAACACCATAGACAAGATATTTCTGATAATTCTAATTTTATACTAGAGAAGTAGGACTTTCAGTCCTAGGTCAAACAACCTCTGCACTTTCAGTGCAGAGTGGTTGAGTAATATTTGTAAAATACAATAATAATTATATCATATCGTTATTAGGGTAAATCTGAGAATGCCTATGTAATACAACTACTTAATTTTTTATTTAACTAATCTTTTTTAATATGAAAGTAATTAATTTATTAATGGTAGCAATTGTATTGCTAGCTTCTTGTGAAAAAGAAGATGATGCGTCTTCAACTAATACTCCTGAAAATCAGTTAAAAATAACACACATGCCGTTAAGTGTTGGTAATTATTGGGTATATCAATATTATAAGATTGATACAAATGGTACAGAAACAGAACTTACAAAGCAAGACAGTGTGTATGTTATTGGGGATACAATTATTAATAACAATACATATATTGCATTAGGAAGCGTCATAATTTCACAACCAAATTCGATAGTAAATTACAGTTTTTATAGAGATTCTATAGGCTATTTGGTTAATAATAGAGGTGTAATCTTATTTTCGGAAACAAACTTTACAGATACTCTACAAGTAGATGTTTCTCTATACGAAGGGGATACGACTTATATGGTTTCGTGGATGATGGAAAATTATAATAATACCATTTCTCTTCCTATTGGAGTTTTTGATAATATCCTAAATTACAAGGGAACTTTATGCTTAGGAATAAACCCAAATAACGTAGAAAATCCAAGATTTCAAAACAACTATTATTCTGATAATATCGGTATTATTCAAGAAAATTATTATTATTTAAATGGATCTGATTCTTTTGAAAAACGCCTAATTAATTATCATGTTAATTAATCCTATTCGGGCTATTTAATAGCCCGACACCAGTGTTGATTAGAGTTTAAATACAGGAGCAGAGTTAATAAAATAGTTCTTTTATTATATTTTGTAGCTTCTGCCTCGAGCATACTATTTTTCTGAAAAAATGAATAGAATGTAGAGTCTTTTATCTTTTTTGTCGAGGTGCAAATATAATTTATTTATATTTGTATTGAATCTAAATAAATAACATGACAAACATATCACCCTCAAAAGGAAGTAATAGAGTAGAAGTAATTGATGCACTAAGAGGTTTTGCAATTCTTGGAATTTTACTTGCTAACATAATGAGCTTTAGTGGTTTTAAATTTCTACCATTAGACGAAATAAAAGCAGATCCTAATTTTGAATTGGATTTATTGGTATATAAAATGAATGCCATCTTTGTTGATACAAAGTTTTACACCATATTTTCGTTACTTTTTGGTATTGGTTTTTATTTTCAATTTAATAAGAATAGAAATAACCAGAATGATTTTATGAAAATATATTATAGAAGATTAATCTTCTTAATGATATTTGGTTTAGTACATATGTTTTTTTGGTCTGGAGATATCCTTTTTATATACGGAATAACAGCCTTAGTTTTTGTTCAATTTAGAAATATAAGTCAAAAGAATCTATTATTAATTTCAGGAATCAGTTTTATAGCTCCTCTTTTTATAGATATAATCATGTTAATTGTAAACCCTGGATATATGGTTCCAACTTCGAAATTGGCATTAAAAACATATCTGGATATATCTCCCTCAGAAATTAAAAATATATTTGTATCTGGCAATTTCTCGGATATGATACAACTAAATCTTCATAATTTAAAATGGAGATGGTTCGATTTATTACCTAGCGGAAGGTTTTTTAAGGTTTTCTCTTTCTTTGTATTGGGATTCTATTTAATGAGTTCAGATTATTTTAATAAAAAAGCTTTTTCAAAAAAAATACTCTTTATTTATCTTAGTGTAGGTTTAACTCTAACCGTTTTATCTAAGTTTGTTTTTAAAGGAAGTATGGCCGAATTCCCTTCCGATTGGGGCGATATTTTATATAAATTATTATTTAGTTTTGGTCAAGTAAATCTAGCTTTTGCATACATCTCAATATTAACAATTACTTACAATTATAAAATAGGAAAAAAGTTAATGGTTGGTTTAAAGTACGTGGGAAGAATGTCTTTTAGTAGTTATTTATCGCATACAATAATTGGAATTATACTTTTCTATCCCTATGCAATTGGAGCTTTTAATAAATTTAGTTTGTGGCAAATAGAGTTAATTGCTATTGGAATTTATATTTTACAAGTTAGCTTTGCTAAAGTCTGGCTTAAGTATTTCTTATTTGGTCCTTTAGAATGGTTATGGCGTTGTCTTACTTATGGAAAGATATTACCTATTAAGAAATAATGAAGAATCTATTTACTTTAAAACTTTCCATTTCATCTAAAGGTTAAGTTCGGTTGGGTGATTTCTGACTATCGTCAGAACTTCCCAATCTCTCTAAACCTTTAGAATCATTACAAATTCCAAAGTAAAAGGACAGCAAGGAGGACTGCAAAATTTATTTTAATAATATTTCTCTATAAAAAAGAACTACAGAAGCAATTCCAACCGAAATAGAAGAATCAGCAACATTAAATACTGGTCTAAAGAAAATAAAATGGTCGTTACTCCAAAAGGGGAACCATTCAGGGAAATGGCCTTCTAATATTGGGAAATATAACATGTCTACAACTTTCCCATACAAAAATGGCGCATACCCTCCTGTTTCTGGCATAAATTGAGCTACTTGATAATAACTTTCGTTAAACATCATTCCATAAAAAGCACTGTCTAAAATATTACCCATAGCACCTGCAAAAACTAGAGCTACACTAATTAAATAACCCAAAGGTTTATCTTTTGTTTTTGAAATAGAAAATAAATAAAACCCAATAGCCGATATTGCCACTACACGAAAAAGACTAAGTGCTAACTTTCCCCAATTACCCCCAAGTTCAATACCATAAGCCATTCCGTTATTTTCTGTAAAATGAATAATAAACCAATCTGCAACGCGAATTTCTTGTCCTAAAACCCAATTCGATTTAATATAAATTTTAGTAGTTTGGTCAATTAACAGTACTAAAAGAATAATAATTAACGGTAAATATTTTCTCATAAAGCAAAAGTAGAAAAAAAGTAAACGTAGCCTTCCGAACTACAAATTAAATTTCTGAATTATCAATAAAATTGTATTTACTTGTAATTATTCAAGTTATTTCTATTGTGTAGAATATTAATCATAAAAATAGCCACAGAAAGCAAAATGCTCTGTGGCTATTAATGTTATTTATTTGACAATATCTTATTTTGTAAGAATAATCTTTTGTGTTGACACTTCGTTATTGTTGATTACTTTAACAATGTAGTTTCCTGCATTGAAAGAAGATAAATTAACAAGTTCCATTTCAGAAGCATTAACATTATTGTAAACTTCAGAACCTAACATATTGTAAACAATTACCTGAGAACCTTCTGCACCCTCTATTTTTACAATACCTGTTGTAGGATTTGGATAAATACTAAAGTTAGAATTGTTAATTTCTGAAACTCCAACATGGTTATCTAGTTCTACCTCTACAGCATTTACAATTTTACCTGTAGTGTTGTCAATAATAATTGCAACAAACGAAATTTCGTTATCGTCGTAATCTGCAGAAACATTACCTGAGTAGGTATACGTATTTGCAACATCGTGTGTAATTGCAGCAGGAATTGTATTCGTTCCAGCCCAACCGTCAACTAACTGACGAGCAACATGGTAATAATGCATTTGTGATGCTGGTCTAGGAGATTGTGCTACTACTGATCCCCAGTTATAACCATTAACATCTACCATACTTCCAAAATTACCACCTGCATATTCATTTACTTGACCATATTCAGCCTCTTCACCAGTTACATCATTTTCTACCATAATTAAAGCTGTGTTATAGTCTCCATTTGCGTAATCCATAGCAAAAGTAGAAGCTATTTCAATAGAAAAGTCACGAGTAAATCCATCGTAAGATTGATCAGTAACCTCAATTTTTGCAACAGGTACAATTGCTGCGTGATCCTGATAAGCCTCTTCAAGCACATCTAAACCTGGATCAACAGATCCATCATGTCTATCCATTACTCCTCCAGGGAATCCTTCAGGATGCAAAGGGGTTAAAGCAGCATCATAATCAGTATCTGTCATAGGGTCGCCATTATGAACAGCAATACCAATCCAAGTACCGTCTGCATGATTTTCTGCCATATGGTTAAGACCAACAATTCCTCTTACACACCATCCACACCATGTTCCTGTTCCTTCTTCGTAAACAACTACTTTTGTAGGAACAAAACTTAATAAGTTAAAATCAGAATTAAATTCATCATTTGATGGGTTTTCATCTCCTGATAAATCAGTACTTGCAACAATATTATGTGAGCCAATAGTTGTTAAATCAACTGTAGCAGATGTAAATGTAAACTCAACTGTTTCTCCAACATTAATAGTTGCTGTAAATGTTTCTGTTACAGTAGCTGCTCCATCGAAGCTATAAGATACATTAAAACCAGTTTGTGAATCTAAACCATAATTTGTAACAGCAATAGTTACATTTTCTGTAGCTGTTAAGGCTGCGCCATCAGTAGGGTTAATTATATTTGTAACTGCAACATCGTTAGATAATAATGAAGGAATAGTTCCGTCAAATTTAAAGATTCCGCCAGTTGTAGCATCTGTATTAAAACTTCCTGCCCATCCTGTTGATGCATTAAACCATGAAGTTTCTAATAACTGTTTATCTGTAGGGTGAATTAATTGCTCCCATAAATCTCCATTATAGTTGGTGTAAGATGTACCATCAGAATTTCCTGTATTAACATAAGTTCCAGGCATTCCAGGAACGGCTGCAATATCGGTTGCATAATGACCGGTATTTGTAATATCAGTCCAAGTATCACCACCGTCAGTTGTTTGAAAAAGTGTATTGTTTTTATCAACAATTAAACCGTTTGTTCCGCTTGTAAAATCGAAGTTACCGCTCATGGTTTCACTACCAAAATCACTTAATGGAGTTTGAGCTACGGTCCATGTGTAACCTTTGTCTGTTGAATGATATAATCGACCTTTGTTGGTTGAAAACCAAATATGATCACCACTTGCAGCGTATTGTCCAACATAACCATATTCTCCTGTTAATGGAGCTGGTATATTATTAACGTCAACGGCCTCCCATGTTGTTCCTCCGTCTGTAGTTGTGTATAACTCAAACTCGTTATTGACTGGGTCTCCTTGGCAAAAACCATTTAATTCGTCCCAAAAATAAACAACATTAGCAAACGAACTTGCGCTAGAAAAACTTGCTGTTGTTTGGCGAGCCCAATTTGCACCAGCATCGGTAGTAATAAAAATACCTCCTTGCTGACCTCCTCCATTTGGATAAGCAACAACCCAAGCTTTGTCTGCTGTGGCAGCGTGTAGCATAGCTATTCCCATACCAGCATTTCCAACATTGATAACACCTGGTGTCCATGTAGTACCAGCGTCTACTGTTCTAGAAAATTCTTGAACATTATTTGCAGCGTCGCCTGAACCGTCGTATGCACTAACCCAAACGGTATTTGCATCAACAATAGAGATGTTTCGAATACCTCTAGATGCTGTTGTGAATCCTGTTGCCTGTTCAACCCATTGCGCTCCTGCAATAAAAGTGATTAAGCTAAACATTAGCATTAATGATAAATGTTTCTTCATATTATATTAGTTTTTAATTTATAAAAATCAAAAGTAAAAAAATATTGATAATAATAAGTATAAATTAGAAATATTTTAAGATAATAGTAGTGCTTAAACGCTATGAGATAATTTGCTAAGGAGACCACCTAGACAACTGTCTATAAATATATTACATTCGTTCTTAATAAGGATATTGCCTTAAAGACTTTTATTATATAGAAATAAATTAAGGCGTGTAATTATATATAAACGGTTCTGTTATATAAATCTTATCTTTTATTACTAACTCTTGTTTTTAGGTGCGATATTATAATTTGTAAATGGCATAAGAATCGTTATTAAATTTTAGTTCTAAATCTAATTTAATAGCTTCTCCAAATACTTGTTTTAATATTACAATGTATTTACAGCCTTCTTTTTTCATTTGTACTAAAAAGATTTTGTTTTGAATATCTTTATTATAAGCCACCCAACCTTTTCTGTGAGCAAAATACATGGGTGTTGGAAATTCACCACTATTAATTAGTATTAAATCATTTGGTTTAGAGAAGCTATCTAGTGTTTGTTCTAGTTTAAGTATAGGTAAGGCATTATCTTTAATTCGAAAATCGTGTTGTTGATTTAAGATTCCTTCTAAAGCTATAAGTAAGAAAATAATAAAACTAAATTTGGTTTTATTTATTTGATCTAATCCAAAACCAGCTATTAAGGCCATAACAGGAACAAATGGAATAATATAATAAGAATGGTGCGAAAAAGTAAAACCTGCTCGAAAGATAATAAGTAAGAATGCACCAAAAGATAGAGTTAAGATGGTTAAAACTAACTTCTCTTTTTTAATAATAGCAATAATCAAACCTACAATAAACATTGTAAATCCTACATATTTAAGAGCGGTATCGTAAAAACGTTTAAGTGTAAGTGGAAAATTATTAAGAATATCAACGAAACCTTCTGTAAAACTTTTACCCATAAAGAAATGCCAAAAGCCATATTGTTCAACTAAGTGAGGAACCCAATAGAAATACCAAATCGAAACAGGTAATAATACAATTGTTGAAACTAAACTAAAAAGCAATTTCTTTTTTAAAGTAATTGCTCTGTTAGCAAAAGGAATTAAAAATAAAATTAGTAAATAGCCAGAAGGTAATTTAGATAACATACCTAAGCTTGCAAACAAACCGTATATTAATAAATTCTTAGCACTATTAAATTTTGTTTTAGAGAATAAATAATTACTGCCATAATATAAACTAATAATAATGAAGGAGACAGAAAATGTGTCTGGCATTATTTTTCGAGAATAAGCAAACCAAAGAGAAAAAAGTAAAATATAGGTCGAATTAAAGGCTATAGATTGGGTGAAATATTTTTTAATTAGTTTGAAAAAATAAAACAACCCAATACTTGAGAAAACTAAATTAATTAACCGGCCATACCAATGTTGATATCCAAATATTTCAGAAAGAAGATAAATTAGGTAGTTAAGAATAGGAAACTCCATACCTGTAATTCCTGTTTTATTTCCTGCTATATCGATTCTTGGAAAGAAAATATTGTTGTCTATTTCTAGAAAATTTCTAGCAACCATTGTAACAGTTGTTTGCCTCCAATTATGGGCTACTTCTAACGGAGCATTTGTAATTCCCCAAAGTCGAATTATAAAAAATAAGATAATCCAAAATCTGATATCCCTAATTAATAAATTAAATACCTTCATTTTTACTTAAGAATATTTGAATATATTTTTAGTTTTTTTACAAAATGCTGCCAAACAATACTTTTAGTATAAATCTCAGGAATAGTATTTACTGTATGTTTTAATAAATTAGCTTCACGTTTCTTTTTAAATCTGGATTTCATTTTATAAAATTGAAAATGAGCTTTAAGAATAGCAAACATATGAGAGATTTGCCCCGACAAAACAAATTTTACTCCAGCAATACCATCAAGTAGCATTCTATAAAAAAGAATCTTTCTCAATTTATTAGAAGGTAAATTTTTATACAGTATCAATAGATTATTTCTAAAATTAAGATATGTTTTTTTAGGACTAACCTTCGACAAAGTTCCTCCTCCAACATGATATACAGTAGATTCAGGAACAACATATATATCTAAGCCTCTGCTTTTTAATCGCCAACACAAATCTATTTCTTCCATATGAGCAAAAAATTCAGCATCTAAGCCACCAACCTCTTTATAAATAGGTGTTTTAATGGCTAAACACGCTCCGGTAGCCCAAAATATAGATTCTATATCATTGTATTGCCCTTTGTCTTTTTCTAATTCATTAAAAATACGACCTCTACAAAAAGGGTAACCTAGATAATCGATGAATCCTCCTGATGCTCCTGCATATTCAAAATAATCTTTATTATAAAAATCTTTTATTTTAGGTTGACATGCAGCTGTATTTTCATTCTTCTCTAGCTGAGAAATTAAAGGTACTACCCATCCTTCGGTAACCTCAACATCTGAATTTAAAAGAATGGTATAGGGGTGATTTATTTGCTCTATTGCTTTGTTGTATCCTTCGGCAAAACCAAAGTTTTTTTCTAATATTATGAGCTGAATTTGGGGATGGTTCGTCTGCAAATATTGCAAAGAAGCATCGGAAGAAGCATTATCTGCAACAATTAAATCGGCATGGGTCGATTCTGTGTTTTGAATTAAAATAGGAATAAATTGTTTAAGCCAATCTATACCATTCCAATTGAGAATAATAACTGCTGTATTCGTGTTTTGTTTTACCATTCTTGGCAAAAATAATCTTTTAGAAACAAATAAAGAATCAACTGTTCCATATTTATTTTATTTTTAATCTGTTTTATTTAGATTCGTTCTAAATAAAACGTATCTTTGTTTAATTCAATGCAAGCATTATGCAGGTATTGGAGAATTTAAATATCTCAAATGAGATTCAAAAACAAAAATATGAAACATTCAATTTTAATAACAATAATTAGCTTATTCATAAGTTTAGGTTCGCTTACTGCACAAAACGACTTTTATAGTTTTGTGGTAAAAGATATTAATGGCAACGATTTTGCATTTTCGCAACTTAAAGGGAAAAAAGTAATGGTCATTAACGTAGCCTCAAAATGTGGTTTTACGCCTCAATACGAGGCTCTAGAAACCATTTATAAAGAATTTAAAGATAAGAATTTTGTTATTGTTGCATTTCCTGCAAATAATTTTATGCACCAAGAACCGGGTAGTAATGAAGAAATAAAATCGTTTTGTATATTAAATTATGGAGTAAGCTTTCCGATTATGTCTAAGATTTCTGTTAAAGGTAAAGATATACACCCTGTTTATCAATGGTTAACAGAAAAAGATAAGAATACTGTTCTTGATTCAAAAGTTAAATGGAATTTTCAAAAATACCTGATTAACGAAAAAGGTGAACTTGTGAAAAAGTTAAAACCAAGCACAAAGCCCAATAGTCAAGAAATTTTAGATTGGATAAACAATTAATCTAAAAGACTTATTTGTACATGATAACCAGAATGTTTGCGGATATTTAAAACTTGATTGGTATCAAAAATTAAATATTGACCTTTAATACCGACCAATTTTGCTTCGAAAGAAGGCGTTTTGTCGAAACTGATGCTGTTTACCTTATCGGGATATTTTTCTACGGGATAACTAATATAAGTTATTTCGTCATCGATTAAATATTCTGAAAAATCTTTTTTAAGCAATAGGTGAGCTTTGTCTCGTTCTGCTTTCAAGTCTATAGATGTGTGCTTATTGTCACTCAACATCTTTCTCCAATTTGTTTTATCGGCAAAATTTTTCTTTAGCTCCACTTCTATCAAGCCCGAAAGTTGACGATACGGAACCTTTGCTATTTTTATGGCTTGACTTGCTCCTTGATCGACCCAACGTGTAGGGATCTGACTGTGACGAGTAATGCCTACTTTTAGAGAACTACTTACAGCTAAATACACAAAATGATCGACCAAAGAATTCTCTTTTGCCCACTCCATATTTCGAGATATTCCTTTGTGAGATAAATCTAATTCGGGACGCATAACCGACGGAGCTGCTTGAGGAAGTGTATGGTAACAAGCATAACAAAAGCCTTGACCGTAAGATTTGTTAATTTCTCGTTTGCAATAAATACAATTAATTTGACCTCCAAATTCGAATTTCAATGTCTTACCAATTAACAAATTTAGCTTGGTTAAATCCGCATCATTAATTAAACTATAACTTACGGGGGTTAGTTCTTCTGTAACGAGCTTATATAGGGTGTTCGAGAAAATATTCATGTGATAATTTATTATTCAAATAAAATTAATAGAACAAAAATACATTAACAATTGCAGACCGATTTACAATATATCGTTAATTATTATCTTTTGGTGCAAATGTTTAGATTTCACTTTAATATTTAAACCATGTTTAGTTTATTAGAAGTAATTAAAAATAAGCTGTTTTTTGTATTTTATACCTGCGATTAAGAAGGAGAGCTTCTATATAAGAAGCATCTATAATTAACAAGGATTCTATTATTCATTAATCTTTTCTAAAAGATAGTAATTTTAACTATTAAATTTTATATTTGTATACTTAAAATAACGTAAAATAATAATAACTAAAGTAAAACATAATGAAAAAAATTACAATCTTAGCTATTGCTTTGTCTTTTCTAACCATCAGTATTCAAGCACAAGAGGAGGAATTGGTTTCGAAAAAAGGATTTAAAATTTTACCAGAAGCTGGTGATATAGCTCTTGGAGTTGACTTTGCTCCATTTATAAACACATTAAACTTTATGGGTGGAAACAGCGTTGGACCAACAATGAGTTTTGCCGATAATTTATCGATTTTTGGAAAATATTACTTAGAATCGGATATGGCTGTTCGTGTAAAGTTTGCTGCAAATAGTGCATCAACTACAAAAAATAATTTTGTTTTAGACCAAAACGTTTTAGGAGCTACAGAAAACGATGTGGTTGAGGATGTTGCTAAATATAATTATTCGCAATATGCAATTGCTCTTGGAGTTGAGATGCGTAGAGGTAAAGGTCGTTTACAAGGCTATTATGGAGGTGATTTATTCTTTGAATATGCTAATGGAAATGCTTTAAACTCTGACGCTACAATTACATACGGTAATGCAATGGATGCATTCCATACAGCTCCTGAATCTACAACAAATTTTAACACAGGTGCTTCTGCTAATTCTGGAAGACGAGAAACAAAAATTGATGCAGGAAGCACAATGGGCTTTGGTTTAAGAGGCTTTATTGGTGTTGAGTACTTTATTGCTCCTAAGATTTCTTTAGGTGGTGAAGTAGGTTGGGGTCTTGCTTACCAAATGGGTTCTGACGGTTCAACAACTACCGAAGAATGGGATGCTGCTAAAGGTTCTATTCAAGAAATTACAACTAAAAATGGTGGTGGTGATGACCAACTTATTTTTGGTTCTACAGGTTCTACACAAGGATTCCTTGAAAATAATGGTTGGGTAGGTCTTAGCGGAAATATCAATATTATTTTCCATTTCTAAGATCTTTCTTAATAAAATATAACATAAGCTATCTCTATTCTGAGATAGCTTTTTTGCTATAACAAAAAGTTTAAATAAAACATAGATTTAACAAACTCTGATTATCTTTGTAACAAATAATTTATAATGCAAGAGTTGAAAAAAGTAGTAAATAGAGTTGAAACTAAAATACGATTTAGTGAGGTAGATTCTATGCGTGTGGTATGGCATGGTAATTATGTTAAATATTTGGAAGATGGAAGGGAAGCCTTTGGCGAAGAATATAGTTTAGCATACTACGATGCTTTTGGAAATGGTTATATGACTCCGATAGTTAAACTCGATGTTGACTACAAACGTATGATAAAGTATGGCGAAACTATAATAATAGAAACAGAATACGTTTATACCAAAGCTGCAAAAATTGTGTTTAAATATAGAATTCTAAATGCCGAAACAAAAAAAGTTGCTGTTACAGCTTCTAGCACTCAGATATTCTTAAACGAGAATAATGAATTACAATTAACAAATCCCGATTTTTATATTAAGTGGCAAGAAAAGTTAGGCTTAATCTAAGACTATTAATTCCCAAAAATTAAAAGAATAAAATATTAAAAATAATAGTAAAGATAAAAATTACTATGCATAAAGTTTATATAGAATCAAGCAATACCATTAGTTCTTTAGGCTTCACAAGTCAAGAAAATTACGAAAATATAATAGCTGGAAAATCGGGGGTAAAGATTCTTGAAACAAGCCAATTATCCGAAGACGTACTACCTGTATCCTCTATAAATAATATAGAATTAGAAAATAAGTTTTCTAATTTAAATACCAACCAAGAGTACACCCGTTTCGAAAAACTGGCTATTCTTTCTATTAAAGACGCCATCGATAATTCAAGTATTGATTTATCTTCGGAACGTAGCTTATTTATTTTATCTACCACAAAAGGTAATATTGAATTACTAAATAAAGATTTAAAAGATAAGTTTGATAATAAGAGATTAGAATTGCACCATACGGCAAAAGTAATTGCCGATTTCTTTAATTTTAAGAATAGTCCTCTTGTTATTTCGAATGCATGTATTTCAGGTGTTGCGTCAATAATTATGGCTCAGCGATTAATTAGAAAAGGGAAATACGATCATGTTATAGTAAACGGTACAGATGTGCTTTCTAAGTTTGTTATTTCGGGTTTTCAGTCTTTTAAATCTCTTAGCGCTGAGGTTTGTAAACCATTCGATGTTAACCGAGTAGGTTTAAATATTGGGGAAGCTTCAGCGACCATTATTGTTAGCAAAAACAAATCGGATATTGAAATTGTAAATGGAGCAACTAGTAACGACGCCAATCATATTTCGGGACCTTCAAGAACCGCAGAGGGACAATATGTTTCTATCAGCAATACCATACAAGGCAACAGAAAAATCGATTTTATTTCGGCACACGGAACTGCAACTCCATATAACGACGACATGGAATCTTTTGCTATCTCAAGAGCCGAACTCGAAACTGTACCAACCAATAGTCTAAAGGCTT
>Ga0256826_1001968_pt1 | contig 12690 bp, 16 predicted proteins | sample CV79metaG_FD_185975 | JGI IMG/M metagenome (GOLD analysis project Ga0256826, IMG submission 185975) | Hydrothermal vent microbial communities from East Pacific Rise, Pacific Ocean - CV79 | ecosystem: Environmental > Aquatic > Marine > Hydrothermal vents | place: Pacific Ocean: East Pacific Rise...
CTAGATCTGCAACTAGATCGTACCAAAAAGCTAAAGGTCTCCCTGTAGCTGGTCTATCTGTTGCTACTATGCAATCTTTAGGTCTTTAATTTAAACCTCTTCAGAAGAGTTATCTCTCTTCTGAAGCTCATAAAATCAAACTTTTTTTAACTTCTATTCAACTTCTTTTAAACATCAACTTAATATACTAGCCCAACATATATCAATAAGTATTTGATATAAATAATATACAAACTTTAAATATTTCATATTTTAAAGTTATTTAAACAAGGATTTATATGGCTCTTTATGATAGAGATTATAATAATACTGCTAATACTAACTACCAAACTCATATTGGTGCAACTACTGTTACCTTTATGAAACAAACTTATCAACTTCTTGGTGCAAGTATGATTTCATCTGCACTAGGTGCATATGTGACTATGCCTTACGTTCAAATCATTAGTGAGATGAAGTGGTTTATTTTCGGATTTGTAATGCTTATGGTATTCTTTGGTTTTAATGCTACAAGAAAAAACCCTACTTTGCACCTAATGGCACTATTTGTATTTACTTTTGCACTTGGTGTAATGTTGGTTCCTCTATTAGCAATGGTTATTGGTCAAGGAAATGGTATGCTTATAGGTAATGCATTTTTAATGACTTCTGTTCTTTTTGGAGCATTAAGTCTTTTTGCTATTAACTCAAAAAGTGACTTTTCTAGTTGGGGTAAACCACTTTTTATTACTATGATTGTAGTTTTTGTAGCTTCTTTAGTAAACTACTTTATTTTACAAAGTCCAATTATGCATGTTGTAATCACTGCATTAATCTTATTAATCTTTTCACTTTTTACAATTTATGATACTCAAAATATTGCAAACGGTGCATATGATTCACCTGTAGATGCAGCTGTATCTCTCTTTTTAGACTTCTTTAATATGTTTACCTCTATTCTACAACTATTGGGTATTATGGGTGACGACTAAAACAACGACAACTTTGGAGAACTATTCTCCAAAGTTTGAACGACTCATTGATGCGAACATAAATCGTTTAAAAGAAGGTTTACGTGTCATTGAAGATATTTGTCGTTATATACATGACGATAAAATATTAACTCCAAAAATCAAGTCTTTACGACATAAACTTCAATTGGCACACGATATCAATCGTTTAAAACATAGAAATATTGATGATGACATACAAAAAGTATCTACAAAAAGTGAATTAGCACGAAGTAATTTAGCTGATTTGATTATTGCAAATTTTTCACGTACACAAGAATCATCACGAGTATTAGAAGAGTTTTTTAAACTATCTAATATTGAACTCTCTGAACTATTTAAAAAAATTAGATATGAACTTTATAGTATTGAAAAAGACTATTTTAAATTTTACCAGTGACATTTATAAAAAGTACTTCAAACTCTAAATAATTTAAAGGATAATTTAACATCAAATTTTTCATCTGCTTATAAGTTAATTGCTCTACTCCCCCACTCACGCCACTTCTTTTAATGTAACGTAACATCTCATGAACAGAATTAAACTCTAATCTATACTCTTGTAGCTCTAATTCATATGTAAATATTTTATTTAGGGCTTTTAGAATAACCTCTTTAGAACAGATAGGAGAGTTAATCTTTGCTGTATTGTGTAAGGTCTTAAAAGTATTCGAGGTAAAAAAAGAGAAATAGTACGCATCTGCTAATGATGAAAGGTTTAAAAGTACTGATGTTATATCTTCACTCCACTGTAGAGCAGATGATGAGAGTAGTAAATCAAATCTTTTAGTAGCAATTTTTTCAAAACAATTATCTTTATTAAAATCTAAACAAATTTTTTGAATAGAGTGACAACTAGGATGAATTTCTAACATCTCTTTTGAAAAGTCAACAGCTACAAATTTTTCAAACTCAATATTTTGTTTTATTAAGTTTCTATAGATTTCTCCATCACCTGAGCCTATATCTAAAACTTGTTTATAATTTTTTCTTTTTAAAAAAGTAATTAACTTTTTAGCAACCTCTTTTTGTATAACATTGTATTTATTATATTCATATGCGAATTTCGAGAACTCTTCTACTATTTTCATTTATCTCAGTTTCAATTAATTTAGGGTATAATCGCCAAAATTATACCCAATTTGAAGTTTATTTTATAGAACAACTTCAACATTCAGAGAGGAAGAAATGATAGAGACACTATTAGTTGTACAGATTCTTTTAACTATTGCCATAGTTATTGCCATTTTATTACAAAAGAGTTCAAGCATTGGACTTGGAGCTTACAGTGGAAGTAATGAATCAATGTTTGGAGCAAAAGGACCAGCTGGTTTCTTATCTAAAGCAACATTTACATTAGCACTTTTATTTGTACTAAACACATTAGCTATGGGTTATCTATATAACCAAGAGAAAGCTCACTCAGTAGCTGATACAATTAACACAGCTACTTCTGTTCCAACAACAGACAGTAATAAATCTGCAAAATAATCAAAGAGGAGTGACTCCTCTTTGATTATCTATCACTCATAATCACCTATTTATCAATGTTACGCTTTTACAAGCAAAAAAAGGGTAAAATTTCACTATTATTAGCATATTTGCTAGAGAAATAATAAGGAAAATTAACCATGTTAAATGAAATTTATGACAACACTCAAGAACAAATGAAAAAAAGTATTGATGCTTTAAAAAGAGACTTTTCAACACTTAGAACAGGAAAAGTTAGTACTAATATTGTTGATAATATTAAAGTTGACTATTATGGTACTGCAACTGCACTTAATCAAGTAGGTAGTGTAATAGTAACTGATGCAACTACCATCTCTATCACTCCATGGGAAAAAAATCTACTTTCTGATATAGAGAAAGCCATTCAAGAGGCAAACATTGGTGTAAATCCAAACAATGATGGTGATTTTATTAAACTTTTCTTTCCAGCAATGACTTCTGAACAGAGACAAGAGATTGTTAAACAAGCAAAAAGTATGTCTGAAAAAGCAAAAGTTGCTATTAGAAATATTCGTAAAGATGGAAACGATAAAGTTAAAAAACTTGAAAAAGAAAAAGATATCTCTGAAGATGACTCAAAAAGAGGTCAAGATGAAATTCAAAAGATTACTGATAAAAATGTAGCTGATATTGAAGCAACACTTTCAGCAAAAGAAGCTGATATTCTTAAGGTATAAATTATGAATATTGAACAAGAGTATTTAGATGCAAAAGCACTCTTAGAGGGTCATTTCCTTTTAGCAAGTGGAAATCACTCAAGAAGATATTTACAAAGTGCAAAAGTTTTAGAAGACCCTAAACGTGCTGAACTCATCTGTAATGCCTTAGCAGATATGATTCAAAATAGTGATATAAAAATTGATACTGTTTGTGCACCTGCTTTAGGTGGAGTATTGGCAGGCTATGAACTTGCTCGTGCCTTAGGCGTTCGTTCTATCTTTGTTGAAAAAAAAGAGGATGGAATGGAGCTTCGTCGTGGTTTTGAAGTAGCAAAAGGTGAAAATATTCTAATTTGTGAAGACATTATTACCACTGGAGGCTCTGCTATGAAAGCTGCTCTTGCTATTGAAGAACTAGGTGCAAATGTTGTTGCCTTTGCCTCTTTAGCAAATAGAGGTTTTTGTAAAAGAGAAGGCTCAAATATTGAAGCCAAAGCTGAATGTAAACTCTCTTCAAGTACTCCTTTCTTCGCTCTTGATGACTTTACTTTTGAGATGTTCTCACCTGAAGAGTGTCCAATGTGTAAAGAGGGTTCAAAAGCTATTAAACCTGGTAGTAAATCTTAAATCTTCCCTATATGAACAAGTGTTCTGCACTTGTTCGTCTTCCACATTTACTTTACAAAATTATGTTATACTCACTTATTACATAAATAAGGATAAACATGAATAAAAAAATATTAAAACCAATTTTAGCATCATCTATAGTTGTTGCTCTTCTTGCAGGTTGTGTAAACGGTGGTATGCCAACTGTAACCAATGCTGATGGTAGTACAAACAATACACAAACAGGAGCCATCATTGGTGGTCTTCTTGGTGCTGTAATTGGAGGAACAACTGCTAATCATGGAGGGAAACGTGTTGCTATTGGTGGTGCAATAGGTGCTGCTGTTGGTGCAGCTGTTGGTTATAGTTTAGATCAACAAGCTGCAGAAGTAGCTCAAACTCTTAATACTAATGTAAACAACAATCCAGCAGCTGAACAGAACGCAAATAATGATTTAATTGTTTCAAATACTGATAAATATGTAAAAATTATGTTTCGTGACGATATGATGTTTGCAACCAATTCATCTACACCAACTGCATCTGCACAAGCAAAAATTTCACAACTCACACCTGTACTTCAAAAATATCCAAATACTATTATACAAACTGTAGGACATACAGATAGTAGAGGTAGTTTTCAGCATAATCAAACACTATCAGAAGCAAGAGCCTCATCTGTAGGACAAACTGTTCATTCTAGTGGTATTAGTAATCCTATCTACTCAAAAGGGTGTTCATACTCTAAACCTATTGCACAAAATACATCTGATGCGAATATGGCACTAAATAGACGTGTAGAAGTTTATCTATATCCAGACCAAGCCTCAGTAGTTGATCCTTGTAGAAAATAAGAAAGAGAGTCAATTAGACTCTCTATTTAAAAGTATAATAACGTGCTGGGTAATTTCCATTAAGTAAGATTTCATTTGTATAAAATACAAACTGAGGAGCTTCATCTTCTCCACCACCTATGGGAATAGGCAATGATTCAGTAATATTAATTTTCTTTTCAATTTTCTTTAAAATATCTCTACTATCAAAATCTTTAATTGAAAACTCATCAACCAATAAATCATAAGCATTTTTTTTATCATTAGTATAACGTTGTACTTTTTTAGTTAAAAATAGAGCATTATCCAATTCACTATTTCCTCTCTTCATGAGATATGTTGCCATATCAGCATTTTGAGAATGCACTTGCATTGCACCCATAACAACAATCCCAACAATAATAACCGACATAATTACTTCAATTAAAGTAAATGCCTTTTTATAAGAATTTATATATATTTTTTTCATTCTATCTCCTTATATAAAATATTTTTAATAAAAAGAGCCACTATCACTTAGATCATATTTATCTTTTATCCATAGCTCCTTAGCCTCTTCCATATCTGTTACTTTTTTTGCTTTTCCAAAATAACTTGGCAAATAGAAGATACCATTATTGTTTGAAATTACCATTTGTGTTGTACTACCATTGGCATATAGATGATAACGTAATGATATTTTTTCATCTTTATATCGACCCAATTCATCAACTTGTACAAAATTGTTATCATTATCTAATAGATGAATTTCTACATCTTTTCCAAAATCAATACCCCCATCATAAATATTAATAGTGGTACCTTGTAAGGTATAACACTCTTGACATTTTTTAATACAAAAAAGTTCAAGATCACCTTGTCCTTGAAAAGATTTACGAAGCGTTGAAGGAAGTGTTGTTGGATCTAATACCTCAGCTTTTGTTTGTTGTTTTATAGCTGAAGAAAAAACTAAAAAACCAACCAAGGAGACAATAAGAACAACAACTATGAGTTCTAAAAGAGAAAATGCTCTACGCTTCCTAGAAAAATTATTTACAACCAGAGTACTTAATATCTGAATACTCATCTGTTCCACCTTCTCGTCTATCAGCTCCATAAGAGATAATATCAAACTTATTTCCTGATTTAATATAAACCATTTTTGCTCCCCACGAGTCTTTTGGTAATTTCTCTAAATAAGCAGATGATGCATAATTTGGATATTTATCTGAATCGGGGTTAGATTGTAATGCTTCAAATCCCTCTTCTGTTTCAGGATACATTCCATTATCTAATTTAAACATTTTTAGTGCATTTGCTGCACCTTTCATATTTACACAAACAAGATCTACTTTTGCTTTATCTCCTGCACCTACAACTTTTGGGACAACAGCTGCTGCTAAAATTCCTAAAATTAAAATAACAACAAGTAACTCTAATAGTGAGAATGCTTTCTTCATTGTTGTTTGTTGTGTATACTTAATTTCCTTAGTTAACTTAAAAGTTTCATTAATACTTAAAGTAGTATTATTTAGGGCTTTTAGGTCTATTTCTTTAGTCATATTTAAAATCCTTAGTTAAAGTTAGTTATAATATTAGTGATTTTACTTGAATTGAGCTTTATTATGGATAAAAGAAAACAGGGTATCGCACTTTTTATAACGTTGATGGTCATCGCTTCTATTATGTCTATAATAGCTGTTTCCTTCACTTATTTAGAGAAAGTACAAAAAGATGCCGGAACAACTTCAGCAATGATACAAGGGAATCTGTTATACAGTAATACCGTCGATATTTTAAAACGTTTTTTCCCATTGGGAACAGATAATAGTGATAAACTAGAACTAATATATACCATGCCATTAATATTAAATGAAGGCAAAAGTGGTTTTTCTTTAAATCTTAGTTGTAAACCTTTAATGGTTGGTGCCCCTATCTCTTGGCTAGATAAAGAGTTAACAAAGAGTGTTCCTGAAAAAACAACATTAACTAGAGAAGTATTACAAACAATAATAGAACAGTATGAAATACAAGAACCTAATCGGTTCGAAGAGCTTTTACTTGAAACAATTACTGGTAAACTGTCACAAAACGAAGATTATAGACCAAGAGTCAAAGCCCAAAAAGGCATTATATCAAAACAACAATTTGACAGAATTTTAGTCAACTATTTTTTGATGTACGACGATTCTAAAGTATTTACAGTTCCTTGGAATAAGTACTTTAGCTTTACAAGAATTAATGAAAAGACAAAGATTGATGGAACTTATTTATCTGCTGAATTTATCTCGGCAGCTTTTGATATTCCAATTGAAATAGTACAAGATAGTTGGATTATAGGCGAAACAACATTAATCTCATTTTTGAGAGAAAATGCCATTTCTACACCTATCAACAAAAAGATATATGCCAACAAAGCACTCAATGCAATGCATTGTGAACAAACATATGCCTACAAAAGTAGACAATATAAATTTAATTTTGATTATATAGAAGGAAGGAGTGCTAACTTTGAGTTTAATGGACAAGAACAATAACAGACTATTTATCCATAAAGATATGGAACATGTAACATTAGAACACTCAGTTGAAATCATTTTAACACCACAATTTTATACCTTTATACGTGAAGATTTAGATGTGAAATTTACTTATCAAGCAAAACAAATAGCTGCTTCACTTTTTGATGATTATATTGATAACTCATTTGATTATCAATATCATGTTAATAAGTGTAATGATAAATGGTGTTTTTTTGCATACAATATAGAAGAGATAGATCAATTTTTAGAGAGTGTCGGTATTGAAAAACATCGTGTTTCAAAAATCTATTTTGCACAACAGTTAAATGATGAATTAAAAGAACCAATTTATCTATCTGAAAAAAATATTTTACAAACCATAGATGACATAGTAACAGTTATTCCAAGTCGTCTTATGGAAGCAAATAGTTATTATAAATCATTAAATCTTTCAGAAATAAAATTGAGTTCTGGTATAACCATGGGAGCATCATTAGATTCATTTATCTCTTTAAAAGAGACTATTATATTAAGTTCTCTCTTTTTAATATTAGGAATAATTTTCATAACAGAAGGAAATCGTATTAAGTCTTCTATATTTAATGAAAATCAGAAGCTTACTGAACTCCTTGATGAAAACCCAAAATATACCTCTTCTTTACTCAGAAAAAGTATTTTAGATAAATATACCCCTATAGATAAAAAAGAGCGAGAAAAACGACAAAGTATTAAAGAGATTTCAAAGTTTCTTTCTGCAAAAAGTCAATTACAATCGCTTAATATTGAAAAGGATACTATCGTTGCTAACATTCAAACATCTGATAGCACTATTTCCAAACAAGTGGAAACACATGCAAAAGCTAAAAGATTTAAAAGTACAAGTAATGGATTAGATGTAAAGGTAGAGAAAAAACTATGAATATAATGACACTACAACGTTATAAAAACGAAATAATTCTTTTAGTTGCTATACTTTTTGCACTTTTTGCATTTATTTATAAACTCTCTGCAAATAGTTATGTTCAAGAGAACCAAACAATTATACAAAAACAAGTTACGGAGATTAATACTATAACAAATCTCAAAGATCAATGGGGAGGTAAAAATATGGCAAACAGAGTTAAAACTTTAAAAACAGCTGTAACTACTTCCAAAGTTAAATCATTTAACAAAAAATCAAAAAAGCTTATTGCTTCATATATGAATCTAACAGCAAATGAGTTAAATAAAGTAACTAATAAACTTATCAATATACCTGTACAAATTGTAACTTTAAATATTAATAAAAATGGTAAAAATCAATATTCAATGGAGTTAACATGCAAATGGTAAAACGAATTGTTGGTGGTTTTTTTCTATCACTACTACTCTTATGGATTTTTGCACCAAAACAAGAGCTCTATTATTTATTTGAAAAATCATTAAAAAAGCAAAATATTATTATTTCTGATGAGACTATAGTAAATGAATGGTTTGGATTGAAAGTATTAAATGCCGATGTCTATGCTAATGGCATTAAAGTCGCAAAAATTGATGAATTAAATTTTAACTTTTTTTTCATCTATAGTAATCTGGATATTAATGGTATACATATAGATGAGTCTTTACACAATATGGCTCCAAAGGTAATAAACAGTTTAAACTCTACATATTCCATTATTAATCCTATAGAAATTAAGCTTGATGGTGAAGGTTCATTTGGAGAACTTAATGGGAATATTGCCCTACTTCAAAGAAAAGTTGAAATTTTATTTCCAATAGTAAAAGAGCTAAAAACAGTGAAAAAATTTCTAAAAAAAGATAAAACAAAAGGATGGTACTATGAAACAAATTATTAATAGTAAACATTTATCACTATTTGTCTTTTTATTATCAATTGTAGTTGCTATAAAACTCATATGGATTGTTGTATCTATGGTTTTTTTACCAAAATCGGGTGAAGAGTACAAAGAAGCAACAAAAGCAAAAAAACTCTACTATCGTGTTAAATTGAGTAGTGAATCAAATAGTATTACACCTATTAAACCTACAAAGAAGAGTCCAAATAACCAAACAAGTTCCATGAAAGGTTATAAACTTTTAGGATTGTATAACTCTAAAAAAACTTTAGTTGTGACAGTTGAAAAATCTAGAAAAACAACAATTCTTGCTAAAGGTGAAAAGATTGATGGCTTTGAACTTGTTTCTGCAGGTTCTACATATGCTATATTTAATAAGAATAATAAAGAGTTTAGACTTAGTTTAAGCACCATAAAAAATACGCAACCACAAAAAATAAATAAAAACTTTAGTAGAAACAAAGAGTCTTTTAAACCCAGTTCAAGTGAAATAATTGAAGAGGGTGGTGTCAAACTCATCACCAGAGACCTATTAACCTCTTATACTAAAGATATTGATAAGATTTGGAAAGATATAGGAATTGTACAAAATAAAAGTAATGGTAAGCTCAATGGTTTCAAAATAAATTTTGTCAAAAAAGGCAGTGATTTTGAAAAACTTGGACTAAAAAGAGGTGATATTTTAAAAGCAGTAAATGCAGAAGAACTTAACTCTTTAAGTACAGCAATGAACTTTTTTAAAGATATAAACAATATAGAAAATTTAACATTAACCGTTGAAAGAGATGGTAAAAGTGAGGATATGGAATATGAAATTCAGTAAAATAGCATTAGGCTTTATCTTAGCATTAAGTGTACAACTACATGCCGACAAAGTAAATATTAACTTTAAAAATTTAAATATTAATGATTTCATTGGTATGGTTGGTAAAATTACAGGTAAAAATATTTTAATTGATGGTGAAATTAAAGGAAAAATCAATTTTGTAGCCAATAAAGATGGTGTAGAAAAAAATGAACTTATACCTTTATTGAATGCTATTTTAGAAACTAAAAAAATGACTCTAGTTAATAAAGGATCTTACTATCAAGTTGTAAAATCTGCAACTGCTGCAGGAGAAGGTCTTCCTGTTACAAACTCAATTAGTGCAGGTGGAAGTACTATGAAGACTGTAGTATTCCAACTTTCAAATGTTAATGCTGCTGTTATTCGTACTAAAATTAAACCCCTACTGCATAAAAGTGCAAAGGTAGTCTCATTTAAAAAAAATAACCTTTTAGCCATTACTGCTTATCCTAGTACATTAAGATCAATTAAAAAATTAATTGATAAAATTGAAAATAGACAAGCAAAAAAGAGTCAAATTGTACACTTACAAAATGCTAGAGTAAAAGATGTTTTTCCAAATGTACAAAATATGGCAAAAGCTCTTTTCCCTCAAGATATTGTTTCAGAGAAAGTTGATGTAATGCAAGATGTTAGTGGAAATGCACTTATTTTAGTTGGGAAAGCATCAAATGTTAGACGTTTAGAGAACTATATTCAGCAACTTGATATTCAAGGAGAAGGTGACCTTCAAAAAATGCATGTTATTCCTCTAGCAAATTCAAATGTTGAAGAGATGGAGAAAATTTTAAGTAAAATTGTTCCACAAATGACAGGAGCCGGTGGTGCAGCTGGACCTACAGGAAAAGGTGGTAAACCTGCACAAAAAGCAGTTATTGCATCTGATGTTGAAAGAAATGCACTTATTGTATTAGCCAATGCAGAACAGTATCAAAATATTTTAGAGACTGTAAAACTTCTTGATGTTGAGAAATCACAAGTTTATATTCAAGCTAAAATTGTTGAAGTCAACACAAACTTAGCTGAAAATATTGGTATTAAATATGGATTAACAGGTGGTTCTATCACCTCTAATGGTCTATTCTCACTTGCAGCTAATGCTGGAGCACCAGCATTAGCTCTCTCTTCTGAACTACTTGGATTTTTAAATAATGAGACCTACCATCCTGGTGAAAATGGAGGTGCTGGATTTTCAACAACTGACAGACCTTTTAAATTTGGTGATGTAACAAAAGTTTTTGCCTTAGGTGCAAAACTAGATCTTTTAAAACAAAATGGTGCTGCACAAATATTATCTAAGCCATCTATTTTGTCAACAAATAATAAAGAATCAACCATTTATGTTGGTAGAACACAATCTATTTTAACGCAATCACAACAGAGTACTCAAGGTTCATCTAATGTACTTAATAACTACTCTCGTGAAGATATTGGTATTACTCTTAAAGTTAAGCCAAGACTCTCTGCAAATAACAAAGTCTCTTTAGAAATTGAGACAACTATTGAAGACATTTTACCAGGTTCTGGTACATCAGCTGATAGACCAACAACAACAAAAAGATCAGTTAAAACTAATGCCATCATTAACCATGCTGAGACAATTATCCTTGGTGGGCTTATTAAAAGTGCTGATGGGAACTCGGTAACGAAAGTGCCAATATTAGGAGATATTCCAATTATTGGAAGACTCTTTACATCAAAAGGTGATTCATCTAGTAAAGTAAATGTGGTTATCTACATTACTCCTTATATTATTAAAAAGAGTTCAGACTTATCAACACTACGTGTTCGTTTAGCTGAATTAGAATCTGTTCAACAACAGTATAATAATATTTTAATGGAACAACTTGAAGAGAGAACAGGAGAGTCTACAAATCGAAGACATGAAACATTCTCTGGTTCATCAAGTGATATAAGTAGTGTTGGAGATGAAGATGATGTTGAATCAGATATAGGCTATGCACCAATTATAGAGAAGAAAAAACAGACTACTGTTACTCCTCAAGTACCAACTTACACTCCAGCACCGAGAGTAATAGAAGCTCAACCAGTGGTTCAATATAGCACCCCTACTGTACCAGTAGTAGAAGAACCCATAATTCAAGAAAGCTATTCTCAAGAGAGTGACTATGTTCGTAGTGAGTCTATTATGGATACATTTAATCAACAAAGTGCTGTTGATTTAAGTAGTTTAAATACAGGGATTGAATATAACGAAGGTACTACCTTTACTGATGTTCAACCTGCCAAACAAAGATTCTAATATGTTACGTTTACCTTTACTTGAAAATGTAGATTTAGAACCACATTGGAGTGATGAAATAGACAATAAGTTAGCAATGAAACATGATCTTCTTTTTGCATATGTACAAAATAAGCCTTGTGCAGTTATTCAAAAAGAGACTCTCTCGGCTGCACTTAACCATTTTGCAAAACTTAATATTGACTATCCTATTGTAGAATTAGACAGTGGCAGTTTTGAGAGACTACAACATAAATTTCAAGAGATTCAAACAGGTTCGGACTTTGAAAATGTTGACACTACTTCCGATGATATTATTGAAGTTGAATCTGATTTACTTGATTTTATTCGTAACTCTCAAGATCTTCTTTCAAATGAAGAGTCAGCTCCCGTTGTAAAACTAGTAAACTCACTCTTTTTCCAAGCCATTAAAAAAGGTGCGTCAGATATTCATATTGAAACCCTAGAAAAGAAAGGTGAAGTTCGTCTGCGTGTCAATGGTGCATTAAAAAAACATTTAGATATTGACAAAAATATTACGGCACTAGTAATTTCACGTATTAAAGTTATCTCAAACCTTGATATTTCTGAAAAAAGAATTCCTCAAGATGGACGTACACAAGTAAGTATTTCTGGAAATACACTTGATATTAGGGTTTCTGT
>Ga0256826_1001969_pt1 | contig 12688 bp, 11 predicted proteins | sample CV79metaG_FD_185975 | JGI IMG/M metagenome (GOLD analysis project Ga0256826, IMG submission 185975) | Hydrothermal vent microbial communities from East Pacific Rise, Pacific Ocean - CV79 | ecosystem: Environmental > Aquatic > Marine > Hydrothermal vents | place: Pacific Ocean: East Pacific Rise...
AACCTCAGCTAAAATCTTATCAGGACTTTCACCTTCAGCATAAAAATACTCCTCTAAAAGTGGTTTGATTTTATACTCTTTTACAAACTCTAAGTCCTCATCATTTTGTACTTTCATAAAGTAACTGTGTCCTAGTTTATAATCTTCACCCAATTTTTCATATATATAAATATTTAGTTTTTTCATCATATTTCTAGCATTTTGATAAGCTACAAGTTCTAAAGATGGCTTCATTTTCAAAAATGTAAATCTTCTTCTAAGTGCAATATCTATTGTCGCTATTGATTTGTCTGTTGAGTTCATAGTTGCTATGATGTAAAGATTTGAAGGTATTTTAAAAGTTGTTTTTGAGTACGGAAGTGTAACTTCAAAATTATCTCTTTTATCTTCTTCTATGAGTGTGATTAGTTCTCCAAAAATTTTTGAGATATTTCCGCGATTTATTTCATCTATAACTAAATAGTAGTTTTTATCTTTGTTTTCATCCGCTTGTTTACAAAGTTTATTAAAAATTCCAGCTTCTAACTTTATTCCCTCATTATTTGGACGAAACCCCTCTATAAAATCTTCGTATGAATAACTTTGATGAAAGGTTATAAACTCTACTCTTTTTTCATTTTTTACTTTTTGAAATATATCATTATCTAGCTCTACATGTAGAGAGTTTGAGATGGTGTTAAATATCTCATTTTGAGATTTATTTTCTTCTATCATATTTATTAAGTTTTGATAATTATGTGTTTTTCCAACTCCTGGAGGTCCATATAGGATTATGTTTTTTATATCAAAACTACTTGTATTATATTTTATTTCATTATCACTTTTATTAAAAACAAATTGCATTAATGCTTTTTTATATATTGGTGTCAAGTATTTTATTACAGATAAAAAACTTTCTTTATTTATATTTTCTAAATTATTTATATATTTATAACGAATGAATTCACTCTTATCATCATAATTAAAATCTACAAATTCATTTTTATTATCTATCAATTTTTTTAAAAAATTACGAATAATATTCTTATCTATATCAAAATTATCTGATACTCCAAGATATATGAATAAACCATCTATAGAGATACCAATCCATATAGCCAAATCTTCATATCTATAATTATTTTTAAAAACTAATTTACCCCAAAAGTATTTATTATAATAACCAGAATTTTGATAATTATTATGTAATCCAACTGCCTCTAATTCGTCAGTTTGTAAACTCCTAACTAAATCATTAAATTGAATTTTAAATTCTTTCATCAATTCTTTATATTCTGGATTTAATGATGTACTAGAACCAACTATATCACCATTATTATTCTGTTTTGTAACTTTATCAAATAATTCAATATTCATCTCAACTTCTCCAATCTTTCTCTAATTTCACTAATAAACTCTTCATACCCACCACTAAATTCCAAATCAATACTTCTCATTTTCATATTCACTATTTTATCATCTTTCCCAAGTGCTAAATCTTTAGGTGAGTTTTTTAAATGTAGAGGGTATAAAAGCATAGTATTTCGTTTATCAAAGTTAGTCCCGTAAACAAACATCTGATACTTATCTGCTGCAATTGAGCTATCATCATCTTTAACTATTTTATACTTAGTATCTATTATCATGTCCAAGGTGATTATATCTGGCTTTAGCTGTAAATTTCCAAAGTTTTTTTTAGTTTGCATTTGGGTAGAATTATCTATATCTTCATAAATTTTTCCAATAAAATTCTCAAATAATTTATTCATATCAAAAAGAAATGCAAAACTTTTTTTATCTTTTTCAAACAAGGGTATTGATTTTTTAAGAAGTAGTATTGCAAACTCGTAACTCTCTTTGTATCTTGCATTTAGTCTGCTAAACTCTACATGTAGAGAGTTAATATCAAAAGTTTTATAAGTAACTTCATTTAAAACTAACTCACATTTTTTTAGTAGTTTTTTATTTTTTGTGTATCTTAGTAAGGTTTTAACAGCATATATAAAAAACTGATTTAGAGTATTATTTTCACTAAATTCATCATATTCACAATAAATTTTTTCATTTGTAAAATTATATTTTAAATTTTCATTTATAAGATATTTTCCACGCAAAGCTCTTGGATTGTCTTTTTCTGTAATATATTCTTTATAAATTCCACGACTAAATTCACGAAAAAGTTTCAAAGCAAAAATCTGTATGAAGACTTCTAAAATATTATAAGAATTATTTTTACATGCTGCTAAATCTTCATTTTCAAGCTTTATGTCATAAGCTTTCATCAACATATATACAAATATATCTAAATTGTTTTCTTCATCTTTTTCACTTATCTTTGGGAGTAGATAATAGTCTTTAGCATCAAAATTAAGTAGACCACAATAATGTTTAGCTTTTAATTTATTCCAATTTAGTTTAAAATATTTATGTAAAGATGGGCTATTACAAATATGCTCTTTTAGCTTCTCATCTTTTATTTCAGAGTGTTCATGTATTACATTTTGCATCTAAACAACTTTGAATATCTGCGTAAAAATTAACACTATCAAGGATTCCGTTGGTGTTAAAAGTTTTTAATTGTTTTTGCTCTTTTTTATTTGCAATTACAATGATTTTTATGCCATCATTGTTTAGTTTATTTATTAGGTCTTTTAGTGTAAATATTGCTGTTAAATCTATGAAAGGGACGGCTGTAATATCTATAATGAACTTTTTAATATTTAAAATTGAACTTGCTTCACGCTCAAAACTAACACTTGAACCAAAGAAAAATGCTCCATTTATTTTAAGTACTCTTGTGTCTTTTGGAATATTATAATCAACACCCTCATCTTCATTTTCTAAAACTATCTCTGTTTCTTGAGTAATTCTATAAACTATAAGTAATGATGCTAAAACTATTCCAACACCAACTGCAGTTATTAGATCAACAAAAACTGTAATAAAAAATACACTCAACATTACAGCTAAATCTTGTTTTGGACTTTGTCTCCAAACTTTTATGAAACGATAATCTAAAATATCTATACCAACTTTTATTAGTATTCCAGCAAGTATTGCCATTGGTATTTTTGAAGCAATTGGTGCTAAAAATAAAACTACGCCAAATAGTGCTAGTGAGTGGATTATTCCAGATATATTGTTGGTTCCACCACTTTTAATATTTATAACAGTCCTCATAGTAGCACCAGCACCAGGTATAGCACCAAATAAACCACAAACAGCATTACCAATACCTTGACCAATAAGTTCTTTGTTTGGTTTATGCTTAGTTCCTGTTACAGAATCTGCGACAATAGATGTTAAAAGAGTATCAATCATACCAAGAATTGCTAGAGTAAATGCAAGTGTAAAAACAAGTTTAAAGTTCTCTAAGTTTAAAACGGGCATAACTACGGCTGGCAAAGTAGTTGGTATTTCACCAATTGTATCTACATTAAAATTCATATATATACTTAGTGGAGTAAGTAAAAAAAGTGCAATAAGTGGTGTTGGTATTAACTTAGCGATCTTTTGCGGTGTAAAAAACATTATTACTAAAGTTGCGGTAGCTAAAATAATAGAGTAAATATTTAGATGCTCTAAAGTATCTGTAATTGATAATAATATATGAACAATTGAAGCACTACTTCCAACACCTAAATAAGGGTTAATTTGAAGAATTATAATAATAATCCCAATACCACTCATAAAGCCAGAGATAACTGGATATGGAATATATTTTACAAATTTACCAAGCTTAAATACTCCAAAAAGTATTTGAAAAATACCAGCCAATATTACAGTTGTAGCAATTAGATTTATATCTGCATGAAGAGATACTACTGCTGATGCCATCACAACAGTCATTGGTCCTGTTGGTCCAGAAATTTGTGTTGGAGTCCCACCTAAGAGTGAAGCAAAAAAGCCAAGTATAATGGCTCCATAAATTCCAGCAGTTGGACCAATCCCACTAGCTACACCAAAAGCAAGACCAAGAGGAAGAGCAATAACCGCAGCCGTTAGACCACCAAAGAGATTTTTTTGTAAGGATAAATTATTCATAATGCACTTTTTGTTTGCATTATATAACTTTATATTTAAAAATTATTTATAAAGCTAAAATTTCCTCCAAAAAGAACCACTTAATAGTACAAAAACCGTATAACACTCTAGTCTTCCTATAATCATAGCTACTGAGAAAAAGATTTTATCGAAGTCATTAAAAAATGAAAAGTTATCAGATGGACCAACTAAAGAAAAACCTGGTCCAATATTTCCAACAAGAGCAAAAGCTGCTGAAATAGCTGTCATCTCATCAAATCCTCTTGCATAGATGTAGATAGTAACGACACCAACTGTAATCATAAAAAGAGTAAAAAAGCCAAAAGTTGAGTATAAAATTCTCTCTTTTTGTCTGTTTCCATCTATAAAAACTGATATTACATTATTTGGATGAATAACTCTTTTAAATTCTGCAAAAAGAGTTTTAAAAATAATCACATGTCGTATAACTTTTATACCACCAGCAGTTGAACCAGCATTTCCACCAACAAGAAGTGCTACAAATATTACAGCAATTGCAAAGTGTGACCATGAACCATAATCAATAGTAGCAAATCCTGTAGTAGTCATTACTGAGGCAATTGTAAAAAGTGAGTGTTTTAATGCATCATAAAAACTATCACCACTCATATCTATGTGAGCAAAAGTTAAAGTCAAACCAAGTATAAAAAATATAATAATATACCATCTAAACTCCTCACTTTTATAACCACTAAAATCTTTATGGTAAAACTTTAGATGTGCTAAAAAGTTCACTCCAGAGAGCATCATAAATACAGTAGTAGTCCAAATAATTCCATCATTTGTAAAATAGCCCAAAGAGTTATTTTTTGTAGAAAAACCACCAGTTGAGACTGTTGAGAATGCATGGTTTATAGCATCAAACCAAGACATGTCAAAAAATCTTAAAAACAACATATCTATAATAGTTAGCACCAAATAAACTACCCATAAACTAAGTGCAGTATCTTTGATTTTAGGTGTTAATTTTTCTAACTCTATCCCTGTTGATTCTGCCTTAAAAAGTGAAAGACTTCCTGTTGGATTTATCATAGAAAGTAGACCAACTCCAAGAACAATAACCCCTAGTCCACCAAGCCAATGCATAAGACTTCTATGAAACAAAATCATATGGGGAAGAGCTTCAATGTCTGTGTAGACAGTAGCACCAGTTGTTGTAAAACCACTTATAGCCTCAAAAAAAGCAGATGCAAAAGATATATCAGTATATGTAAAAAGTGGAATAGCGCCAACAATACCTAAAAGTATCCAGAGTAAATTTACAACTAAAATACTATCTTTTATTTTTAAATCTATCTCATGATTGTATAGCAGTAACCAAATTGCAAGATTAAGGAGTAAAAACAAACCATCATATAATAAAAATTTTATATAATCTTCATTATATATTAAACCAACAATAATATCTAAAAGAAAGATAAGAGATATTGTCATGCCAATAAGAGACAATATCTTTAAAACATTCTTATAACTCATAAATCCATTGCTTTACTTTTGTAGATTCTTTAAGTGTACTAAATGCTATAATTAAATCAGATTCTTCTAGTATAATTTTTTCGTTAAATGGAAATAATTTAGAATCACGCATATAAAACATTTTAGATTTATTAACCTTTAAAGGTTTAATTTTTTTACCTACAAAATTTGAATTTGAAAAAACTTTTCTCATGTAAACCGATGCTTTAGAACCACAGAAGCTTTTCTCGATTATAACGCCACTAGCGCTTATATGCTCCATTATTGTATTGTAAGCACTCATTTTAGGTCCACGAACAACAATAATACCAAGTGAATGCATAAGTGAATAATATTCCATCTCATTGTTAATAGCCATCACTTTACTTATGCCTTTATCTTGTGCTTCAAGGCATTTTATAATATTGTATTCATCATTGTTTGTAGCAGCTATAAACACATCAGCCTCAGATAAACCTTCCTCTTCGTATATTGTGGTATCACCATATTTTAGATTTATGACAGATGCCCGTCCCTCTAAAATTTCATCGGCTTTTTCGCATAGTTTCAAACTTGTATCTATTAGTTTTACACTTCGTTTTGCTTCTATTAGATCTTTTGCTATTGATATGCCCAGTTCATCTGCTCCAAAAACTACACATCTTTGAATATCTTCTTTATCTGCAGTATCTAAAACATTACATATTGTTCTAACATCTTCTTCTGGACCAAAAAAGTAGACTAAATCATTTGGAAGGACCTCTTCATCTTTTTGTGGTATAAAAAAGCTTTTATCTCTCTCAATTCCAACAATTGTAAAATTTTTAGAGCTAATCATCATAGGTTCAATATCTTTAGAGACTCGAACAGAGATTAATTTAAAATCAGTATATTTAAAAAATTTAACATTGTTTGCTTTTGGGTAATCCATAAGAGAAGCAATAGCTTTTGAGGCAATTTTTATGGGAAAAATTAACATATCGATACTGAGTTTTTTTTGTACCTGAGTATCTGCAAAAAAGTGTTTTTGAAGTCTTACAAATTTTCTATCTATTTCTAAAACAGAATCAGCCATAAGCGTAGATATTAGATTTACATTATCTACATTTGTAACAGCTATAAAGAGGTCAATTTTTTTGTCTATAAAATGGTTATATATGCTTGAGTCTTCAACATCACCTTTCATTGGTAATATATCTAGACTCTCTTGAATTCTATGTAGGGCTTCTGAGTTTTTATCTATAATCGTTACATTATGACCAATACATAATGTCTTGGCTAGATTAAAACCAACCTTACCTGCACCTGCTATTATTATATTCATTTGGGCATTATATAACTATTTATATAAAATTAATATTTATTCTCTATTACAAATTATTTTATAGTCGCAAAAATTACACTTTTTTTCATCATCACATTTTTCAAAGTTAACTTCTTGAATTTGTAGCAATCCCTCAATAATAAGTTTTAATCTTTCTAGCTTCTCATTTAAGAAAGCCTCTGCAACTATTTTAGACTCTTTTAAATCATAATAATAGCACCCAACTACATTTCCAAATTCAGAAGCTAAAAGATAGTAAAATTCTAGTTGAAAATCACTAGCTTCATCTAAAGTTTTTTCAGTATAGAGTGGGTACTTTCCAGTTTTATAATCTAGCACTTCAATCTCATTTGAGCGTTTATCTATGCGGTCTATGCTTCCCTCTAATGTCATTCCAGCAAAGCTACATATTTGTTTCTTTTCACACTTATAAACTTGCCAACCCTCTTTAAAGCGTTTTACTTCAAGCTCACAAAAATTTTCTAAACTTCTTTTTTGTATAGCTATTAAATATTTTTCTAGCTCACTCTCTCCACAAGCTTTATCTAGCTCTACATGTAGAGCGCGTTTTAATTTGCTAACATCATCAAAACTAGATTGTTTAGTGTAGAGATTTTCTAAAGCTTTATGAACTTGTAAACCTATTTCAAACTCTTGTGGCATATCTTTTGGAATCTCATGTCCATAGATGTACTTTACATATTTATAATAATATTTTCGTTTACATGTAAGCCAGTTTTTAAGTCTTGTAGCTGATAACTTTTTACCTACAAACGAGTAAGCCTCTTTTATCTCTTTATCTTCTTGCTCTACATGTAAGGGTTGTTTTTCAAATAATATATTTGCATATTCATTTTCATCATATTTAAGACTTTCTTTTATGCCTAGTTGCTTTAAAAATCTAGAGCCAGTACTATCTGCACTTTTAACAAAACTAATAGCTACCTCTTTTGAGTGATTCATTAACATCTCATAGTAATGTTTTTGCAGATTTTCTCTATCTGCCATTGTTGGAAGATTTGCCATCTCTCTTATGGCTGTATTTAAAAACATATCTTTATCGCTCTTTTTTGGAACATTCGAGTCTGAAAAATCAACTATAACTACTGCATCAAAATTAACCGTGCGTGTTTCTAAAACTCCCATAACAGTAACTTTACCACCACGAACATCGTCAAGTGTGCGAGAGGTTAGTCTCTGCATAAAAACAGATAAAACTGACTTTATTAGCATATCTTTCATATATGGCAAGATATTTTTAAAACTATAAAGTTCCTCTTCAAATATTTTTATACTTTTTTTATCGCTAAAACTTTCTTTATATGTTTTTAAAAACTCTAAAATATCTACTGTTTGAGATTTTTCATAATAAATTGTAAGTAAGTTTGTATATAGGTCATTGCCAACTCTAGCTAATCTGGCTTCATTTTCTTTTGAGTCTTGCTCAAGTAGTTTCATGCATGCATCTAATTTTGTAAATATTTTAGTTTTTCTAAATGGCTCACCCATTGCGAAGTTAAAGTTACCTTTGTCATCAAAACTCTTTAGTAGTTGAGCAAAGTTCTCATCTGGTAAAATCACTGCTATTTGCTCAGCAGTATAACCATTTTGCAAAAAATCATATACTTTCTTTTTTACAAATGCTACTTGTAAAATAGACTCACTAAAGCTCTCACAAAATATTTGTTTATGCTCTTTTAATATCTCTTGCTTTAGTATCTTTTTATCATTTAATGATATTTCATAAGTGTATCCAATCTCTAAATCAACACCAATTTCCTTAAACTTACTCTGCATCTTAATATTAAACTTTGTAGTTGAAAATATAATTCTCACTTCACAAAATTCAATACATTGTTCTAACAATTCAAATTCAAAATTAGTTAAATGACCGTCTACATGTAGAGCTATTTCTTTGTGAGATTTTGCATACGATTTGTTGAATATATATAATTTTGGTAAAAAGATTTTATCGAGTACTTTTTTCTCTAAGGTAAGGGCTTCGTATCTTTTATATAATTCTTGAAGTATTGTAATATGCTCTTCATATTCTCCATAAATATCTGAAGTATCTAGTTCATTTATATTGTAAAGTTCTGCCGATAACTCTTCAAAAAATTTAAAAATATAAGAAGAATTTTTTGTAAAAGTAAAAAAGTTTCTTTGAATTTGCAAATCTTTAAAAGAATCAAAATCACTAGCTTCTAAGAGTAAAAGCACCCTACTATCAGCATCTAGCATTTTAAAATTTTTAACTATACAAAGCTTAGAGATAAACTCACTAATTGTTATATAGTTTGGCAAGAAAAGTGTTTGATTATCTATGCAGAGTTGCTCGTGACGAATTGCACGAGCTGATGGGAGGATTATAGTAGTATTATTCATAGGTAATTTTACCTATTTATTGCTTAATACTCGTAAGCACCTTTACTTCTAGTATCCATTTTGACATTATAAAATCTTGCATTATCATCAACATTTATTTTAGCCATAATATTCCATCTACCCTCAACTGCTAATTTAACATTTGAAAAGGTATAAATACCATCTTTTACGCTTGGGCTAGTAAGCTCAAAATCATATTTATGAGTATTTGGTCTTGTAATCATTAAAGATATTTTTGCATCATCAATAGCATTATTATCTTTATCAATTAATTTATATTGCAATTGCGTACTCTCTACATGTAGAGTATCAGTAATTAAACTTAATGTATATTTTTTATCAAAAGCTATTTTAGCTTCTATTAATTCATTTGCTTTTGCATCAGCTTCATGATAGCCCATCATATATCTATCGCTATCTTGAACTGGTAGTTCAATAGCTACTGATATAGTAATAATTCCTGCAATAACAACTAAAAATATAGATATGCTTATTGCATATGGCCAAATTTTTCCATTACTTTTTTTGCTCAAGTCTTTTCCTTCTAAAATATAATCTTCTTTTTATATACATGAATATACCATAGAATAGAAAACCATAAAACACACTCTTAACTAAAAAAATACTTTTTTGATTTGCATTTCCAACAGCATTTTCAAGAACAACATTTTTACTATCAGCAATTTGTTCTGCTATATCTGCATAACCATTAAACATGCTTCCACTATATTTTCCAATTACTTCATTTTTTTTAGATTTTTGAGCTAAAAGTGGTAAAATTGTTCCACCACTAGTCATATCTGAAAAATCCATATTTAATAAAGCAACTACGAAAGCTTGAACTGGAGAAGCAATTGGGCTTAATACTTGTTTTTTATTAAAATATTTATATAAAGTTGCATCATTTGCTAAGATATCAACCTTTGAATCCATCTCTGAGAATGTCAAAAGAATTGTAGGATTACTAAACTCTTTTATTAACTCTTTTTCATATTCAACTATATGCATACCTTTTGGTAATTTCTTAAGCATTACAAGTCTTAAAGATATTCCTGTTTTTTCATATAGCTCAGAACCTAGAGTCTCAACCGATTCATTAAATAATGGGTTAAAAATAACTTCATCTTTATATAAATATTCTGCTGATAAAGTTGTGTGAAAAACGAATGTAAGTACGAGGGCAAAAAGCCCTCTATGTAGAAATTTCAATGAAATTCCTAACTTATAAATAGATGATTAGGTGTTAAAACTGCATAAAGTGTGTACGCAGCCATTAAAACTAGGCCCCATGCAATAATCTTTTCCATGTTACACTCCTTACTTAGTTACATCAATTATATGATCAGCTGCTGATGAGCCATTGCCACCAATTCCTGATCTAATTGAAGCTTCATCTTTTAATTCATAAAAGTTAGCTGCATTAGTACTTTGTACGCTCATATTCCATACTGTTAAACCAGCAAGAATAGATAATAGTAACAATGTTGCAATTAACATACCTGTAATACCGTCAAGAGCAAATAGGCTTCTATTTTCATTCATACCTGACTCCTTCTTAGTTGCTTAAGCTAGTGATGTATGCACCAACAGCTTCTTTTTGTTTAGCATTTAATTTAGTTTTAAATGATGGCATTGTACCGATATTAGCTTTTTTACCATGATTAAGAACATTAGTTACTAAAGTTGGGTTAAATTTACTAATATTTGGACCCATACTATCAATACCTTTACCATCTGCACCGTGACACATTACACATGTACCAGCAAATACATCAGCACCTTCAGTACCGCTAAGACCATTACCAACATATGTTGCAACTGCATCAATCTCTGCATCCGTAATTGGCGCATAACCAGCATTTGCATTCATAAGACCGTTACGATCTGGCATTGGCATTTCAAAACCAAGAAGTTGATTGTTTGAACCATTTGTCACAACATGTTTAACTGATGCAACAGCAATTCTTTCGTTAAGGTTAGCAGCCTTACCATCAATACCATCAGCACTGATACCATGACATACTTTACACTCAGCTAAGAATACTGACTCACCCATTTCAACTAATCTATCACCAGTAATATTTTTATATTCTGCGTTAAATTTAGCATTGTGAACGGCAACATCTTCATTATATTCACCAATTTGTGAATATGCATTAACTGGATAACCAACTAAAAAGTACCACATTCCCCATACCATAGTAAGAAGGAACATAATCCCCCAACCTTTTGGTATCTCATTTGTATACTCACCAATACCATCCCAAGACTCTTCAGCTAGTTGACCACTAGCAGTGTCTGTTTGCATTTGGCGAACATATTTAATTACAACAAATACTGTAATAATTACAAGCGCAACAGCACCTGCAATTGCTAATTTATTGACAATATCACCATTAAGACCACCCTCAGACATACCTACAGATGCGTAAGTAGCGCCAAGCATAGCAATAGTAACGATAATTCCCCAAAGATAAAGCTTATTCATATATCTCTCCTATTTCTCTTGTGTCTTTGATATGCGCGATACTGGAGTATCGCTTATATCATCGTGTAGTGCCATATTGCTAAACTCTTCATAGTCTATGCCATCCGCATCTTTTTTAGCTGTATATAAATGATATATATACGCATAAAGGATAATAACTAACATAGTTACTAGTACGAAGTACCCATAAGCTTGAAATTGTGCAATATCCACTATAAACCTTTACTTAAGACTATTTAAATATGCAATTAATGCTACGATTTCAGGAATCTTACCATTTGCAACTGCATCTTTAATGTCTTGATCTTTCATATCTGCAACAATTACTTTTGCTTCTTCTAGTGCTAAAGCGTTAGCATCTGCAACACTTTTACCCATTTTAACAATTTTTTTAGAACCATCTTTAAGAGGTACTGGTTTGTTATATGGTACTGAGAAGAACTGAGATACTGTCAATTGCTCTGCAAATGCAGTGTCAATATCAGCAGTATTTGTATACATCCATGTATATGCTGGCATAATTGAACCTGGTACAACTGACGCAGGGTCTTTCATATGATTTTCGTGCCAATCTGTAGTACGGTAGTTACCTACACGCATTAGATCTGGACCAGTTCTTTTTGAACCCCAAAGAAATGGACGATCATAAGCATACTCACCACTTAAAGAGTAGTGACCATATCTATCTGTTTCAGATTTAAATGGACGAACTAGTTGAGAGTGACAAGCATTACAACTATTTTTAATATAAACATTACGACCCGCTAATTCTAAAGTAGAATAAGGAGTAGTTCCGATTACAGGACGAGACTGTTGAGCAAAGTTTGGAAGAATTTCAATCAAACCTGCAAAAGCAATCGCTACGAATACACCTACCGCAAAAAAGAACGGATGTTTTTCTAACCAATGAAACATAATTTAGATCCTTTCTATTAAGCGCCCATAGGCGATGCTGATTGAAGTTCTGATTCTTCAATTGGGCGAGACGACAT
>Ga0256826_1001970_pt1 | contig 12686 bp, 8 predicted proteins | sample CV79metaG_FD_185975 | JGI IMG/M metagenome (GOLD analysis project Ga0256826, IMG submission 185975) | Hydrothermal vent microbial communities from East Pacific Rise, Pacific Ocean - CV79 | ecosystem: Environmental > Aquatic > Marine > Hydrothermal vents | place: Pacific Ocean: East Pacific Rise...
AGTAGGTGCTGAAGTTGATGTTGAAGGCGTACATCGGTACGTCGATGCTCAGCTGAAGTGCCTAATGCACCGAAGCTGAGCTTTTTACTAAAAGGTTGCTACTACGAATTGGGTAATTGCGAATCCACCTACTACAAGCCAGATAAACATCCCACCAGCAGTAAACAGCGGTGCCATTCCAAGTCCTTTAAACTTAGCAAAGCGTGTTCCCATACCTAAGGCTGTCATTGCCATTGTCAATAAAAAAGTATCAATCATATTAATGTTAGTAATAACATTTGTAATCATTGTAGCCACATCAACAGAAGCCGTTAGAGTATAGTCATGAATTACAGAGTTTACACCTGCCATACCAACAAAGTACACTGCGAACCAAGGGATAACAAGTTTAAGTTTACCACCTTCACCACCAGACTTTTTCGCCATATAGCTCAAGATAAGACCTAAAACAATTAACATAGGTGCAATCATAATAACACGTGTCATTTTTACAATAACTGCTGTGTTTGCCATATCAGCACCTGCACCAGGAACCGAAGCGGGAACCGCAACAACCTGAGCTACTTCATGAATCGTTCCACCAACATACATACCAAAAGTTGATGGACTCATATGTAAAAAGCCTGTTGCTGGTTCAATGATAGACGCATACAGTACCGGATATAAAAACATAGAAATAGTTCCAAAAAGAACAACCATAGAAACTGCTACGGCTGTCTTATGCTCTTCTGCTTTAAGTACGGGTTCAGTTGCTAAAACAGCAGCGGCACCACATACAGAAGCTCCTGCAGCTGTTAAGATAGAAGTATCCCTATCCATTTTAAATATTTTTGTTCCCAACCAGATACCAATCATCATTGTTGAAGAGAGCACTAAAAGAGAGACCATAAATCCTTGAAGTCCTACCTCTGCAATCTGTTGAAAGGTAATACGAAAACCATAAAATACAATGGCAAAACGTAAAATCTTTTTACCAGAAAAAACAATGCCTGTTTCCCATGCTGCTGGGAACTTGTTGTGTAAGGTATTGGCATAAAAGATACCAATAACAATCCCGACTACTAGAGGAGAAATCCCTAAGTTTTTAATAAATGCAACCTCTGAAATATAGGTTGCGGCTGCTGCAACAAGTGCAACGAAGATAATACCATTAATGGTACCACCACGTTTTTCTTTAGAAAAAGCCATGGAGTCATCCTTATAATTTGATAGGCGTATTATAAGGTAATTTTATCATTAAGTAAAATAAAATATAATTTACTTATATATCAATTATATTGATTAAACAAGAGACGTCACCATGTCAAAGAAGTATATATTACTCTTCACTCACAACTAAATCTAATTTAGTATCGACATAGGTTGTTGCCTCATTTTCGCTCTGAATAGCAGTTTCAATAACAATACGTTGCGCTTCAACACCACGGTTAAGTGTTAAGTAGTTACTGATAGCTAAAGCACGTGACTCTCCGAGTTTTTCTAACTCTTGAGGTGACACATCTTGTGCTGTAGCAAGATCATGAATTAAGCTACTTTGATACTCTCGTGCTACCCTTGCATCATCATCTGGATAGGCTGTTTCTAAACGTTTTTCAAGTGCATCTAAAGCCTCACTGCCAAGAAGTTCTTCATAAAGCTCTTCAAGTCTATCTTGTGTCATCGATTCACCTTCACCTTTTTTATTACCATCAAGAGCGAGTAGCGTTAATTTTTCAATCTGGATAGCATAAGTATCTGCCACTTTATCAAAGGTTCCATTAACTGCTAAAGCAAGTTTAGGACGTTTAGAAAGTGCTTTAGACAAGTTGTCAAGCTTTTCAACTTCAGGAGGTAATAGTGTATTTGCCCCTGGTTCAAACTGAATAAATTGCATATCTTCTGCATCATCACCCATAAGAAACTTAAAAGGCGAACTTACTGCTTTAACAATAAGGTTTGAAAAAACTTGCCACACTACACGACCATACTTAAAATCAGGGTTTTCTAAATCCCCTTCAACCGGCATATCAATATCAATGACACCATCACCATCTTCAAGCAATGCAATTGCCAAATCAAGAGGTAAGCTCACCGCGTCTTCACTCTCTACATCATCACCAAACTCCATCTGCTTAATAATAATACTGTTTTCACCTAACATTTGTGACTGGACTATTTCATATTTAAGATCTAAAAAGAGTTTTCCATTATCAATTTTACGACCAGCAAATTTACCCGAATAGCCACTCATATTTTGTAAATTTATATTTCTAAATAGTACATCAATATCAGTATATTCATGAGGTTTAGCTGAGTTTAGAGAACCTGATATTTTAGCCGATCCATACTGGTCAATAATCCCCGCTAGCTTTACATAAGAGGTCTCTTCTTGAAGTGATGAGATACCATAAACAAAACCATTTAAATCATGGATATGGGTATTAAAAGGTATCGGAAGTGAATCATCTGCAAAATCCGCATTTCCATTTTCTATAGTGAGCTTAACAATACGTAACGGCATACTCTCACTTGTCGTTGTATTGTTCTCTACTACTGTACTGTTGGTCTCTGAGAGATTAGCATCACTCTGTTTAAGTAACTGCGAAAAGTTCATCGTACGATTCTGATCAATATGAGCATTAGCATACATACCTGTAATTTTCACCTCATTTACAAAGAGTGAGTTGGGCGCAAGTTCAAAACGAAAAGGGGCGATATCAAACGAAGAAAATGCCAATAAAACCGTATCATCATGGGCATCTTCAACAATTAAATCACTTATATTAATACTTCCTTGAACAACACCATCTGCCTTTGTCTCACTTGGATCATACAACAATGTACTCTTCAGCGATAATTCTCCCGATTTTAAATTAGTATAAAGTGTGGGTTCAAGATAGGGGTTTATATCACTCAAATCTAGTTTATCTATCTCCAGTTTACCTCTGTTTTGTAGTGGCGTGAGACGTAGTTTTCCTTGTGCCTTCATCTTTCCTTTTTTGTTGACACGTAATGATGTATAGTAGCTCAAACGCGTGTGTGGTGCAGAATCTATGTCATTAATTTTAAGATACATTTTATCGAGAATATGTGTCAGTGGTGTGGTTAAAGTACTGTCTTTAAACACGACTTTTCCTTCACGCATTACAAGGGTTTTGAGCTTCATACGCCATGCTTTATCTTTTTCAGTGCTACTTTTCTTTAACGCAATAGCTTTTTTAGCTGTTTTTGGCACAACAATATGGTTCCAGTTTATCTCGCCACTCTTTAAACGTTCTGCATACAACCACATTTTATTGTAATCAAGACTACCTATATGAACACTTTTTTCTAAGGTATCAACACTTACCTCGTCTACACCAAAATGTTTAAAACGGTACAAAGAGCGTTTCGAAGAGCGTTGGAGTAGTAGAAAATTATCTAAGTGTGTATACGCATGTTCAAGTTTAATTCCTATTGCTTCTTTATCCTCTTCAATCATAAACTCCGTACCCAAAGACAAGGTACCTTTTGAGAGTTTTATATCATACTTTTTCAGAGATTTTTTTGCTGCATCGGTAATATAAGTATCAAACCATGGCATCTGAATTTTTTCACAAGCAACATTTCCGTCAACACTCAAAGGGCTATGAGCCACGTCTCCATGGCTGTTACATAACATCTCTTGGTTAATTTTTATTGCAAAGTCATAACGCATAGCTGTTTTAGGTTTTGAAGAGATATTACTAACACTTAGGTTCATATCATTAATATCAAACTTTGTATTTGGCCGAACACCCTCATCACTGAAGTGCGCTTCAAATTGATACAATCCAAAATGTTCTAAATTCACATCCCAAACACTTTTTGTCTCATTAGATTCTAGTGGTGTCTCAGCTTTAGCTGTTTCTTCTGTTGTTTTAGAAGAGAAGAAATGTTCCCAGTTCAGACTTAAATCTTTGTAGCGTTTTGCATACAGTGCGACATTACGAATCTCTAGACTTTCAAGTTGCACGTGCTGCTTCATCGGTTCGATACGCTTACTTTTAAAAACAAGCGAACCCACACGTAAAACATCTTTGTAGCTATCTTTTGGTTTAATACGAAGATGATCTACTTCAAATTTCAACTTGTCAATATAGGTCTCTTTGGGAAGTGCTGCATCAAAACCGAAGTCAAGATCTAAATGAGCACGTCCATCAGCTACTTCGAGTTTCATATCTTCTTGAAGATACCGCCACTCCGTAAAAAGCTTCCCTGATTCAAAGTTTACTTTTCCTTTAATTGCAAAAGGTTCTACTGCAAGAATTTCACTTTTTATATCTAAAAAACCACCATCACTCAGTCGGGTATAAAAACGCAAGGTGTCCGCGCTATTTTCCATATCAGATGTATCAATGTTATGAAGTGTCAGCCCTAGTTTTCCCATATGAATCGCAAAAGGCTTCACTCGTGAATGATCATTGTAGCCCACACCACCATCAACAATACGTAATCTATCAATACGAATAGCCGGTAAAGGGGAACTCACATTATCTTCATCTACAACTTTAGTACTTGCATTTTCATCAATCTTAACCAACCATCCAAAGTCAAAAGAACCATCTTTAAGACGATTAATTGTCACTTCTGGATTGATTAATTCTATGTTTTTAAAATGTATTTTTCCTAAAAATAGAGAGTATGCTTCAAAGTTAACAATAAACTCTTTAAATTTTATAGCCTCTTTGTTGTGAGGATTTTTAATCAATAGTTTTTCAACACTAAGCTTGAAAATAAAGGGATTAAAATGAATAGCACCAACACTTAAATTACCATCACTGTACTGCGAAGCAATATCTGGTACTTTTGATTCTAACACTAAAGGAATAAGGATAAAGCCTATAAGAGCATATACTAAAACAAGTGTGGCAATGATTTTTTGATAAGTTTTTTTCAACATCGACTGAAGCCTCGAATATAAAATAATAGGTAACGGTAATAGTTTATTTTAGCGAAAATGATTTAAAAGAAGGATTGAATAAAAGTAGTTTGTAAGACTTCACATCAAGAAGTCTTACTAGAGAGGTATGACTTACGCCATATCTTCTCTATGATACAAAAACGTTTGGAACAATAAGAGGGTATTTTTTCATCTTGCGATAGATATGTTTACGAACTACTTGACGTAGGTCATTTTCTAAAGCACGATTGTTCTCGATAAGACCACCTTTTAAGCTGATTAGGAAGTGTTCTAATACATCTTCCATCTCTTTAGCAAAGGCTTTATCTTGTTTATCAGCTACCAGACCAAAAGTAGTTACAACAGGTTTAGCTGTCATACGCCCTTCTGATTTAGAGACCTGAGCAACGATCATTACAATACCTTCAGTAGCCAGTTTTTGACGGTCAAGAACAATATCATCTTCGATAAAGTTGTTGTTTTGGTTATCAACATAAACTTTACCGCTTTTAACCGTTTTCACTTTACGCATAAACTTAGCACCCACTTCAATCATGTCCCCATCACCCATTAAAAGGATATTACGTTCAGGAACACCACATTTCATAGCCGTCTCTTTATGACGCATTACGTGGTTATACTCACCATGCACTGGTAAGAAGAATTTTGGATTAGCTAAACGTAAAAGAAGTTTTTGTTCTTCAATACCAGCATGTCCAGAAACGTGTAAGTCACGTGAACGTGCTATAGTAGCACCCGCTTTTTCAAGATAGTTAAGCATGTTAGAGATTGAACCTTCATTACCCGGAATTGGACGTGATGAAAGTACAATTAAGTCACTTGGCTTAATCTTAATATGGCGATGCTCACCAATTGCCATTCTAAAGAGTGCAGAGTTTTGCTCACCTTGTGAACCTGTTGTTACAATGAGAACCTCTTTGTCGCTTAAACGAGACACTTCATCCGCATCAATAAAGATGTTTTTAGCAAACTTAACATACTCATACTGCATTGCAAGTTCAATGTTACGTTCCATAGATCGACCAATAACACAAACCTTACGACCATACTTCACACCATACTGAATGGCTTGATAAACACGGTGAATGTTTGAGCTAAATGTAGACATAATAACACGTCCCTCAGCCTTAGAAAAAACACGATCAAAAGCTGGTGCAACGGTTAATTCAGAAGGTGTAATGTCCGTGTTATAAGAGTTTGTTGAATCTGATAACATACATAAAACACCCTTCTCACCATAGTGAGCAAAACGGTGTAAGTCTGCTGTATAACCATCTACTGGAGTGTGGTCAATTTTAAAGTCACCAGTATGAATTACCGTACCCGCATCCGTAGTAATTGCTAATGAAGAGGAATCAATAATAGAGTGTGTCATATGCATCCACTCAATTTCGAAATCATTACCAATTTTATAAGTTTTACGTTTTTCAATTGGATTAAAAAGACGACGATGCTCTTTTAAGTGATGCTCATCAAACTTGTTACCAATCATTGCTAAAGGAAGTGGTGTTCCATAAACTGGAAACTGCATCTCTTTGTAAAGATATGGCATTGCACCAATATGATCTTCGTGAGCATGAGTAATAATTACCGCAACAATCTTGTGTTTGATTTCACGTAAATAGCTAAAATCAGGTACAAGAATGTCTACACCGTGCATATCTTCGTCAGGAAAACTCATACCAACATCAACAAGAATTGCTTCTTTATCCGTTTCAAAAACAGTAATATTTCCACCAATTTCACCTAAGCCACCAAGTGGTGTAATACGAACTTTGGCTTGAGAGTTTAGGTCAAGTTTAAAGTGCGGATTCAAACGGTTTTTTTGAATCTCTTGATTTTTATGTACAAAATCTAAAAGGTTTTGATCTGTTGGTGCGGGTTGGTTACGACGATAGTTTTTACGTCCGCCTTTCGCCCCATTACGATTTTGATTATTGCCGCCTTGACGGTTTTGGTTGTTATTGTTATTGTTACGATTTTGGTTATTACGATTGCGATTGTTGTTATTGTTTTGACGTGGTTGTACATTGCCATCAACACCAGAATCACTCTCTTTAACATTACCATCAACATTTTTTTCACGTGGTTGGCGGTTGCCATCACGATCTTGATTGTTAGTGTTACGACTACGATTTTGGTTATTACGATTACGATTGTTGTTATTTTGACGTGGTTGCGTCTCTTTCTTTACTTGCGTTGAACTCGTCTCCGCGTTTACTGTTTCCTCTGCCATCCAAACTCCTTGTTATATTATTATAGAGTTGGTGATAGTCATTTGTAGACACTTCATGAGGTCGAATAGTAACCTTATATCCTAGCGTGCTAAGATATGCAATTACCTCCGATTTATCGTACTGGCTTGAGAGGTTTTTGACCAAGGTCTTACGCGGTTGCGTAAAACAGTATCTGAGGAAATTTTCAAATCCATCATCACTTCGAGAGGCTGTTTTTTTAATAAGCAGTACAGCCGAATCAATCTTGGGCGGTGGTGCAAAAGCTTCGGGTGGGACCTTAACCACGATACGGGTTGTAGCCACACTCTGAGCAATAATACTTAATGCACCAAAAACTTTCTCTCCAGCATCCGCTACAAATTTCTTTGCAACTTCATACTGAACCATTACAAGTATATTTTGACACTTTGGATCTGCAAGGGCTTTTAAAATGATGTTTGTGGCTACGTAATAGGGCAAATTTGCCACTAAATCGTAGGTTTCATCTAAAAGCTCACTCTGCCATACATCGAGAACATCACCACAATGAAGGGTGAAGCGGTTGGTATCGATCTCTTTTTTAAAACGTGTCATAAGATGCTTGCATAAATCGGTATCAATCTCAAAAGCGTCTACACTTTTGACATCAACTAAATAGTTAGTTAAATCACCTAAGCCAGGCCCAATTTCCGCGAGAGCATTCTCGTTATGGGGCATCGCTTCGACAATTTTTTGTAACACAACTTCGTCTTGTAAAAAGTTCTGTCCAAATTTCTTTTTGGCTATCGCACCGGCATCAATCATACGCTATTATAGCCATCCCTGCCTTAAATAATAGTCATGCCTACATTTAATCACAAAAAAGGTTAATATTCAAGAGTATTAAACATCGAATATTACTATTTTTTATAACTGTAATGTTTGGTGACACATTAAGAAGTCATATCACACCACTTCGATTCTCATTCTCAAAACCCCTCTTCCCTCTTCTATGCTATCCTTTCATATGCAAAGTAAATTTCACACCACACTTCTACACATCGCTAATGGCGCTTATGATGTAAGTTATCTAAATCAACGCTATTTACTCACAAAATCAACCCATCTCAAGGGACAGTTGATTAAACTTTATGCTGAAGAACTAGGTGGAAATAATTTTATTAGTTTAAACTACTATACTCACAAACAGCTACTAAAGCCTTGTGAAATGCCCGTACTAAAAGTCATGGACTTTATATTAAAAATGGAGATACTCTAAATGAATGCTCAGCTCTTTTTTTTACGCTCTTCCGAACAGCGTATAACAACTAACATCTTAAAAGTTGCCGCACGTCTTGAAGAGGATAACCTCACACTCGAAGAGGTACCACACTTAAGAATCTATGATACATTTTATGGGCTTAGTGAAAATGATATTGGTCTCTATGCCATGGTAGGAGCTGATGTTGCTGGTGCAGGATGGGTACGTCTTTTTACAGAAGATAAACCAGGTTATGGTTTTGTAGACGCACAAACACCTGAGTTAGTTTTAGGCGTTAAAGAGGCTTTTAGAAACCAAGGTATAGCCACAATGATTATGCAGCAACTTTTTGAAGAGGTCTCACGATCCTTTAAGCAGATCAGCCTATGTGTTCGTACTACTAACCCCGTTATTGCCCTTTATGAACGTCTTGGTTTTATCAAAGTAGAAGGCTCAGATCGTTATAACGAACTTAATAACACCTCTGTTATAACCATGCTAAAAATTCTTGAAAATGCACCTGAAGTGTATGACGATAAAAAAGATGCAGCTAGTATTGCGCTTGATAAAAGTACTCGAGGTTATTACGACTTATGAAAACACTGATACTTCTGTTCATCACGCTTTCCCTCTACGCCAACACCATTGCCGCACGTTATGATGTGACCTTTTCTGTTTTTGGAAAGATTGGTGAAGCCTATGTTGAATTTGAGCAAAATAAAGGTCGGTACTACATTAAAGTTGATGGAAAACTCACTGGAACAGCCGCGTCAATGGGTCAAAATCGTCGTGAAATCCATGAGAGTTTCGGTCTTATTAAAGAGGGTGTTTTAGTACCCGAACTTTATAAAAAGCAGGAGCTATCTGACTTCTATCATTACGAAACCTATTTTGTTTTTTATCCTGATAACCAACCTGTCCAAGAGTATCGTATCCGTGAAAAAACAGAACGCGAAAATCGTGTTGATATTGCCAAAATGCAATTTTATTCTGAAGAGGTCACCAAACATAGCAGCTCTCACAAAAACATCCCCTACCAAGCCCAAAATGACCTATTGTCCCTCTTTTTTAATATTCGCGAGTATCTTAAAACCATTCCTGAGGGTAACTACAAAATCATCCATGCCGTAGGCGGTCGTAATAACAAAGGAGAAATTCTTGTTAGTAATCCTTCTGGAGAAAAACGTAAAATGCTTAAAGAGCTGATGCCTTCGAATGAGAACCGACTTATAACAGTTGTTATCGACCAAGATATCTTCAAAAGTGATAAGGGAGAACTTTTTATTGCCCTTGATAAAAACTACTTAGCCAAAGAAGCGATGCTAAAAGATGTCCTACTTTTTGGCGATATACATGGTTATCGTGTCTGGCAAGAGGGAAAACTCTAACACCGCTTCAAACTCTTGTACTATTTTGTTATAATCATTATATGCAACGAAAAATCATAAACTCTTTACTAGCACAGATTCCATCGTCACGTCTTGCTACTTTGGATTTATAATGCTTCGTATTTTTTTCATTCTAAGCACTCTAATTTGTGTCAGTTTTGCAGATTCTTTTGCTAAAAATCCCCTCATAAAACGTGTGGATAAAACCTATGGAAAATTTGCTACAAACCGTTTTGTTTACATGAACACTAAACTCAACGAGCTCAAGGGAAAGCCTATCCAAGAGCAGTTAGACGGGGTCAACAACTTTTTTAATGGAGTACGATATGCTCCGGATACTAAGACCTACAAGAAGCGTGATTATTGGGCTACTCCTTGGGAGTTTTTAGGACGTGATGCTGGGGACTGTGAAGATTATGTTATTGCAAAGTATTACGCACTTCGCTACCTAGGAGTAGACTCTAAAAAGCTCTACTTTACCTACGTTAAATCAACACGTTTTAAAGCTTCCCATATGGTCTTAACCTACTTTGAAACACCAAAATCCATCCCTCTAGTTTTGGATAACACTAACTTCAAAATCTTCCCTGCCACTGAGCGTAAAGACCTCATCCCTATCTACAACTTTAATGGGGAGTCCTTGTACAAAGCACGTCAAAAAGGACGTGGCACCAAACTTAAAAGCCCAAAATCACATAAAAAATGGGATCAGTTAATGATTAACATGAAAAGGAATAAGATATGACACTTTTTAAACAGATAGGGCTAATGCTCTCTATATTTTTACTCATCATTTTAACAACAGTTTTACTACTTAACTTCCAAAGTGCAAGTGAAGCCGTCCAAAAAAGACTTTATGAAGATGCTAAAAATACCGCCTCTTCACTCAGCCTTACCCTGGGTAATGCCCAAGGGAATGAGTCAATGATGAGTACTATGATTAATGCTAACTTTGATAGTGGTCACTACCAACGTATTGCACTGATTAGTATGGAAGATCGCCTTATCTTTGAACGTGTTAGTGAAATACAAAACATCGATGTACCTCAGTGGTTCATCGATATTGTTCCTATTGAAGCACCTCTAGCATCTGCACAAGTCTCTTCAGGTTGGAACCCTATTGGTATTCTTGAAGTACAAAGTGATAGTTCTTATGCCCATATCCAACTCTATAATATTTTAAAAGAACTCCTTATCTCTTTTGTTATTATTGCTATTTTTAGTCTGGGTCTCTTATATCTTCTTCTTCACGTTGTACTACGTCCTCTTAAAAAGGTACAACAACAAGCCGAAGCTATTATGCAAAACCGTTTTATTATTCAAGAAGCAATGCCTTATACCACTGAGTTTAAAGATGTTGTAAAAGGGATGAATGCCATGGTAACAAAAGTGCAAGACATCTTTGAAAAAGGGAATGCTGTGATGCAGCAAAACCATGAACTTCTCTATACCGACCCTATTACTAAGCTCTATAACCGTCGCTACTTTTTAATTAAACTCCCCGAACAGTTACGTGTTGATGCTCGTTTTGAGAGCGGTACACTTATCATTGCCGCACTTCATGGTGCCCTTGAAGCCAATCAGATTATTGGTCGTATTAAGGTTGATGAGATGTTTAAAGCAATTGCTGAAAACTTTAAAATGCATGCTAATAGTTATGACACTCACATTGTTTCACGTATGAATGGGACAGAGTTTACCATCTTACTTCCTAACTGTACCCAACAAAGTAGCACACAAATCACGCATGATATTTGGGAGAGTACTGAAAAAATTATGCAGACTTATTTATGTGACTCTAAAGAGCAGTGTTTAGATGATTATGGGGTAGTTATTGGCGCGTATAACTATACTCACACTCAAAATATTGGTGAGATACTGTCACAGGCAGATTATGCTTTAGCTCAGGCAAATTTACTTGAAGGGGAACGTACTTACATCCTTAAAAATGAAAATGACAACCTTGCCCTAGGGAAAGAAGCATGGCGTGAGATGATAGAACATGCTCTGAAACAAGAGCACTTTCATCTTGAAACTTGGGATGTAATTAATGCAACAACTAAGTCCCTCCACCATCATGTTTTTACCATCAGTATGCAAGACAAAGAGAAAAATCGTGTTGCATATGGACAGTTTATTGCACCCGCTATCGCCTTGGGTCTAACCCCTGCTATTTATCAGCATATTCTCAAACATATCTTAGAACAACCAATGCAGACACTTAAAGGCAAACGATGTGCACTACGACTACCAAGTGAGTACCTCTTAGCCCAAAGCACTCTCGATGACATCACAAACCTTCTCGATCAGCACAACAAACCACTACCATTTGACTTGATTGTAGAGTTCCCTGACTACATCACACACTCTAACAGTGCACTCGTGCAAACCTATGCCACACTCTTCAGACGGTTTAACATCAATATCGGTGTTTATCAATTTACAGGAGAAGCCAGTAACTTCAACTACCTAAAAGAGCTCCAACCCCAATACATAAAAGCGGACACAAACTTCTTACTAGACCAATCGGCACAAAGTATGGCAGCCCTACAAATCATCACAGACACCGTAGGAATCGATCTTGTAGCCACAGGAGTCAGAACCAAAGAAGAGCTAAACCAACTAGAAGCCCTAAAAGTAACCATAGTTCAAGGAAGAGTAACCGAAGAGATGTAAAATAAAGAGGGAATAGGAAGAGAATCAGCAAAGCGCCATTCTCAAAAGCGATGTTCAAAGAACAAGCAAGCTAACCAAAGTTGTAAAGTCTCATCCAAAGTTCTAAAAAAGAGAATCAGCAAAGCGCCATTCTCAAAAGCGATGTTCAAAGAACGAGCAAGCTAACCAAAGTTGTAAAGTCTCATCCAAAGTTCTAAAAAAGAGAATCAGCAAAGCGCCATTCTCAAAAGCGATGTTCAAAGAAC
>Ga0256826_1001971_pt1 | contig 12677 bp, 6 predicted proteins | sample CV79metaG_FD_185975 | JGI IMG/M metagenome (GOLD analysis project Ga0256826, IMG submission 185975) | Hydrothermal vent microbial communities from East Pacific Rise, Pacific Ocean - CV79 | ecosystem: Environmental > Aquatic > Marine > Hydrothermal vents | place: Pacific Ocean: East Pacific Rise...
TAATTCCTGAGCAATTCTGTAAAGAGCAATCTCTATGGTTGAAGGCAGGCGCTGATCGAGTCCATGTACTTCAAAGCTATATTTTACTTTGGTGTTTGAGAAACTGCTTTCAAGTAAATCTTCAATGGCTAATACCAGCCCCATTTCTGTTAGGGTTTTGGGCATCATTTGATGAGAGATGGACCGTACATCATTGGCAGTATCAATAATAAGTTTGTAGATTCTCTCTGTTTTTTCATGAAGTTCCGGTTGGGCTTTATTGATACGTTTTGCAATAAAATCAAAGTAAAGTTTAATGGCGCTTAACTGTTGCCCAATTCCATCGTGGAGGTCTTTGGCTATTCTCTCTCTTTCTTTTTCCTGTGCATTAAAAACGGCTGTTAATCCTTTTTCACGTTCTTTAATAATAGCTTTATCTTTTTCAGCCTGAACTCTTCTTTTATTCTGCTGATTTAAAAACAATAAAAAGAAAAGTACAGTCAAACTGGAACTAATAACTGCAATTAACCATTTATTTCGGTTGGATATCTGACTCTCGGCTAAGGCATTCTCTTTTTGCAGGAGTTCATTTTTTATGAGTTCGTCCTCCAAAGCCTTTTCCTTTTTCTCAGTTTCGTATTCAACTTTTATTATCTCGATAGCCTCATCTCTTTCAATAATTTGCAAACTATCCTTTAGTATTTTAAATTCCATAAAATAGCTATTAGATAATTTATATTGCTTCATATCGCTATATACATCTGCAAGTTGAAATAAAACTTTGCATCGAACTCGTAAGGAACTTTCATCATCAAGTAGTTTTTGCGCTCTTAGCAGCACTTCCAATTCCTTTTGTGTTTTGTTTAATTCTTTGTAGACTGTTGATAAATTATATAAACTGGAAGCGGCTTTATAATAGTTCTTTACACTCATATGTTCCTCTATAGCTTTTTTAAAGAAATCTAAAGAGGACTGTAAGTCTTGTTCTTCTTTTCTAAGCATCCCTAAATCATTATAAACTGTTCCCAAAGCATAATGATTTTCATTTTCTTGATAGAAAGGAATAATGCTTTCAAAATAAAATGAGCTGGAATCGTATTTTATTAAGTCATAATATTGTAAAGCAATATTTAATTTAGAGTCGTTAATACCATATTCATCATGCAGTTTTTCTCTTATTTTTAGACTCTGCAAATTATATTTAAGCGATTCCTTAGAACGACCTTGCTCCATAAATATCAATCCAATATTATTATAAGTATTAGCTACTCCTTTTTCCTTACCCAGAATTTCAAATAGCTTTAATGATTTAAAGAAATTATCAATTGCTTTATTATAAAGGGACTTATTCCAATAAATGAGTCCTATATTATTATAAGCACTGGCTATAGTTATTGAATCCTTTGCTATTTCTGCATGAACTAGGGCGGAGTCATAATAAATTAGCGCACTATCCCATTTATTAATAACATCATAAACGATCCCTATTCTGTTAAATGCTTTCCCTTTGAGCCTATTATTTTTTGTTTCTCTCCCTATTTCAAGTGACATTTGTCCGTAGACTAAAGCAGAATCAGGGTATGAATATACCATTTGAAGACAGATAGTATTTAAAGTTTTAGCTTTATCCTCATCATTAGCAATAGTTGGAAGTGATTTAATTAAACTGTCGAGTTTTCTTTGGCTAAATAGATTATTAACCAACAGTAATAATAGAAAAAGAATGGATGATTTTAATAGTATATTCATAGTAAACTCTCACAAATCAGAATATAGCTTGTATTGCGACTAAAGTACAAATATTTTTTAATATTCATATTGATATGAGTTTTGATGTATTTTCTTTAACATCATTTTTAATTATGGTAAGGAAACTCAAATCAGCAATTATTAATCTTTATACTCGTAAAAAGATTATATATTTGTCGTGCGTATAATACAATTACTAATAGATTTGATAAAAATGCAATATGATTAATTATAGAGGGATTCTTATTATTACCGTATTATTGTTATTTGTACGGGTAACAAATGCACAAAAAGATTTTAGATCGGGCTATATTATTACTCTTGATGAAGATACCATCTACGGAGAAATAGATTATAGAGGAGATATTCAAATGTGTAAGGTTTGTAAATTTAAAACAGACAGCAATAATGAAAAAGAATACTTACCGGAAGAGCTTGTTGGTTACAGGTTTACAGATAGCAAATACTATATATCCAAAGATATTGAAGGTGAAAAGGCTTTTCTTGAATATCTTATCAACGGAATAGTGAATTTTTATTATTTAAGAGACGAAGACGGCGATCATTACTTTATAGATAAGAGTGGACTAAAAATTCGAGAGATACCATACTATAAAGGGATTAAAACAAAAGATGGTAAGCAATATGTATATGAATCAAAAAAGCATATAGGTTTTTTAAATATTTATATGCAGGATGCTCCCGATTTTCAATCGAGAATAGCCCAAGTCAAAAAACCGGATCATAGAAACCTTATCCGCTTAGCTGAAGATTATCACAAGGCAATATGTGAGGGTGATAAATGTATCATATACGAAAAGAAGAGCCCAATAATCAAAATCAACCTTGAAGCTGTAGCTGGTTTTATTAACTTTAAAGAATTTGAGAATATTCAGGATAATAACTATTTATATGGCGGCATTCTTTTACACCTTTGGATGCCAAGAACAAATGAGAAAGTTTATTTAACAACCGGACTATTATATTGTCAATATAGAGATTTTAAAGAAGGTAAGTACAATTATATTAAAATCCCTTTACATATTGGCTATATGGCACCCAATACATTTAAATTCAGACCATTTGCTTCCATAGGCTTATTATCGCCCTCCTACTCAGCCGGCATGCTAATAAAGGTTAATAAAAGAATAAATATTGGGCTAAGATCCATAGTAGATTTTAGCTTTAAAAAGATAGTGTGGATTCCAACTGAGCTCTACAGTTATTCAGTTTTAGCAAGCATTTATATTGATTTTTTATAATTCATACTTCAACTTAAATACCTTGCAACAATGGGCATACGTCGGCCCATTCCAAAAGCTTTAGAAGAGACGCGTAAAATAGGAGGAGTTTGGTAACGCTTGTATTCGTTTAAGTTAACGAGTTTTAAAATTCTTCGGACAAGTGTTTCTTCAAAACCCATAGCAATGAGTTCTTTTGGTCCTTTTCGTTTTTCAATATATTGAAACAGGATTTCGTCTAAAATATCATAATCGGGCAATGAATCAGAGTCTTTTTGATCTGGTCGCAACTCTGCTGAAGGGGGTTTATTAATGGTATTCCAAGGAATAATTTCTTTGTGTTTATTCATAAACTTTGCCAAAGCAAAAACATCTACTTTATACACATCGCCCAAAACAGATAAACCACCATTCATATCGCCATAAAGCGTGCTATAGCCAACTGCCGCTTCACTTTTATTGCTTGTATTTAACAAGATATATCCAAATTTATTGGACAGTGCCATTAATAAGACTCCTCTGCTTCGGGCCTGAATATTTTCTTCGGCAATATTAAAAGGCAAATCATTAAAATGTGGTTTTAGTTCTTTTTCAAAAGCATCGAAAATATTTTTAATAGGGATGATATCATAAGAAGAATTCAGATTTTTAGCCAAATCTTCGGCATCTTTTATACTGTGTTCGCTTGAGTATTGCGAGGGTAATAGAATAGATTTCACATTCTCGGCTCCCAAAGCCTTTACCGCTAAAACCAGAGTTACCGCAGAATCTATTCCACCACTCAATCCCAAAATGGCTTTTTTAAAACCCAGTTTTTCAAAATAATTGCGAATGCCCATCACCAAAGCATCATGAATCAACTCTATTTTATCAGGACTGGTTTTTGGAGGAGTTTTTACAAGTAAATCTTCTGTATCAAAAACTTGAAAATCTTCTTCAAAATAATTTAACTCTCCTGTAATTTCAGTCTTCTTGTTCATGACCAAACTTCCCCCATCAAAAAGTAATTCGGTTTGTGCTCCCACATGGTTCACATAAAACAAAGGAATTTGATATTTCTTTACATTCTTTCTTAAAATATCATTGCGGATTTCTCTTTGATCGTGGTGAAAAGGGCTGGCTGCAATATTGATCATCAAATCGGGTTCTTCGCCAATAAGCTCATCCATAGGGTTGATGGTATAAAGTGGATCGTCGCCAATATTCCAAAGATCTTCGCAAATAGTTAAGGCAATTTTCTTTCCTTTAAAATTAATGCAAGAAAAGTGCTTGTTGGGTTCAAAATAACGATACTCATCAAAAATATCATAATTAGGGAGAAGGCTTTTATTCCGTATTTCCTTGATTTCTCCATCAGCTAAAAAAGCAGCAGAATTAAAAAGCGGTTTTCCTTTCTCGGCGGTATTACGGGTAGGTAAGCCAATGATAGCAGCAATGTTTGCACATTGTTTTGCAATGTTTTCTGTTGCGGCCCAACATTTATCAATAAAATCATCGAACTCTAAAAAATCACGAGGAGGATAACCGGAAATAGCCAACTCAGCAAAAACTACTAATTCAACACCTTGTGCTTGAGCTTTTTCAAGCGTATCTTTTATTTTTTGTTCATTTGAAGCAAAGTTCCCAATATGATAATTTAGTTGTGCTAAGGCTATCTTCATTTATTTTTTTTTGCGGCAAATTTAAAAAGAATCATTGGCCAATTGATATGGTATATCAAAATAAAACTGAGATCCTTTTCCTACTTCTGATTTTATCTTTAACTTTCCTCCCAACATATCCACATAAGCTTTAGTGATAGATAGCCCCAAACCAGCTCCTTCAAATTGGCTGGACAGGCTAAGGTCTGCTTGAATAAATCTATCGAAAATACTTTTTTGCTTTTCCTCGGGCACTCCCATTCCGGTGTCCTTTACAAAAAACACTAATTTGTTTTCATTATAATTATATCCAAATTCAATCTCACCTGTAGGTGTGTATTTAATAGCATTTTTAATAAGGTTGGTAAGAGCTCCATATAGTTTTTCATTATCTGTAATGACAAAGGCTTTGTCATCTACTAATCCTTTAAAAGAATTAAGCTGAAGCCCCTTTTTATCAGTTTCTGCTTTAAAGAATTGATACAGATTATCAATTTGGGTATTTATATTAACAGAGGAGAACAAAGGATGTACCTGATTGGCTTCTATTCTTGATATATCAATTAAATTATTGACAGTTTCAAGCATTCTGGCTCCACTTCTTTCAATTACTGCTGAGTATGTTTTCATATCTTCCGGTGTTAAATCAGGCTCCTGCAATAAACCGGTAAAACCTAGAATTCCATTCATTGGAGTACGTATTTCGTGGCTCATATTGGCCAAAAATGCTGATTTTAATCTATCGGACTCTTCAGCTTTTTCCTTTGCTTCTATAAGTTCTTTCTCTTTATTTATTCTATTACTAATATCATGGTTTATTGAAATGCAAGCTTTTATACCTTTAAATTCAATCGGAGTTATAATAACTTCGGTCCAATATTCCCTTCCTTTTTTATCTATTTTTTTATCAGTTGTTGTAACTGCATCGCCATTTAAAAGCATATTATTCCAAACTTCTAAATCCAATTCGTTGGAATTGGGGACATATAAATCGGACAGTATATTCATATTTAGCAATTCTTCTCTACTATAACCTGTTTGTTTAATCGCAGCAGGGTTTACTTCTAAAATTTTACCCACCTGAGGTCCATCTATTTTAGTTACATAAACTGCATCACCCAAACCATTAAATAAATATTTAAATCTTTTTTCGCTTTCAATTTGTTTTCTTTCTAGTTCTTTCTTGTGAATGGCCATGCTAATTTGATCAGAAACATAGCTCAATATTTCTAAATCTGAAGCGGTAAATGCATCCTCATTAGTATAGCTTTGGATTGCAAAAGCTCCTTTTATTCCATCTTGGGTACTCAGCGGTACTCCTAGCCAAACTTTCGACATTTCCCCTTGATATTTAATAATCCCTTCAGAAATCATCCTTTCTCTTATTTCTGTATTGGCTATTAAGGGTTTATTAGTTTGAATTACATATTTTGTGATTGTTTTAGAAGCTGATGCGGTACTAAAAAAATCCTTTTCACTGTAATATAAAGGGAAGTTCAAAGTATCTGTTTTAGTATCCAACAGGGCCACATAGAAATTTGTAGTGTCAATAATTTTACCAAGTTCTAACCTTATTAATTCCAAAAGGTCCTTCAAGTTTTTAGTGGTATGAACGGCGCTAGAAATGTTATATAAAAGCTTTTGAATCTGCTGATTTTTTTTCCTCTCAGTTATTTCACTTAAATATCCCATAATGGCTACAGTTTTACCATTCACAACTTGAGGCGATTCCCAAACTTCTACCCAAACTTTTGCTCCAGATTTATGATAAAGTTCCAATTCATAAGAGCCTTGTGGTTTCCCAGAATTAATAGCATTTTTGGTTTTTTGCACTCCTACTGAATTATCAGGATGGTCGGTAAGTAGGTTTTGCCAATTTATATGAAGTTCTTTTGGAGTATAGCCAAGAATTTCTTTAACTTGAGGGCTTACATAGGTTAATTGATTATTTACATCATGAGAGTAAAACATATTAGGACCATTTTCAAAAATGCTTCTCAGTTTTTCTTCACTAGCCAATAAATCTTCTCTTGTTTTCTTAATTTCTGTTATGTCTTCTTTTATTGCTAAATAGTTTATAATCTCTCTTTTATTATTTAAAATGGGGCTAATTGTTACATTTTCCCAAAACAGTTCCCCGCTTTTTTTCTTATTATGAAACTCTCCTTTCCACACCTTTCCGCTGGAAACATGCTCCCACATTTCCTGATAATATAATCTACTTTGTGTTCTGGCGTTTAATATCTTTGGATTTTTTCCCAATACCTCCTGATAACTATAACCGGTAATTTGAATGTATCTGGGATTTACATACTCCATATTTCCGTCAATGTCAGTAATTACAATACTATTGGCACTTTGCTCAACAGCTGTTGAAAGCCTTTGTATTTGTTGCTCTTTTTTCTTGTCTTTAGTAATATCTACAGTTCGTCCTTGATATCCAATAATTTCACCTTGATTATTAATTATGCTGTTCCCAATAACCTCTACAATTAATATATGCCCATCTTTGTGAATATGTTCAAACTCTTGAGTAAATGAGACATACTCATTTTTAAGATTACTTTGAGTCATCTTTTGAGACATTTCTTGTAGTTTTTCTAATTCCTTTAAAGGAAGATAATCTGTAATATTTAGTTTTAGAAATTCTTCAACAGTATAACCCAATAAATTATAAACTGAATTGTTAATATAATTGGTTTTAAAATTTAAATCTGTAGTCCAAATTGTATCTTTAGTATTATCAACAAGAAATTTATAGTTTCTTTCTGATTTCTGTAAAGCTTCCTGAGTTTGCATTTTCTTTGTAATATCTTGGTAAATATTAACTATTTCGCCGGTACTTAGCTTGTAAATATAGTTTTCCCTCCACCCAAATATTCTATCATCTTGATAAATACTTATTGGAAAATTTTCCGGTTCACCAGTTTCCCATACTCTGTGGAAAGCTTCCAGGAGTCCCATCTTAGCAATTCCCGGGAAAACACTCTCTACATTTCTTCCCAGAACATCTTCTTTTTTAACGTTTTCTATTATCTCTGCATGCTTATTAAAATCTTTAAGAATGAAGTCTTGCCCATTATTTTGCACTTGATAAACAACCATAGCACTTTTCATTTCCCGTACTAAACGCTGGTATTTTTCTTCGCTTAATTGGAGTAATTTTTGGAGATTAGATACAGAAGAGTATTCCAGACTTTTTAATTGATCTTTCAATCGTCTGATTTCCTCTTTATACTCTAGTTCTTTCATCTTATCCATAATTTTAATCTATATCGCAGCTTTGGCTTAAGGTTAAAAATATTGTAAAGGAAAATAATGGCTCTTCATTTTCATAGAAATTAAACCATAATTATCCTTAAATAATTGTTCATAAGAATCATCTATTGATAGACCAAGGCGAAACTTTTATAATAGAATAATTGTAATGTCTTACCTTTTCAAAGATAGTGAAAATTTCATAGCCCTCATGTTTTTTATTAATACATCGATATTAATGAGTAACGATTAAAAAATTTCATCAAATGTTTTATCTTCCTAAAGGTTTGTATATATCTTTTTCAATGCCATGTTTTTCTAATAGTCTATAAAAGCTTCGTCGAGGTAAATTGGCTAAAAGAGCAGCTTTGGTAATATTACCAAAAGCACTATTCAAATAATATTGCAGAGCTTTAATTTCAAATTGGCTTATTACCGTTTCACGAGCTTGAGCCAAGCCATATTTTAAATCAAAGTCCTCATTTTCCTGAATAATGACTTGTGTTAAATCGGACACTTCTATTTGCCCACTAGTATTTAAAATTACTGAGCGTTCAATCACACTATCTAATTCTCTAAGATTTCCTGGCCAATCATATGAGCTCAAATAAGACAAAGCTTCAGATGATATTGCAAAAAGTTTCTTATTGATTTTCTTAATATTTTTTTTTAAAAAATGATAAGCATAAACAGGTATATCCTCCGATCTCTCTTTTAATGAAGGAATATGTATGGTCATGGTGTTTATTCTGTAAAATAAATCTGAACGAAATTCTCCATCTTGAACCATCTGCTTCAAATTTTTATTTGTTGCAGCAATAATTCTAACATCAACTATTTTGGTTTCATTGGAACCAACAGGTCTTATTTCGCCAAATTGTAAAAACCGAAGCAGTTTAACTTGCATTTGAGTACTAATATCTCCAATTTCATCTAAAAATACAGTTCCTCCATTTGCTTTTTCAAATATTCCAATCTTGTCCTTTCCTGCTCCAGTAAAAGCCCCCTTCCTATGCCCAAACAACTCACTTTCCAATAGCTCATTTGATATTGCTGTACAGTTTATTTTTAAAAATATTTGTTCTCCAAGCTTACTATTGGCATGAATAGCATCGGCTATTACCTCCTTACCCGTTCCTGTTTCACCTGTTAGTAAAACAGTTGTAGGTGTAGGTGCTACTTTTAATAAAAGAGTTTTTATCTGCTGCATTAATGCATTTTTCCCAAAAATGATATCTTCAATATGCAAACCTCCTCTTAATTCCTTTTTAAGACTGGAGTATTTCTCTTCCAATATTTCTTTTTGATTTTTTTGATCTATTAAATCCCAAATAAATCGGCTCATATAACCTGTTATCAATTTGCTTTCTTGCTGACATTTCTCCTTCAATATAACATCCACTCGTTTTTTACCTGATAAATTAAATACAAAATCAGGGTAATCCTTGCACTTTTCTAAAAAATTATCAATAGATGTAAAAATAGGCGCACCCATTTTTTGTGCCAGTTTTAATCCTATGGCATGTGGATTTTTGTCAACTATTCCTACTATTTTAACCATGGGTTCGTAAAATAGGGAATTGAGCACAGCTGAACCTCCTTTGCCTGCTCCTATGATGGCTATCTTTGTTTTCATATTCTATCTGGTCACATATGGCACAATTAACAATATTATAATCAATAATTTACAAATAATTTTATTGTATTTACATGAGGAATATTACAAATCTACAAAAAATGTGTCAAATCTGGCACATTTTATCGAAAATAATTAAATACAGAATTATTATCATTTTGTATTATTCTGTTTTTGCGTCGTTTACATTTACAAAACCTTGTTTCAATATTTCTGGCACAGTTTTATCAAAGGAGAATTTGAAAATAAAAAGAAAAACGAAATATATGAAGAGAAAAACAATAATGCTAGGAATTGTAGGTGACAGTGCCGCAGGGAAAACAACGCTAACTAAGGGAGTTGTAGATTTATTAGGTAAGAATAGTGTTTTTCCCATTTGTAGTGACGACTATCATAAATATAATAGAGAAGAAAGAAAAATTAATAAAATTACTGCATTAAATCCCGCTTGTAATTATGTGGATATTATGGAGAACCATTTCACTGAATTGCGGGAGGGGAGAGCTATTCTAAAGCCTAATTATAACCACTCTTCGGGCGATTTTGATGCGCCAACATATGTAAAACCTTCAGACTTTGTAATAGTAGAAGGACTCTTAGGATATCATACAAGAGTGATGCGCCAAAACTTTGATGTGAAAGTATATTTAGCCCCTCAAGAGAGCTTGAGAAAGGAATGGAAAGTGTCACGTGATATGGGAAAACGTGGCTATTCACGTGATGAAGTATTAGCTGCCATAGAGTCCCGTGAAGAAGACAGCGAAGCATTTATTCGTCCACAAAAAAAATATGCAGATATTATTATTCAGTTTTATCCCGAAGAAGGTTCAAAGTCAACTGACAAATTGAATGCTAAAATATTATTAAGTCCCAAAGCTCCTTGCGAGGAATATAATCAAATTATTGAGGAGTTAAGCCAAAAAGAGTTTGCTTGCGCCAATGGTTCTAATAAACCTTGTGTTTCTATCGGACTGGAAAAAATCTATGGAAAACCTTTTGAAGTAATTGACATCAGCTCCGACATCAGCGAAGATGAAACCGAATATCTTAAAAAAAGAATAGCTGCTGCCATGGAGAAGAAAGATGTAGATATTAAAGTGAATTTAGATCATGTAGGTGTTTTGATAAAAGACAATAACCAAATAACATCATTCCCTTTAGCTTTAGCACAACTCACTATTGCATACTTTATGTTACATGCAATGGAAATGTAAGAATAACTATCTTATAAGGAAAAAAATAAAAAAAGAAATATATAAAACTAAATATTATGGATCAATCAAATAGATATGCAGACCTTAGTCTGAACGAACAACAATTAATGGATAGTGGTGATTATGTTTTGGCATCTTACAAAATGTTGCCTTCTGCCCAGCATTACGCCAAGCCGCAATCACAAGAAGATTTTTTAGCTGCTGCTGCGCATTTTGCTGCTGAATCGTCTACAGGTACCAATGTAGAAGTAAGCACAACCGATGATTTTACAAAATCAGTAGATGCTATTGTTTACCATATTGAACCTGAAACTGAAGAAATGAGAATTGCTTTCCCAGTGGAACTTTTTGATAGGAATATAATTGACGGAAGAGCCATGATAGTTTCTTTCCTTACGCTTACTATTGGAAATAATCAAGGAATGGGTGATATTGCTCATGCTAAAATGCACGATTTTTATGTGCCCCCAAGATATTTAAGTGAGTTTGATGGCCCCTCAAAAGGAATTGCAGATTTATGGAGAATTTTAGGTCGACCTGTTGAGAATGGTGGTTTTATTGCAGGCACTATTGTTAAACCAAAACTTGGATTACAACCTGAACCTTTTGCCAAAGCAGCTTACGATTTTTGGCTGGGAGGAGATTTTATAAAAAATGATGAGCCTCAAGGAAACCAAGTTTTTGCTCCCATGAAAAAAACAATCCCTTTAGTGGCAGATGCTATGAGAAGAGCACAAGACAAAACAGGTGAGGCCAAATTATTTTCCGCAAATATTACCGCTGACGATCCATTTGAAATTATTGCAAGAGGGGAATATATTTTACAAGAATTTGGCGAATTTGCGTCGCATGTAGCCTTCCTTATTGATGGATACGTAGGTGGACCCTCTGCTATCACAACTGCTCGCCGCCATTTTGCAAATCAGTTTCTTCATTACCACCGCGCCGGTCATGGTGCCATAACATCTCCTTCTTCCAAACGTGGATATAATGCATTTGTACTCTCTAAAATGTCGCGTTTGCAAGGTGCATCAGGAATACATACAGGAACTATGGGTTATGGTAAAATGGAAGGTGATAAAGGAGACACTGTTATTGCTCACATGATAGATAATGACAAAGCTCAAGGAATAGTTTACCCCCAGGAATGGCATGGAATGAAGCCAACAACTCCAATTATATCAGGTGGGATGAATGCTCTTAGAATTGGAGGTTTCTTTAAAAATCTGGGGCACTCAAATGTAATTTTAACTGCCGGTGGTGGTTCTTATGGCCATATAGATGGACCTGCAGAAGGAGCTATTTCACTAAAACAAGCCGAGCAATGCTGGAAAGCAGGTGTAGATCCTCTGGAGTTTGCTAAAAAACACAAACAATTTGCCAGAGCGTTTGTTTCTTTCCAAAAAGATGCTGACGATTTATATCCGGGTTGGAGAGAACAATTAAAAGATTTTATATAAAAATAAATTTAAGTTTAAAGTTTGAAGTTTTACCAACTTTGAACTTTAAACTTTATAAATTTGCATATGCGAAAATTGAAAGCTCTTTTATTTGATGTTGATGGCACCATGGTTCATAGTGAACAGTATGGACACTTGCCGGCATGCAATGATGCATTTAAACAAATAGGACTAGATTTTTCATGGGACTGGGATTATTTTAAGTTATTAATCAATACAATTCCCGGGTCCGTTAACAGACTAATAAATGAACTAAAAAAAAAGGACTTTAAAAATGCAGAAATTGAAGATATTATAAGACGATTTGAACCTTTAAAAAAACAAATATATATTGAGAAATATTTACCAAAATTAAAAATTCGAAAGGGTATTAATCAAATGATTCAACAAGCTATAGAAAACAAAGTCCGGTTGGCTATTATTAGTACTTCTTACGAATCGCAAATAAAAGCCTTATTGCAATCTCAATTTTCTCAGTATCTTCATAATTTTGAATATGT
>Ga0256826_1001972_pt1 | contig 12676 bp, 12 predicted proteins | sample CV79metaG_FD_185975 | JGI IMG/M metagenome (GOLD analysis project Ga0256826, IMG submission 185975) | Hydrothermal vent microbial communities from East Pacific Rise, Pacific Ocean - CV79 | ecosystem: Environmental > Aquatic > Marine > Hydrothermal vents | place: Pacific Ocean: East Pacific Rise...
GTTTGAAGCCTTGCAAAAACATGAAATAGTCACTTTAATAGGTGAAGAAAATATGCATAGAACATTTACAAGAGCAGTGAATTTTGCTACGAGATTACCAATACTAAACAGCTATTCTTATTAGTCTTTATTTAAAGTAGCCCTAATCTGTTTTGGCATATAGTATTTAAACTGTTTTGGGAATATGAAAAAATCGATAGAACCCTTCACTGTGTAAATCTCTTCCCATGAGTCTATTTCAAAATCTATTGCAATAATTCCTAATGAAGGAAATTTACTAATATGTTCTGTTATAAGAGTATTTGCCAACTCATGAAGTTGAGGATTATGTCCTATAATAAACATAGACTCTATTTTTTCATCTTGAATAGAAATAATCTCTTTTATCTCTTCTAAACCTGTATGGTATAGCTCTTGTAAATAGTGTTTTTCTCCACTATAGGATATCTTTTCTGCTAAAATGTCTGTAGTCTGTTGTGCTCTAAGTGCACAACTAGATAGTATAAGCTGAGGTGAGACTCCTGTTAAAGAGAGATAAGAACCCATTGTATTGATGTCCTTTTTCCCTTTTTTTGAAATTGTTCTTTCAAAATCACTTGTATCTGGTTCACTCCAACCAGATTTTGCATGTCTTATAAGATAAAGAGTCTTCATTGAAAAGTCTTATATACGTGAAAGTTCGTCAGAGATAGCTTTTGAACTTTTGTCGATAATCATTTTTGCTAAGGCAATATTACCATCATCTCTAAAAATACAGAATATATCTATCTTCGCATACTCATTGTCATTATGTTCACCAGCACTTTTCACTAAAAAAACATGACCATCATGTGTTTTTGCTTCAACTGAAGATGCTTCGCTAAAACCAATATCTAAAGATGTTTCACTAATAGTACGAAATGTATCATTAAAAATAGTTGCTGAGTAGGCTATATCTGTTCCTGTACTCTCATTTTCAACATAGAGAGTCTCACCACTATAGTTCAATATCGCAGAACCTAAGTAGCCATTAACACTTCTTAATCTTTTCATTTTTTCATCAAAATTTATCATTTATAATTCCTATTTATTTATTTTTTGCATAAAAGCATTAAATTCTTCTATATTCTGTATGTTATTTGTTAGTAAAAACTTTTCAAATTGTTCTTGTGACTCTTCAAAACTCTGATCTTTTTCTGTTTTTAAAAGCTGCGCATATATTTTGCTAATATTTGATTTTGCATTTTCTGTGATACTTCGTCTAGTTGACATATAGTTTCTAAATGATCCATCGGGATTTTTTGCAGTTTTTACTGTAGCAAGTACCCAATAGTAGCTACCATCTTTACATAAGTTTTTTACATATGCTACTACATCATTTCCCTTTTGTAAATTTTCCCAGAGGTATTTAAAGATAACTTTTGGCATATCAGGGTGTCTTAAAATTGAGTGTGGCTTTTCAAATAGTTCACCTTGTGTATAACCAGATATTTTTATAAATATTGGATTTACATAAGTGATTTTTCCTTCACTATCAGACTTTGATACAATCAAGTCTATACTTGTTACTTCTTTTTCTATTTCAGTGGGTGTTGGTCTTTGCATAAAATACTCCTTTATTTTAATGTATCTAAGAAAAGAGAAGTGATCTCTTTTTTCTTAAATGGTTTTGTTGCAAAATGATTATAATAATTTTCATCTGCATCTCGTTTCTCTCCTGAGACAGAGACACAAATAGTTTTTTGTAATGAACTATCATTTTCTATCTCTTTATAGGCTCTTAACATCTCTCCACCAGTGAGTAGTGGCATGCCATGATCTGTATATACTATATGGTATGGATTACCTGTTTTTAAAGCATGTGTTAAAAGTTCAAGGCCATCTTCTCCATTAACTGCTATATCAATCTCACAGTATTCATTTTCAAGCATAGATTTAATGAGCATTACACTAATCTGATCATCCTCTACAATTAAAACTTTTGGAATACTTCTTTCGTTTACAAAACTATAGAGAGTATCTCCAAAATATGTATATTCTGAGATAAGCATCGCTCCATCTAGATTGTTCTCATCAAGAGAGAGGAACTCCTCTTCTACTACAAGGTGTTTTATTCTATTTTGTTTTACATATCCAAATAGATCTCCTGAGAGTCTATTTTGAAAACTAATAAGGTGAGTTGTTTGTGTTGAGATCTGTTTTAGCTGTGTTACTGCTGTAATCTTATCAACATTGATACCGATTTTAACTAGATATCTAGCTATATGGTTTGCAACTACTGTATTGTTTTTATCCATGAAAATTGCAACAGTTGTATTGTTCTCTTTAATCGCTTCAAATTTATGAGCATAATCTTTGATATCCATCGGAAGATCAAAATAGAAAGTACTTCCATGATTGAGTTTACTTTCAATAGAAAGTTTTCCACCCATCTCTTTAACATAGTTTGCACAGATAGCTAAACCAAGACCTGTTCCACCATATATATCTTTTGTATTGTTCTCTGCTTGTGTAAATGCTTTGAAAATTTCTTCTTGTTTATCTTCGGCAATACCAATTCCGCTATCTTTTACAAATATGTGAAGTTTCTTCTCTTTAGCTTTATATCGTAGTGAAAATTCGATTGAACCATTCTCTGGTGTAAATTTACTTGCATTACCAATAAGGTTCATGATAACTCTTTTAGTTTTCATGCTATCTAGTTCAATCTCTTTAGGAAGAAGGGGATCAATAAAGATATTGTAGTTTATATTTTTCTTAGACATATTTGCAGAAAAAATTTCAGCGATATCAGAGAAAAATTTCACACAGTTTATAGTTTTAGGTTCTATGATTAAAGGTTCTCTTTTTTGAGAAACACCATCAAGTATAGATGTTGTTAGGTCATTAATAAGTAAAGCACTATTCTTTGCATGTGCAACATACTCTTTGAGTCTTGAATCATCTATCTTCTCTTCTAATATCTCTAAGAAGCCTAAAAGACCATTTGCTGGTGTTCGAATATCGTGAACAATATTTGACATATAATCAAGCATCTCAGTTGGTGCTTTAGTTTGAGCTTTAGACTCTTCCAATTTGTCTAAATTATCATCTACATTTTGAGTAATTATAGTATTTGAGAGTGAACTGTTTTCACTATTTTTTTGCATTTTAAATATTGATTCGATAATAAAAGGAGTAATAGCTTGAAATATTTTCAAATCATCGTTAGTAAATTTTTTAATTTTTTTGATACTTGAATATGCAGTAGCAATACCAATAAATTTATCATCCTCAATGAGTGGAATCATTATTTTAGATTTTATTTTTATATTGTCAGGATTGTCAATTTCTGGAACATAACCCTTTTCGCTAGATAAGTAGTTATATATAACAGACTGTTTTTTTGCAAAACACTCATAAAGAAGACCTCTCTTCTCTTCAATAGAGATCTGTTTACTTCCTCCATCTCTATTTCGAGAAAGGAAAGGAAAGTCATATATCCAAATAGAAGAAAATTCTGTTTCTGTGATTTCTACTATGAGGTCTTCTAAAATTTGATTGATTTGGTTGTTATCGTCTAATGTACTGATTTGACGAGCTTTAGATAATAAATCTTTTTTTAGTAGGGATATATTAGGCATCTGTTGTTTTCCTTCACGAATTGTTGTGATGGAATTTTACTCTACAAATCTAAGATGAATTACACTTAAATCTGTTAAATCTGTAGAGTGATGTCTATTTGCTTTTTTTTAATAGCTATTAGGTTTCTATGTGAAGAGAGAATTTACACTCTCATTGTGATAAACACGACGAATAACTTCTGCAAAAAGAGGAGCAACAGTTAAGACTTTGATATTTTTATGAGGTTTAGACTCTAGTGTATTTGTGATAATAAGCTCATCTAGCTCACCATTTTCTAAGTTTTCATAAGCTTTTCCACTAAGAACACCATGAGTAGCACAAGCCATTACAGATGTAGCACCTTTGTTCTTAAGTGCAGTAGCTGCTTTAACCATAGTTCCAGCAGTATCTACCATATCATCAATCATGATGACATCGTAACCTTCAACATCTCCGATGATTCCCATTACTTCAGCTTCATTTGCTTTTTCTCGGCGTTTATCAACGATAACCATTTCAAGTCCCATACGTTTTGCAAAGTAACGAGCACGTGCAACTCCACCGATATCTGGACTAGCAATAATAGGGTTTTTAAGGTTTTTGCTTTTTATATAGTGTTCAAAAGTTACTGAACCATAGAGGTTATCTACAGGAATATCAAAGAAACCTTGAATCTGACCAGCATGTAAGTCAATCGTTACAACTCTGTCTATTCCTGCAGTCTCATAAAGATTTGCTACAAGTTTCGCAGTAATAGGTACACGAGGAGCAGCCTTACGATCTTGACGAGCATAACCATAGTAAGGAACAACTGCTGTAATACTCTGAGCAGATGAACGTTTAAGTGCATCTGTCATAATAAGAAGTTCCATTAAGTTGTCATTAGATGGAGCACCTGTTGACTGAACGATAAAAACATCGCGACCACGAACTGACTCAGCTATTTGTACTGAGATCTCACCATCACTAAACTTTTTAACATCAGCTTTTGCTAATGGTACATCTAAAATTTGACAAATCTCTTTTGCAAAATCGACACTAGCTGAACCAGCAAATACTTTATAACCGCGCATGGGAATTCCTTATGTGGAGAAATTAATATCGCGATTATACAAAAAATGTTCTTTAGGGGAGTTTAGAGTAGTTTTTGAACTCGGATTAAAGTTGAAAGAAGGATAGCACTTTTGTCAATATTTGCACTTTTCATCTTAAGTTCACTCTCTAAGAGTAAGTTATGAAGTTTTGAATAGGTGTGGGGTTTAAACTTTAAAGAGAGTTGTGATTTCTCTTCTACAACAAACTTAGGAGCAGGGTAGCCTAGTATCTCCAGTGCATTAGGAGCACCATTTACACGGATATAGATGTTAAACATATAGAGTTGTGTAAGGTAAGATGTTATGGCTGTTATAACCCGTATCTCATCCTCTCCATGTTCTAAAATACTTACTAAATCTTCTCTAAAATCTTTTTTAGTTAAAACTCTTTTGATAAAGTCATCTAAATTGACTTCACCTAAACCAAAAACAAGACTATCTACATCTTTTGTTGTAATGGCTCTATCAAAAACACGAAATTTTTCTATCTCATTTGTAGCTAAGGCTACATCACCATTATGGATTTTTAAAAGATGTGCAATCGTGTATTTGTCAATATTTACATGAAGTTCTTCTGCTCTTCCTAGAACAATGTTTTGTGCTTCAAAATCTTTTGGATGAAAAAATCTTACACTCATCGCCTTTGATTTTGCAAAAGTTTTTTTATTGTTATAAGTTTTATGATCGCTTCCGTAGTAGGCATAAACAAAAATATTATCAGGATTTTTATCACACATCTCTAAGAGTGTATCTAACTCTTTTTTAGGAACTTTTTTAGTAGTTTTTATGATGAGAATATTTCTATCTCCAAAGAGTGAACCCTGAGAGAGATGAGATTTCGCAGAGTTGAAATCATACTCATCATGATAAAAGTTTAAAAGATTCGCATCCTCAACCGTAGTCATCATTTTTGTATACATATCTATAAGAAAATTACTCTCACCAAAGAAAACGAAAGAGTTACTCACTTTTCCATTTCTTATATGATTGTCGAGTTCGTTTTTATACATCTACCTTCCCGACAACAAGAGCATATATTTTTGCTCTTGCAATATCTACACGCTCTATTTTTACAATCACATCCTCAAAAAGTACAGGAACTTCAGGTGAAGTTATAAAGAGTCTTGCACCTTGTATCTCATCTCTAAGCTCAGCTTTGACATCAGGGTCAGTAGCATTTATTTTTGCTTTGAACTCTTTGCCAATGTTATTATCTGCCCATCTTGCATATTTACGAGCCATAAATTCGTTTTCTATACTACTTGCTTCTCTCTCTTTCTCACTAATAGTCATACTAAGTGCTTCGATATTTCTTAAAACATAAGAACCCTCTTGTGTATCTCCAGCATTTATAGCTTTAAGGAGTCTATGAACAATAAGATCAGAGTATCTTCTAATAGGAGAAGTAAAGTGAGTATACTGCTCAAAACCAAGACCAAAATGTCCGGAGTTAAGAGGAGCATATCTTGCTTGCATCTGTGCACGAATGATTAAAGTATCTACCTCAGACTCTAGCCCCATATCACGAGCTTGATCTTGAATACTTGTAATAGTCTCTTTTGTAGTCTCTTTAATCTCTATATTCATACCTATACCAGCTAACTCTTGATATAAAACTTGAAGTTTATTTTGGCTCGGTGGTTCATGGATTCGAAATATTCCACGATCAAACTGTGCAGCTGCTTCTTTGTTAGCAAGGAGCATACAATCCTCTATAAGAGCATGAGAAGGTGTCTCTTCTGCTTCATGTGTCGCAACTAAATTTGACTCTTTATCTATCTCCATATCTATCTCAGTAGAACGGAAATCATAACCAACTTTAATTCGCTTCTCTTTGAGTCTATCAGTAACTACACGAAGTTTTGTAAGCGCATCAAAAATTCTCTCCTCTTCAGGATTTTGTGCTTTAAGTTTACCCTCAAAAAAGCTATCTATCTCTTCATAGTTAAAACGGCGTTTAGAGTAGATGATAGCTTCGTAAACACTAGATTCACTCACCTCTAAAGTAGTTAAGTTAAGTTTCATCTCAAAGACATAAGCAAGTCTATCCACATGTGGTTGGAGGGAGCAGAGTGTTTCACTTAACTGACGAGGTAACATAGGAATAGAGCGATGAGGAAGGTAGATAGAAAAACTTCTATAGATCGCTTCATTATCTAATGCTCCAAAAGGTTTAATGTACTCACTGACATCAGCTATGGCTACATAGAGAGTTGAATTTTCATCATCCCAACAGATAGCATCATCATAATCTTTTGCTGTTACAGGATCAATAGTAGAAAAATCCAGATCCCTTAAATCTTTTCTATCTGGATATTTACTGGCGTTTACTGGTTCAAAAGATCTTGCAATCTTTAAAACCTCTTCATCAAACTCATCATGTTTATTATATTGAGCTAAAACAATTTTCTCATCTACTTTTGGATCACTTATATTTCCAAGTTTTTCTAAAACAACATTCTCTTGATTGTCTATCTTAAACAGATCACCAATCTGGTACTCATCTAACTCTTTAGCTGTGAGCTCTGCACCTATTGGAAAGTCTGTTTTTAGATCAACAAGAGATTTGTGAGAATCTTTTGAGATAATGTAGGCGATACTATAACTCTGTTCTCTTCCTACGATTTCAGCTATTTTAGCGGAGGGTGTGCCTCTTTTACCAAGTAAACGTTGTGCGATAATAAGATCGCCTTCTCTTGCTTCACCTAACTCTTCTATCTTTAAATCACGAATATTTTCACCGATGACATTAAGATAGGCTGTCTCTTTTTGAACAAGGCCTAATGTTCCAGCACGGTACTTAGAGTTGAATTTATAGATGTTTTCTTTTTTTGTAAGATATTTTTTTAGAAGCCACTCTTGAATTAAAGAGGCTTCTTCGGGGTTGATGTCTTGCTCACTCAAACCAAGAGTGAGTCTAATTAGAAGGGATTTCACTACTTTGGACTAGTTAGCATTCTCAAGAGCTTTTTCAAAACTTTCCATATCGAGAGAGTATTGATTAATAAGATCTTTTGCAGCTTGTATACTTGCATCTGTGATTACACCATTAATAGGTACAGCAACTCGTACTACATTTAATATAGAAGCTGCACGTCTATCTTCCTCTTGAGCTTGAGTGGGATTTTGACAATGTCTTATAACATCAACAAGTCCCTCTTCAAATTTCCATTGAGAAAAAATTGTTGCAGATACTTCCGGTGTATCAACACCTGCAACTCTACGCTCAGCAGCCTCTACATCACCTAGCTCTTTAAGTGCATCACGAAACTCTTCTTGTTTTCCATCAGCCATTATCTGTTGTGAAATTAAAACTTTACCTATCTCTACAAGAAAAGCAGCAGGTGAAAGTACACCAAGTAGTCTGTTCTCTTTTCTAATACACCATGCAGTCATTAGACCATGCTGTTTTTTAGAGAGTGCTGAAAACATATCGTTTGTAATTCCATAAGGAGATAAATCAAGGGCAAAACTTTTTTTGACAATAGATGCAAGAGCAAAACCACGAACAGTTCCCATTCCAAAAAGGCCAACTGCTTGAGAGATTGCATTTATCTCGCGGCTAAATCCATAAAGTGGAGAGTTTGCTGCTTTTAATATGTCAGCAGTTAAGAGAGGATCTTTCTCTAAAATTTTAACCATATCGTTAAAACTACTATCTGGATCTTGATAAACTGCTTCTATTTGCATTGCAGATTCTGGAAGTGGTGGAAGTTGTTTGATTTTTTTGAGTATCTCTTCAGTCATTATAAAACCTTATAAAAATTTAATTATTGTATAATTATAGTCATAAGATATAAATTCATACTGAATATTTACAAATAACTGATATTATTTTTCTAAATATTTAAATGAAGGATAGATAAAAAATGCAAAGAGAAGCGATGTTAATACAATTAGGTTATACACCAAATGAAGCTTTAGTTAAACAGTTGAAAGAGATTGAGGATAATACTCCAGGTTACGATAAAATTCAAAAACACATAATGGATTTACATGATCACTTAAAAGTAAATAATGCTTATGTTGCACTCTCAAACTCTAAAAGTCATTTTAAGATTAAAGTTGAATCAACATCTCCGCAACTTGCACAAGAGGCTCATGAGAAGATAAATCACTTTAGTGAAAAGTTTAAAGTAGAGACTGAAAAATTAGATAATAAAGAGACTTACTATATCATTGGTTTTCACCATTAAGGATCTTAATTGCTAGAGCCTATGAGTATAGAGGGATATGATCTTTTAGTAGAAGAGTTTAAGTATCTTTTAGAAGAGGAAAAGCCTAAGGTTGCTCATGAAAAACTTGTAGCTGCTGCGCAGGGTGATAGAAGTGAAAATGCTGATTATCATGCTGCAAAAGAGAAGCTTCGCTTTATAGATAAACGCCTTTTTTATCTTAATAAAATGATACAAAATTCTAAAATTATTGATCCCTCTTTACATAGTCACACTAAGGTGAGTTTTGGAAGTAGTGTTGATGTTATAAATATTGACACAGAAGAAGAGGAACGCTATACAATTTGTGGTGTTTTAGAGAGTGAACCTGAAAACGGACTTATCTCTATTCACTCTCCTTTAGCAAAAGCTATGATTGGAAAGAGTGAAGGTGATGAGTTTAAAATTAGGCTTCCAAAAGAGAGCAAAGAGTATGAGATAGAGAAGATAGAGTATATAAATATCTTTTCATTAAAAAAGAGCATACGAACTAAAAAAGAGTTTACTTTTCACTAGTTTATGAAATATAATCTTTTATGTGAGTGGGAACTTTATTGAAATTTTCAATATATGTTGAGAGTATAACACCTTCACCACTCTCTATCATCTCTTTTGCTGCTAAGAAATATTCTAGATTATCTAAAAATAGATCTACAAGGTATGGATCAAACTGTTTCCCTCTCTCCTCTTCAAAGAGAGAAAGAATCTTTTTGAGTGGCCAAGCCTCTTTATAAACTCTGTCACTACCCAGTGCATCAAAAACATCAGCAATTGCCGTTATTCTTCCATAAATATGTATCTCTTCTTCTTTAAGTCCTCGTGGATACCCTTTACCATCCCATCTTTCATGGTGCTCGTAGGCTAAAATAGAAGCAGCTTTAAGAATAGATCTATTAGAGTGCTTTAACATTTTGTATCCCATCTCAGAGTGAGATTTCATAATTTCAAACTCTTCAGGAGTAAATCTTCCTGGTTTATTTAAAACTGCATCAGGAATTGCTATTTTTCCTATGTCATGCATTGGTGAAGCATTTTTAATAAGAAGAGCTTCTTCTAAAGAGAGACCATAAAGTCTAGCAAGTATTAAAGAGTACTCAGCAACCCTTTTAACATGTTGTCCAGTCTCTTTAGATCTCTCTTCTGCAATACTTCCCATTGTAAAAACAATTTCTCTTTGTGTAGCTTCTATTTCATTATTAAGCTCACGAATTTCTCTTGTTGCTTCATGTACTTTTTGTTCAATTAATTGTGCATTAGCTCTTTCATCTTTTAATATATTCTCAGCAATATAGATATTATCATCAATTATTTTTGCAATTTCTGAGATTTCATCATTCCCATCTTGTGTCATATGGAGAATATCATCTCTTTTATTTGAAAGAAGATCAAAGAAGGATAAAACTTCCTCTTTTAGTTTTTCTATTCTGTTTAAAATAGAGGAGAGTATGATTCTATTTATATACATAAGAGATAGAAAAAGTATAATTACAAATCCTATAGAGATACTTTTTATATAAAGAATATTTTCATTTAAAGAGTAAATGCTCTCTTGTGAAATGGTAGATATTTTCTTGTTAAGTAGATCTAGTTCATAGAGTATTTTATGGCTTGCTGCTGAGAGTGCCATAATAGCATAGAGACCATCTGTACTATCCTCTTTTACTTCTGAGTGTAGAGAATTTGCAATGATTTTATACCCTATAATACGAATCCCTATTTTTTGGATAATTTCTTGTGCTTCATCATCATCTTTAAGATAATTACTCTCTTTTATTGAAGAAAGATTATTTGAAAGTTTACTATATAAAGTAACACTTTTTGTTTGATAATCATTTTGTACTTGTACTGCATTGTTGATAGTCATATAGTTGATCTTTTGTAAGATACTATTAATATTGTTTGTTTCATTTTGCATTTTTGTTATTGATTTATGATTCTTATTAATAATGTCAAAAAAGATATTAGTTGTTATGTAAAACATAATAGTTACAAGAAGAATAGTAAGTGCAGAAATAGCTGTTGTAATATTTAGCTTGATTAAAAGTCTTACATTATTTAAAAGTTTAGTCATAACTAAAAATTAACACTCATTTTAAGATAAATAGAATTCAAAGAGTCAAGAGTGTTTTCTGCATTTTGCATAGAAGATGTTATCTTTTGACTCTCTCCTACATACCATCCACTTCTTGTATAGTTGTAGTCTATGTTAATATATCCAAGTCGAAGATTTGAATATCTATTTATTACATACATAAAGTAAGCTTCATAAGCATTTCCTCTTGTTGAGAGTTTATTATAAATATCAAAAGAGCCTTGCGTTAAATTTATCCAATTTTGGCTTCCATAGTTGTACTCAAAGCCTAGTTTGTAAGTTTGCTCTTGACCTAGACCATAACGTAGGCCTATCCAAGTAGAGTAACCTGATTTATCACTAGTATCACCTGATTGACTTAATAAACCACCATAATTTAAGTAACCTTTGCCATTGGGGTGTGCAATACTGTATCCAAAATGTGTAAAGAAATCTAAGTTAGTATCTTTTAAGTTTGTAAATTCGAACATAGCTCCATATAAATCTACAGATCCTATATCTATATTTGTACTTGTGTTATTATCAAGAGGATTAGCAACTATGTTGAGCATTTTAGAATAACTGAGTTGAATCAGACTATTATCAATAGTTGGTACTGTTGTGTCTAAAAAAAGTCCAAAAACATTTGTATCTTCAATATCATTATTTGAAGCTCCTACAAAGGCATTTCCAATATTTTGAGATGTTTCAGAGTATCCGAAACCTTTTGAATACCCAATCCTAAAAAAACTTTTAGGGTTATGTAGAATTTTTGAGATATTTGTAGTAAGGACTAATCCATCTGCCGCACCATCATAAAGAAGTGCAGAGTAAGTTCCTTTTCTTGTGCTATTATCTTTAAACTGATTACTTGGTCCATCTGTACTAGGTTGACGACCTATCGTAAGAGCCATAGGGAGTAGAGAATCTTGATAAAAAAACCAGTTTATATAAGCTCTTTCAACATATAGGGCACTATTAGAAGGGACTCTACCTTGCATGTTGTCATAATAGCTATAGGGATGAATATTACTTGTACCCCAGTATTTATACATAGATAAACGACTATAAAAGTTCATATTTTTAGAGATATCTGCTTTCATATTAATCATAAGCTTATTACTCCAAATATTGCTACTTGCAACACTTCTTCCATCCGCATATTTTTTATTAAAATTATCTAAGTTCGTTTTAAAAGTGAGTCCAAAGTCTATTTTATCTTTAAAGGAGTTGGCTTCTACCTCTTCTGTATAGTCAATAGAATCTTCTATTGCTTCAGCATTCTCTTTTTGATTCTTTTTTAAAGTTGTTATCTCATTTTTGAGTGATGTGACTTCTTTTAGCAGTTGATCTACTGTTTCTTGCTCCGTTTTATCAAAAGCATTTAAACTCAGTACTAAAAAAAGAAAAAAAAGTATATTATATTTCATTTATATTCCTGCTATTGTTGGCTGGTCTGAATCGATGGCATGTTTGATAAGGTATTTTTTTAGAATATTTTTTTCTTGAACTGATAACTTATATATATGATAGCGTTTCATCTTTTTTTCTGATTGAAAAATTCTTTCCCATTGAACAATGGCTTTAGAACCAGCAGAAAGATTTAAACTTTTAGCAAGTATTTCAGTTCCTGAACTATTTGCATAAACGAATGAAAAGAGTGTAAGAAGTAAAATTAAAAATTTCATTTTCAGCCTATTTAGTTGTTTAGAAAT
>Ga0256826_1001973_pt1 | contig 12672 bp, 12 predicted proteins | sample CV79metaG_FD_185975 | JGI IMG/M metagenome (GOLD analysis project Ga0256826, IMG submission 185975) | Hydrothermal vent microbial communities from East Pacific Rise, Pacific Ocean - CV79 | ecosystem: Environmental > Aquatic > Marine > Hydrothermal vents | place: Pacific Ocean: East Pacific Rise...
AAGAGCATCATATACGGAATTATCACCATGTGGATGGTATTTTCCGATACAATTCAAGCTTATACTTCCATTTACAAAGAACTCATGCTCATCTTCAACAGTAAAATCATAAGTTATCTCATCTTTAATTTTTCTAACTTTTTTAACTTTGATAAATCTTATCTTATTATCTACTATATATTCAAGGTGTTCATATAGCTTTGTATCTAATCTTTTAAGTTTTTCAAGAATATTTAACTCTTCTATACTATCAGAATATAATCTAATATTATCTGATAACTCTTTGGCATATCTAATTTTTGTACCATTTTTATATTTGATACCCAATCTAAACTTTTTACCATCTTCACCTTTGTACCAACCAGCACCAAGATGTTTTTGAGAGAAAATATCAAAAACTTTTTTGGCAAAATATGGTAAATAACTTGTAAGAGTTGGTGAGTTAGACTCTTTAAAAGCCTCTAATCTATCTCTTTTCTTTTGATTAATTAGTTCTAATTTACCTTTGAAAAAATAAGCATTGCTCCCTGTAAAAGTTAGATTATAACAGTTATAGTTAGAAGTTATCTCTTTATTATTAAGTATATGAATATCACCTTTATTAGATGATTTTATAATATTTGAAACTACTCCAAATCTATCAAATAGTAAAATTCCTAATTTTCTTAAAAATTGATGAGATACAGAAGTGATTACTATCTCATTTGTACCATTATCTCTAATAAATCCATCTCCATCTATAAATCCACTCACAAATGATAATAGAGATTTATTTGAAAAGCTTAAAATAGTAGAGTTAATATCTATGTTATGGCTATATTTATTAGTTATATCAAATTTTTCTAAAAATGCTTTTGATTTCTTTTTACTTGATATTTTTAGAGTATTTGTAGTTTTAGTTTTGTGTAGTTTTACTTTGACATCAAATATATCTTTAATATATTCTAAAACTTCTATTTGAGAATTGGCAAAATTAAGATAATTCATATCTCTATATCTATCAATATTCCCATCAGATAAAAACATACCCAAAGCATAAGTCTCACCTCTTGAATATTTATCTTTCATATCCATTAGAGATGGTTGCATAATTAAATAGTCACTATCTGTTAAATCTTTTGACTCTTTAAACTCATATTTTAAATCATTATTAAAAGTCTTAAACTTATGACCCAAAGTTACTCTATTTTCAAAAATATTAATTTCTGGAGTTACTTTGAGAAGAGGTTGTTCTGGTTGATAAAATAGTTCTGTTACAGGCTTTATACCTTTTTGAGTATATACTTTATCCCCTACCTCTACATCTTCTATGGCAATAAGCCCTCTTGTCGTAGATACTAAAGAACCAGCAACCAAACAATCCCCAACAATCCTAGCAGATTTTTTATATGGACTTCTAAATGATAAGTTAAGGTCACTCATAGCATATAGTATTCTCCTATGAACTGGTTTTAATCCATCTCTAGCATCTGGTAATGCCCTACCTATAATTACACTCATAGAGTAATCAAGATAACTACTCTTAATACTATCTTCTATTAATATATCATCTATGTTATCTACATTAGATAAGATGTCCATAAAAATCCTTTAGAAATTCAAAATTATTGATAGATATTATATCCAAAAATTGCTTTGACTATGTTTCTAAAAGTATCTTATAAAAGAATAGATTATATTTATTATTAAATATTGATATTAATCAAGAAACCTTTAGGCTTAAAGTGATAAACTAATATCGTTACTATATTCAAAAGGAGAGAAATATGGCACTTTCAAGAAGAGATTTCTTAAAGAGTTCAGCAGCAGCTTCAGCAGCAGCGGCTGTTGGTATGAGCGTTCCATCTAGTCTGGAGGCTTCAGCAAATGAAGCTCAAAAAGATTGGAGATGGGATAAGGCAGCATGTAGATTTTGTGGTACTGGTTGTGGTATTATGATGGCTACTAAAGGTGGTAAAATTGTAGCAGTTAAGGGAGACCCAGCAGCTCCTGTAAATAGAGGTCTTAACTGTATTAAAGGTTACTTTAATGCTAAGATTATGTATGGTTCAGATAGACTTAAGCAACCATTACTTAGAATGGACTCTAAAGGTAACTTTGATAAAAAAGGTAACTTTAAACCTGTTTCATGGAAAAGAGCATTTGATGAGATGGAAAAACATGCTAAAAAAGCATTAAAACACGGTGGACCTGAGTCTGTTGCTGTATTTGCATCTGGTCAATATACAGTTATGGAAGGTTATGCAGCTCAAAAAATGATGAAAGCTGGTTTCCGTTCAAATGCAATTGATCCAAATGCTAGACACTGTATGGCTTCTGCTGTTGTTGGTTTCTATCAAACATTTGGTATTGATGAGCCAAGTGGTTGTTATGATGATATTGAGCTAACTGATACTATTGTATCTTGGGGTTCAAATATGGCAGAAATGCACCCAATTCTTTGGTCTCGTGTAACTGATAGAAAATTATCAGACCCAGATAGAGTAAAAGTAATATCTATTCAAACTTATACTCATAGAACATCTGATATTGCTGATACAGAGATTTTATTCTCTCCAAGTACTGATTTAGCTATTTGGAACTATGTCGCTCGTGAAATTGTTATGAGAGATGAAAAAGAGAAAATTATTGATTGGGATTTCATTAAAAAACATATTGTATTTACAGCTGGACCTGTAAATATTGGTTATGGTATGAGAAGATCAAATGAAAAATCTATAAAAGATGGTAAATATACAGCTCTTGAAATGGAAACTATTTCTAAAGAGATGGAGAAAAAAGTATCTGCTAAAGAAGCACCTGCATTAGAACCTTATGGATATAAAGAGGGTGATACAATTAAACATACTGGTGGTACTCTTAAACACTGGCATATCTCTTTTGAAGATTACAAAAAATCATTAGAACCATATACACTTGACTATACAGCTAAGATTGTAAAAGGTGACCCTGATGAAGATATTGAAGTATTCAAGAAAAAATTACAACAATTAGCTGATCTTTATATTGAAAAAGATAGAAAAGTTGTATCTTTCTGGACAATGGGTATGAATCAACATACTAGAGGTACTTGGGTAAATACACTTTCGTACAATGTTCACTTTATGCTAAATAAACAAGCTAAACCAGGAAATGGTGCATTCTCACTAACAGGTCAACCTTCAGCGTGTGGTACTGCTAGAGAAGTTGGTACATTCTGTCACAGATTACCTGCTGATATGATGGTTAAAAATCCTAAACATAGAGCAATTGCAGAGAAAAAATGGATGATTCCAGATGGTACTCTTAATGGTGTTGGTAAACAACATATTATGAAAATCCATAGAGATATTGAAGATGGTTTAGTTAAATTTGCATGGGTAAATGTATGTAATCCTTACCAAGATTCAGCATCTGCTACTCACTGGATTAAAGCAGCTAGAGAGATGGATAACTTTATTGTTACTTCTGATGGTTACCCTGGTATTTCTGCTAAAGTATCTGACCTTGTACTTCCATCTGCTATGATTTATGAAAAATGGGGTGCTTATGGAAATGCTGAGAGAAGAACACAACATTGGAGACAACAAGTTTTACCAGTAGGTGATGCGATGTCTGACACATGGCAATGGATGGAGTTCTCTAAAAGATTTACAGTAAAAGACCTTTGGGGTGAGTGGAAACCAAGTGGACCTAGAAAAAAAGCTCTTCCATCTGTAATTAAAAAAGCTAAGAAAATGGGTTATAAAGAAGATACAACTATGTTTGATATTCTTTTTAACAACAAAATAGCAAGAAGTTATAAACTAGATGCTAATGACCCTATCCAAAAAGGTTATGATAATACTGAGTGTCTAGGTGATAGCAGAAATGTTAAAGGTGAAGATGGTAAAGTATTTAAAGGTTATGGATTCTTTGTACATAAATACCTATTTGAAGAGTATGCAGCATTTGGTAGAGGACATGGGCATGACCTTGCTCCATTTGATATGTACCACAAAGTTAGAGGACTTAAATGGCCAGTTGTTGATGGAAAAGAGACACAATGGAGATTTAATGCTAAATATGACCCTTATGCAGCAAAAGCAGTAAAAGAGAGTGGTAATTCTCACGCATTCTATGGAAAACTTGCTAAGAAACTTTTACAAGGTAGCTTAACAGCACCAGATAAAAAACTTGGTAAAAAAGCTCTTCCAAACAAAGCTAAAATATTTGCAAGACCATATATGGATCCACCAGAAATGCCAGATGAAAAATATGATACTTGGTTATGTACAGGTAGAGTTCTTGAACATTGGCATTCAGGTACAATGACTATGAGAGTTCCTGAATTATATAGAGCTGTACCAGAAGCATTATGTTATATGCACCCAGAAGATGCTAAGAAAAAAGGTCTTAAAAGAGGTGCTTTATGTTGGGTTGAATCAAGAAGAGGTAAAGTTAAAGCAAGAGTTGAAACTAGAGGTAGAAATAGACCTGCTAGAGGACTTGTATTTGTACCTTGGTTTGATGAGAAAGTATTTATCAATAAAGTATGTCTTGATGCTACTTGTCCAATGTCAAAACAGACAGATTACAAAAAATGTGCTGTTAAAATTTATAAAGCATAATTGATGGCAAACTCCAACAACAACAGACGAAAGTTTATGACGACGACCCTTCAAAGCGTAGGTTTAACAGCTCTTGGTGGTTTGTTGTGGAGTGGCTATAGTGATGAAGTAAAAGCATCACCATTGGTACTAAGACCACCTGGTGCAATTAAAGAAGAGGATTTTTTAACTGCTTGTATAAAGTGTGGATTATGTGCCGAAGCTTGTCAAAATAGAGATACAAATATAGATATGATAACAGGCAAAGCAAAACAAGGAACACTCAAAATGGCAAAAGGTGGTGACCATAAATTAATTGGTACACCATTTTTTATACCAACAGAAGTTCCTTGTTATATGTGTGAAGATATTCCTTGTGTACCTGTATGTCCATCTGGTGCGTTAAATATAGCTTCTGTATCTAATGATAAAGGTGAGCTTGATATTAATAAATCAAGAATGGGATTAGCAGTAGTCCACAAAGAATCTTGTATAGCATTTTGGGGGATACAGTGTGATGCTTGTTATCGTGCTTGTCCTTTACTTGATTCAGCAATTACAATAGAGTATCAAAAAAATGATAGAACTGGAAAACATGCTTTTTTACTTCCTATCGTTCATGATGATGTATGTACTGGTTGTGGATTATGTGAAAAGGCTTGTGTTACAGAGAAACCTGCTATATTTGTATTGCCAAATGATGTATCTAAAGGAAAAGCTGGAGACCATTATGTCAAAGGTTGGGATAAAAATGATGAGAAGCGTGTAGAAAATGCTGAAGCAGAAGAGACAACAACAGAATTATCCAAAAAGGGTAATGCTGGTGATTATCTAAATTCAGGGGAGTTATACTAATGAAAAATATTAAATATCTACTCCTAAGACGGATAACACAAATTACAATTTTAGTTCTGTATTTTGGAGCAAATGCTTATGGTTGGAAAATGCTATCTGGAACTTTTGGCTCATCACTACTTATGGGATTTATACCTCTAGCTGATCCATATACCACACTTCAAGTGTTGGCAACAGGATTTATGTTAGGAGCTGATGTACTTTTGGGTGCTGGAATTATAATTCTTTTTTATATGGTAGTTGGTGGAAGAGCTTTTTGTAGTTGGGTTTGTCCTATTAATATGGTGACAGACTTAGCAAATTGGCTTAGACGCAAACTAAAACTTGATAAAGAAGAGGTCAATTATAGATTTTTGAAACGAAATACAAGATACTGGATAATGGTATTAGGTATTATTGTTTCTGCTGTAGTTGGAATTTCGGCATTTGAAGTATTAAGTCCTATTACAATTATGCAAAGAGGTATTATATTTGGTTTTGGTGCTGGAATTTCACTTATTTTAGCAATATTTCTATTTGATATATTTGGTGTAAGAAATGGTTGGTGTGGGCATCTATGTCCTTTAGGTGCTACCTATTCACTAATTGGAAAAACAAGTTTAATTAGGGTAAATCACGACCATGAAGCTTGTACAAATTGTATGAAGTGTAAGGTTGTATGTCCTGAAAATCATGTACTACACATGATAAACAAAGAGAGTATTATGGTACTTAATGGAGAGTGTAGTAATTGTGGGCGTTGTATTGATGTTTGTGATGATGATGCTCTTGAATTTGGTATTAGAAGTTATATAAAAAATAGTAAAAAATAGGGGGAAACAAAAATGGTAAAAGTTATAAAAACAATTGCATTAGTTGCACTTCTTGCTCCTGCGTTATATAGTGCAGATGTTGTAGATATTAACAAAGAGGCTAACTCTAAAACTAATCTTACAAAAGATGATTTAGGTAACAAAAAAGAGGTTACTGAAACAGTTTTAGGACTTAGAAAAACAGACCTTTATAGCGAAGAGGCTGAAACAACAGGTATGAAAACAAACTATGGAACAGATGCACCTGGTACATCAAAAAGACTTGAAAGAGCATTTCAAGATGCACCACCAATGGTTCCACACTCAGTAGAGGGATTATTACCAATTACAGCAAAAAACAATGCTTGTACAGGTTGTCATATGCCAGCAGTTGCTCCAGCAATGAAAGCAACTCCTATTCCAAAATCTCACTTTATGAATTTTAGACCAAAAAATAAAGTTCTTGGAAAAATGTTTAAAAAAGAAGTTGATAACCTAAAAAATGAAGTTCATATTGAAAAATTAAATAAATTATCAATGGCTAGATTTAACTGTTCTCAATGTCATGCTCCTCAATCAAGAGGTGAATTAGCTGTATCAAATACATTTGAGGGTGGTTTCTCAGATAAAGATGGTAAAAGTAAATCAAATTGGTATGATAGAATGACTGATGATTTAGCTACTGTTGGTGAAGGTAATTCAATAGTAACAGAAAAAGATATTAAAAATGAAAATTCTGCTGCTGGTAAGACTGTATGGCATCACTAGATGGCAGAAAAATTAAATAGAAGAGAGCTTTTTAGCTCTCTTACATCTTCTTTTAAAGAACAAGATAAAATAATCTTAAGACCACCATATTATAGTGATGAGGCTGATTTTCATAAATATTGTATTGATTGTGTTGATAAACCTTGTATCAATATTTGTGAAGAGCAGATAATTAAATTATCTGATGATGGTACAGTAGAGCTTGATTTAAATAAGAGTGGTTGTACATATTGTGATGAGTGTGCCGAAGTTTGTGAAAAAGATGTATTAAAAATAGAAAATATTTCTAATATTAATGCAAAAATAGAGATAGATATACTAAAATGTCTTAGTTGGAATAGTACAATGTGTTTTAGTTGTAAAGAACCATGTATTGACAACGCTATTAGTTTTATAGGAATGTTTAGGGCAGAGATTATAGCTGATAAATGTACAAGTTGTGGTTTTTGTATATCTAGGTGTCCTGTTGAAGCTATAACAATCAGTAGATAAGGAGAAGAAATGGCAGTAAAATTTATATCAAAAGTAGAACCAAATGGATTAGGTGGTTGGTTTATTCGTCTAAGTGATACTACAGAAGAAGATAGTGAAGTAATTTGTAATAATTTAGAAGAGTATGCTACTCAAATAGAAGATATGGGTGCTGAGTATGGTGGTGATATAGAGGTAGAATGGGTACGAGATAAAGCATTAAGCCCAGCAAGTATTCAAGACCTTCAAGAACAGATGGCAATTATGCAAGAGAAGTATCAAGAAGAGATAAATAAAATCAATGAAAATGAGAATGGTCATGAGTTTAATCCCAACAATCAATAAGTTTATATTATTAATAGCCTTTATCACTATATCTAATGCAATAGAACCTAGTTTTATCTATAAGGGTAGTGGAGGAGTAACAGACTTAGTATATCAAAACTCTAAACTATACTCTGCCACAGCTGAGGGTAAAATAGATATTTATGATACAACCTCTCAGAAATTAATTCAAACTATTGAAGTACCTAAAATCAAAGATTTTATCGGAGATAAAGTAGCATCTAAAATATATTCTGTAGATATAATTGATAATAAAATTATGATGGCATCTCAAGGACAAATGGGATATAGAAGAGTACATATATTTCAAGATGATAAACTAAAAGAGTTAATATCAATAAAACAATCATATACAATTAGTAAAGCAAAATTTGTAAATAAAGATAGATTACTTATATCTCTACTAAGTAATGAACTGATTTTATATGATATTCCAAACTCAAAAGCACTTTATAGAAAGCAAATATCAGCTTCAAAGTTTTCTAATTTTGTATTAAACGAAGATAAAAGTAGAGTTATTATAGTTGATGAGAGTGGAGATTTGAAACTAATTGATGTAAAAAATGGTAAAATCATCAAAGAGTTTAAAGGACAAAATGTAGATAATGTATTTCAACTTGATTATAAAGAGGGTATAATTATCACAGCAGGTCAAGATAGAAGATGTGCTATATACTCTGATAATGATAAAGTAGCTTATTATAAAGAGGGGACATTTCTAATATATAGTGCAGGGCTCAGTCCAAGTGGTAAAATAGGAGCTTTTGCAAGTGATGAAAATAATAATATCACACTTTTTGATACAACAAGCAAGGCAAACCTATACAAATTAGGACACCACAAAGCAACAATTAGTAATATTTTATTTATTAATGAAAAAGAGTTATTTACAGCTAATGATAGTGATGAGATAAATTATTGGAAATTAAACTAAAGGAAATTAAATGAATATATCAAGTATAGTAGTACAAACACTACCAAAATATTTAGATGGAGTAGTACAAGCACTAAAAGATTGTGAAGCATGTGATTACCACCTACACGATACAAAAGGTAGAGTAATTATCACAATAGAGGGCGAGGGAGTACAAGAAGAACTTGCCAAACTTAGAATAGTAGAAGCAATCCCAAATATTATGTCTGCTGAAATGCAAATGGCATATAGTGAAGATGAACTAGATGAACACATGGAAAAATTAGAAAATGCTGATTTAGTTCCAAAAATGCTAAATGATGATAATATATCAGTAGATAATATTATATATAGAGGCGATTTAAAGAAAAAAGATTTAGAAGGGTTTGCTAGAGATTTTGATAGAGTAGAGTAAAAATAAGGTGTTGTCCCCTGACAACACCAATATCCTAATAAAAATAATAAAAAACTTATCTTTACCTTTTATAAAAATATGATATACTTATGTAAATAACATAGTATAAGGTAGTATCAAAATGAAAAGAGCAGTAAATTTAAGACTTGATGAGAGTATAATCTATACATTAAACCAATTAGCAGATGAATTAAATACTACAAAAACAGAAATTATTGAAAAAGCTCTAAAACTTTTCTCAAAAACAAAACAAAATGAACAAAACAGACTTTTAGAATATGCTGGGATATTAAAAAATAGTGAAGCTGATAATTTATTAAATGATATTCAAAATAGTAAAAATTCAAAAGATTTTGAGATAAATCTATGAAAAATAAGATTTATATTTTAGATAGTGATATTTTAATATATTTTTTAAAAGGTCAAAAAGAAGTTATTGATAAAATTATATCTCTACCCAAAGATGATTTATATATAACTATTATAAACTATACAGAGCTTCTATATGGAATATATAATTCAAATAAAATTACTCAAAATAGAGAAAAGATATTACCTTTTTTAGATAACTTTACAATATTACAATTTGATAAAAATTCAAGTGAAATATTTGCTAAATTAAAAGCAAAACTTAAAAAGAAAGGTAACATAATAGCAGATATGGACTTAATGATAGCTAGTATTACTATATCAAATAAAGCTACTTTATTTACAAATAATTTAAAACATTTTAAAAGGATAGAAGAGTTAGAGATATTAGAATTATAGGTGGTATTTATTATTTTTTAGATAGATGGGTATAATAAGTATTTATTTTTGATAATTTTTGTTCTATCTCATTTTTAGTCATTAAATCTCAAGTATTTTTTATATTCTTATATTCAGCTATGATATCTTCTATCATAGTAGTTTCCATATTAATACCATTAATAGACTCTTCTATTGCTTTTTGTGTATCTTTATTTGGGATTTTTACTTTAGAAAATAATCCCTTAAATATCTCTTTCGCTTTATTTTTTATATCTATTGTTTCTTTAAAAAAGATAATCACTTAAAAACCCTCTTAGCTACCACATCATGAGAGTGCATTCCATCTGAAAAATCACTATTTTTAAAGTTATATATAATATGTGGATTATATGAGCCTTTTAGTTCTATATCCATATCTTTGGCAAAATCTTTTAAATATTTCTCTACTATATCAATATACTTATATTTTGGATTTTTAGATAGTATATCATAGGTTAGTGGGTGATATGGTGGAAGGTAGAATATTATATTTATATCTTTGGATTTAAGATATTTGATAAAATCTTCAAATAGTTTGGTATTGCTTAATTTATTATAATTACTTAATAGATATACTTTACCTTGAGTATATTTTTTGGCCTTTTTTAGGACAAGGTTTGGTTTGATATATCTTCGTTTATACTCATAATATCTTGAACCATCTATATCTTTGATTGTATCATCTATATCTGTGCTATTAGCTATATAAAAGGCTTTTCCATTATTTGCTAAAAGAGTTTTAAAAAATTTGATATTAGTGATGGTGTAATCATAATTTATTAACTGTTTCCATTTAGCCATATTTATATCTATACTCTTTTTTGGCTTTTGATGATAGATTTGAGCAAGTTCAAAATTATAACAATTCTCTATACTTTTCCATTTATTATGCTTACTATTTTTATTAAATATCCATGGGTCTATTCCTAAAATAATAGTTTTGGGTAGATATTTGGCTATCTTCTCATAAGCACCAATAATTGCTATATAATCATCTAATATTGCTCCTGTTACAGAGTGATTAAAGAAGTTTTTATTAGATGTTATAAATTTTTTTCTAATTTGTAGGCTTCTTGATGAACCAATGGCTATAATATCATTTTTGTCGTTTAGATTTTGGATTATTAGTTTTTGAAAAGCTCTCTCATCATAGTTTTTTAATCCTGCTATAATTTTGCCATCTGTAATAGCTTTTGCTCCATCTAATAGATAATTAGAGTTGCCAAATATTCCTAAGCTATCTACTCTATAATTAAATATAGTAATAGCTAATATAATTAAAACTGTTGTAATTGAGGTATATTTTATCCAAATAATATCTTTTTTCATAATCAAAACCTAAAGTATAAAAACTCAGAATAGCCACTAAGTTTATAAAATGAGATAACAAATGCTACTATAAAAATCAAGCTATTAAGTAGGGTTGGTTTAAATAATTTAAGTTGTTCCATAGAGTTTTTGAAGAGTAATACTATTATAAATCCAACTACAAGCCATAAAACTATATCTTTATTGGCATCTATATTTGTGATAAAAGCTCCAAATTCAATATTATACTCTTCTAATATAATTAGTTTAGCCTTGAGAAATGGTGGAAGCACTACATTATCTAAGCTAAACATACTCCCAAGGACTTTAAGGGCATCTCCCCAATTTTTGGCTCTAAAAAATATCCAAGCTATATTTACAAAGTTAAAGGTAATAATCCACCCTAGCCAACTCCATAATTTAATCCCTAAACTACTCCAAGCCCTATGAATAACAATCGCTACTCCATGTAAAAATCCCCAAAATAAAAAAGTCCAACCAGCACCATGCCAAATTCCACCAATGATAAAAGTAACCAAAAGATTACTATATGTCCTAAACTCCCCTTTTCTATTGCCACCAAGAGGGATATATATATAATCTCTTAAAAATCTGCTCAAAGTTATATGCCATCTTCTCCAAAAGTCTTGAATATTAGTCGCTTTATATGGGCTATTAAAGTTAATTGGTAGTTTAATATTAAATAGAAGTGCTACTGCTATTGCCATATCTGTATATCCACTAAAATCAAAATATAGTTGAAATGTATATGATAGACTTGTAGCCCAAGCTTCAAATAGATTTAGGGTTGTAGCATTATCAAATCCTGAAGTAGCCCATAGAGCAAAAGTATCAGCTATTACAACCTTTTTAAAGAGTCCAATAGAAAAGATAAATAGTCCAATAGATATATTTCTATAATTGATTACTCTATTTTTGCTATCTTCAAATTGAGGCATCATCTCTTTGTGATGGACGATAGGCCCTGCTATTAATTGAGGAAAAAATGTAACAAATAGAGCATAATTTAAAAAATCATACTCTTTGGTTTCTCCTTTGTAGCTATCAACTAAATATGATATTTGTTGAAATGTAAAAAATGAGATAGCCAAAGGCAGGGCTAAATGTAAAAGTCCAATATTAGTATCCAAAGCTAAATTTATATTTTCAATAAAAAAATCACTATATTTAAAATATCCAAGAAGTGCTATATTTGATATAATTCCAAATATAAGTATAAATTTATTAGATATATTTAGAGTATGTTTATGAAAACTATTTCCTATAATATAGTTAAATAGCATTGAAAATAGAATTAAAGGAAGATATATTATATTCCACCAACTATAAAAAAATAGACTACTAAAAACCAAAAAACCTTTGCTAATAACACTATATTTCTTGTAATTTAGATAAAAATAGATAAAAAATGTAATTGGTAAAAATGCG
>Ga0256826_1001974_pt1 | contig 12671 bp, 13 predicted proteins | sample CV79metaG_FD_185975 | JGI IMG/M metagenome (GOLD analysis project Ga0256826, IMG submission 185975) | Hydrothermal vent microbial communities from East Pacific Rise, Pacific Ocean - CV79 | ecosystem: Environmental > Aquatic > Marine > Hydrothermal vents | place: Pacific Ocean: East Pacific Rise...
AGAGAAGAAAACAAAAGAGAAAAGATATAAAATATCTCTTTTTTTTAACTCTTTTTATCTTTTAATTGTTACTTTTTATCCTGTTAGTTTTTATCTTTTGAATAAGGTTTGGTTATAGAAAGATTTTATAATATAATTATAGATAAAAATCAACCTTAGGATATTGTATGCGTTTAGAAAAAAAAGCAACCGTTGTTTCTACATCAGTAGCAGGGGTTTTAGTTATTATGAAGATGACTGTTGGACTTTTAAGTGGCTCTATTGCTGTTTTAGCATCTGCAATAGATTCTCTTTTAGATTTAACTGTTTCTCTCTTTAACTATTTTGCATTAAGCAATGCTGAAAAAAATCCTGATGATAATTTTCATTTTGGAAGAGGGAAAATAGAACCTCTTGCAGCAGTAATAGAGGGAACAGTTATCTCTCTTTCTGCTCTTTTCATACTTTATGAAGCTATCAATAAAATTATCCATCCACGAAATATGGAACAGATGACAGAAAGTATTGCTGTTATGATAGCCTCATTTATTATAACTGCCTTTCTTGTTGCTTTCTTAAATTATGTTGCTAAAAAAACAAAAAATATGGTTATAAGAGCAGATGCTTTACACTATAAAACAGACCTTTTTTCTAATGGTTCAATTTTAATCGCATTAACTCTTATCTCTATGACTGGAGAACAATTAATCGACCCTATTTTAGGTGTTGGTATCGCTTTTTATATGATATATTCTGCTATCCCTATTATTAAAGAGGGTATTTTAATGCTTTTGGATGCAGCATTACCTCAAGAGGATATAGAAAATATAAAAAAAATTATAGATGCAGAACCTATTATTACAGATTTTCATTATTTACAAACACGAGAATCAGGTTCTGAAATCTTTATCTCAGTTCATACTGTATTTAACATAGATATATCTCTCTATGATGCACATCTTATAGCTGATAAAGTGGAAGAGAAAATAAAAAAACTTTTTGAAGATAAAAAAACTCATATCTTAATTCATATGGACCCTTATGACGATTCAGAGATGAATAAGATTGAAAACAGATATTAAAACAAAGGAAAAATAGATGATAGTACATATAGTGATGTTTAAATTTAAAGAGGATAATAAATTAGAAAATATCCAAAAAGTTAAAGAGGCCTTAAATACTCTTAAAGAGAAGATAGAGGTATTACAATCGTTAGAAGTTGGAGTAAACTTTAATCAATCAGAGAGAGCATTTGACCTCTCTCTCTATTCCACTTTTAAAACAGAAGAGGATTTAAAAACTTATGCTATTCATCAAGAGCATTTAAAAGTTGTTGAACTTATCAAAACTGTTACACTTGAATCTAAAGTTGTAGATTATATTTTATAATTCATCTACATTACGTTGCTTCAATATTTGAGGCAACACAAAATGGTTAAAATGTAAACTACTAATAGGCTTTTTCAAAAAGTGGCGTACACCACTCTCCTTCATCTTTATATAGCTCTCTTTTGTTTCATCTCCACTAATCGCAAAAAATGTTTTTTTTAGATTTGGTAAAAGAGTAAAAACCTGTTTTGCAAATTCAAAACCATCCATCAAAGGCATATTAATATCGCTAAATACAATATCTGCACCATTTAGTTTTATAAAATCTATCGCTTTATGACCATCTTCAAATGAAAACATCTCATCATCCTCTACACCTAAATCCTCTAGGTAAGATTCTATTATCATTCGAACAGTAAGTGAATCGTCTAAAATTATTATTTTCATAAGTAGATTTTATCCTATTAGTAGTAAACAATCACTTAATCAAGTATATCGTGAAGCTTATTTGCATCTGCCATTTTTTGATTTAGTTTATCCCACTCTTCATTTTTTATATTCTCTTTTAAAAGTGATAACTCCTCTTCAAAAAGTTCTATCGCTTCAAGAAGATTTGAACTATTTTGTTTAAAAATATCCTCCCACATATAGGGTGAACTTTTTGCTAAACGACTCATAGAACGAAATCCTCCAGCAGCCAAAGCTAAAATATCATTTTTATTTTCCTGCTTCATAACTGTATTTGCTATGGAGTAAGATATTGCATGAGGCATATGAGATATAAAAGCAGCGTGACGGTCATGCTCTTGAGATTTCATAAAATATTTTTTCATCTCTAAACTTTTAAAAATCTTTTTTGCTATCTCCCTTTGATACTCTCCACTCTCCTCCAAGTCACAAAGTACAACTACTTTACTAGTATATAAACCTTCAATAGCTGAATATGGGCCAAAATTTTCAGTTCCTGTCATAGGATGAGCTCCTACAAAATTTTTACGTATTTGTTGAGGAACAGAACGTAAAATAAGCTCTTTTGTACTTCCTAAATCTATAATCGTTGTTGTTGATGGTATATCTACCAACTTTTGAAGCATAGCGATAACACCATCTACTGGTATAGCTAAAAAGATAACATCTACATCCATAAGTGCCTCAAAATCTATAATCTTTTCTACTAAGTTTAATGATAAAGCATCTTTTTGATGTTGTTCGTTATGGTCAAGACCTACTATTGTTTTTATAAAATCGACTTTTTTAAGGCTAAGAGCTAACGAACCACCCATTAAACCTAGTCCTACTATTGCTATATTCATTTTCATTCTTTTAAATTATTTGTGAAATTATACTTAATTAACTTAATATTTACCACATAGTAGATAGAATTCAACTTAAACTATAAAGATGGAATTTTAATGAAAATATTTTTAGCCCTTGTGCTTTTTCTCCTCTCTACGCTCTCTTTTGCGCAAACAATTAAATCGATAAATTATGATGGAATGGTTCATCTTTCAAAACCTGTGGCACTTAGGATGCTTGATTTTGAAGTTGGTGATAACATTGATGATAAAAGTATAGATACAGCGATTAAAAACTATTTTAATCAAGGTTATTTTAATGACGTATGGGTTGAGATAGAAGATGAAAACCTGACATTTTATTTTAAAGAGAAGCCTATCATATCTAAAGTGGCGCTCAAAGGGTGGAAAGAGAATGATGAAGATGTTCAAGAAAATATTATTCAGATAAAAAAAGGGACTCTTTACAGTGAACGTAAACTTGAATCTGCAAAAAAAAGAATTATTGAAGCTATCAGTCAAGATGGCAAGATAGATAGTGTTGTTGAGATTCAAAAAGAGTATCTTGAAAATGGAAGTATGAAGGTCACTTTTCTTGTAAATGAGGGTGAAGAGATAGTTATAGATAAAGTTAATTTTAATGGTATCAAAGGGCTAAATAGCGATGATTTTGATGATGTTATAGCCAATAAAGAACATCAATGGATGGGTTGGCTTTGGGGAAGAAATGATGGAAAGATGAGTCTAAGAGATTTAGAATATGATAATCTTAGAATGCGTGACCTTTATATGCAAAATGGATATTTAGATGCCATCGTAAAAGCACCTTTTGTAAGAGTAAATTTTAACCACTATTTAGCAGATATAAGTTATCAGATTGAGGAGGGAGATGTTTATACTATCAACTCTATCTCTATTGAACAAGATGAAAATGTTATAGATAATAAAATACTAAAAGAGAAGATGAAATTAGCTGTTGGAGATATTTTTAATATTAAAACATTCCGTGAAGATGCTGATAAAATCAAAACTGCTATTGCTGATTTAAGTTATGCCTTTGTTCAAGTTGTTCCAGACCTTAAAAAAGATAAAGAAAAAAATAGTGTAGATATTATCTTTAGAGTTCATGCTGGAGATAAAGTAAAAATTAGAGATGTTATTATCTCTGGAAATACAAGAACACTTGATAGAATTATTCGACGTGAGATGTTTTTAGGACCTAAGGATATGTACTCTTTAACAGATTTAAGAGATTCTCGTCATGCTTTAGGGAGATTAGGATTTTTTGATGGAAATACTATTGAAGAGCGTCGTATAGACAATAAAACGATAGATTTAGTTGTAAAAGTAAAAGAAGCAGCAACGGGTAACATACAGTTAGGTGGTGGATATGGGAGCTATGGAGGTTTACTTTTAAGTGTATCAGTTGATGATAGAAATATTTTTGGTTCAGGTATAAATGTTGGTGTAAAAGCTGAAAAATCAGAGATGACAAAAAATGCTTCTTTCAATATCTCAAATCCACGATTGAATGATAGTGATTTTAGTGGGAACTTCTCTATCTTTAAATCTCTCTCTAGTTACAATGATTATGATGTTGATTCAGAGGGTGTAACTGTTGGTGTTGGTCATAGATTTTCAAGATTTATCAGTGGCTATTTAGGATATAGTTACTCTAACAATAGTTATACATTTAATGATAATTTAGATAGTAATCAAATAGATACTTTCTATTTTGAAGATTATGCAAAAAGTTCTGTCACTCTCAGTGGTAAATTTGATAATACAGATGATTATTATCTTCCACGTGAAGGATTTACATTTACTCAAAGTTTTGAAAAAGCTGGTGTAGGTGCTGATGCAAACTTTTTAAAATCAAGAACTACATTTAGTAAATTTTATGGCTTAAAAGATTATCTTAATTTTGATGCTATTTTTAGATATAAATCTCGTTTAAATATTATTGTAAACAATGGTTATATTCCTATTGCTGAAAAATTCTATATGGGTGGTATAGGTAGTGTTCGTGGATATGAATCATACTCTCTCTCTCCTACTCTTATTGATGATGATGGTATTAAAAGACGTATAGGAGGGAAGAAAACATTTTCAAACAATATAGAGCTTAGTTTTCCTCTTGTTAAAAAAGCGAAAATGCGTTTAGTTACTTATCTTGATTGGGGATTTATTGGGGATGAAAAGATAGATAAAATCTTTGAAAATATAGATGAATTATCTCGTGGAGGATATGGTGCTGGTGTGGAGTGGTTCTCTCCTGTTGGACCTATCCAATTTATGTTTTCAAACCCTCTTCATCAAAAAGCTGGAGATAAAATCTCCCACTTTGATTTTATGATGGGACGAAGATTTTAGAATTTAATTCTAAAATCTTTGTAACCACTCAGATTTTTTACAGCCTCTCTACTCAAGTAAGATTTTTTATCCCCTACTACATTTAACACACCATCAACAAACTCTAACTCAAAATCTATATTTCTAGGTTTATGAGTCAATAAAGCGATAGCTAATGAAAGTAGATAATATAAATTATCTAAAGAGTTCTCATCTGGTAAAAGTAGTGCATACCTCTCTCTATACTCTTTAGATAAAAAACTATCTGTACTATATTTTTGAAGTGTCGATATTAAAACTATTTCACTATGCTCAAAACCATACTCTAAGGCTGTTTTAAGAAGATAAAAATTATATCTATCTCGTGAGTATAATTTTGCAGATAAAGCTAACTCATATCTATATTTTTTATCAATAGTAAAATAATCACTGGTTAAATCAAAAAGTTTTTTAACAAGAGTATTTAATTGATTTGAATAGTTTGTATCTACTATCTGTGTATCTATCAGATAACGTACAGAGCTATTGTAGTTATGAGGAAAGCGATGTTTAGAGTTTCTAAGCATATCAGCAAGATAGACACCTTCACGTACACCTACTTTACTTGTAACAATATTCTCCACCGATAATTTTAGTAAAACTCTCTCCAAAATCAAAGCACCTGAACGAATATCATCTAAACGATTAGAAGCGATACCTAACTCCTGTAAAACCTCATCATTAGGAGCATCTAAAATCTGAGAGATAAAACCTTGAAGTATCTCTTTTGAATATTTATATGCGTGAGGTTTATCGAATGGATAGTTACTTTTTTTCATAATAGCTAAAGAGATAGCTCGAAATGTTCCACCCATCGCAATAAGGTTTAGAGGAGAAAAATCTGTTAATTTTTCTAATGCCTTATCTATATATTCTGTTGCTTCATTCAAATTATCATTATCTAAAAAAAGCTCTTTGATACGTACTGTTCCTATATCTAAAGAGAGAGTATTAGAAATCTCTTTATCATCTATAATAGCTAACTCAGTAGAACCACCACCAATATCAATAGTTAAAGAGTTTTTCTGTTTTGGAAGAAGATTAGCACACGCAATAGCACCAAAATATGCCTCTTTTTGCCCATCTATTATTTTAATATTAAGTTTTAATCTATCTCTTACTTTATGGATAAACTCTTTTCTATTTGGAGCATCTCTTAAAGCAGATGTAGCAACACATAAAATTTTTCGACTTTTATATGATTTACTAATTGAAAGGAAATCATCAAGTGCATCAAATGCTCTTTGCATAGGAATTTCTTGTAAATTTTTGCCATTTTGATAGGTATTTTCAGAAATTCTTACTCGGCTTCTCTCTTCGTGAAGAATATGAAAAGAGAAACGAGAACTTTTTTCATAAACAACCATTCTAACAGAGTTAGAACCTATATCTATGACAGTAACTCGTTTAGCCAAAAGACTACTCTTCTTCTAAGTTTTTAAACTTAAATTGAAGTTCTGCAATAGTTTCAACATTATCTTTATCTATCACTATACAATCAACTGGACAAACAGAGATACAAGCTGGTTCATCATAAACACTTACACACTCTGTACATCTATCTGGGTCGATATAGTATATAGGGTCACCCTCTTCTATCGCTGTTGTTGGACACTCTTCACGACACGCATCACATGCTATACACTCATCATTTATCAATAAAGCCATTAGAAAACCTTCTTTTTTATTTTTGAGATTTATATCTAAATAATCCTTTACTATATATGAAACTAGCACTATTGTTTAAAAAGTTTTATTTTGATAATTTGAGTTATATATAATATATTTTTAGATATTATTTGAGTATTTTTAAATTAGAAGGATTGTTTATGCAAACAAATGTAACTTTACACAATACAACTTTACAAATCTTAATAGATGGACACGTTTCAGGTATATCAGAAGTTATGGAGCTTCAAAATATTATGAAGCAACATACAGAGGTAAATTTTATAGAACTTATATTCCCCGATGCATTTGTTATTCCCTCTGCTCTTATAGGCTACCTGCTTCGAGTTATAAAAGTTGATAAAAAAACTGTTCAAATCAAAGCACAACGTCAAGAACTCAAAGATTTAATAAATGATTTAAATTTAAGTTCTGTATTGAACATAAGTTAAAGAGATATGATGAATAAATTCAAAAGAACAACATCAATCAGTACAAAAATTCACCTTACACTAATTATATCTATGATTTTAGGTTTATTTATTATTAGTGTTACTGCTTATTATAGCATTATAAAAGTAGAGAAAGATATATATGCTAAAGAGACACATCTTATCCACAACTATATGGAAAACTCTTTATCAGAAAAATATTCAGTTGGTCTTACAAATGCCCTAATGCTTTCACATAACTCTATTTTAATAGATGCTCTTGCTACAAAAAATAGAAAAATGGCTCTCAAAGATGCTAAAGTTTATATGAAAAGTTTTCGAGATGGTACAAAATTTAAGAATATTAAAATTCATATTCATGATGCTACTCTTCATAGTTTTTTACGTGCTTGGAAACCAAATAAATATGGGGATGATTTAAGCCAATTTAGACAAACTATTGTTGCAATTAAAAGAACTCATCAGCCTTTTGCAGCTATCGAAGTTGGTCGTGCTGGACCTACTGTTAGAGGTTTAGCCCCTATGTTTAAAAATGGTAAATATATAGGTTCTATCGAGTTTATGCAAGGTTTCAACTCTGTTGTTAAAGAAGCAAAACACTCTATCGACTCCTCTATACTTGTACTCCTCTCTAAACAGATGGAAAATATAGCTACACTTTATCAAACACAAAATGCTACACGTGTAGCAGGAATGCTTGTTGCGCAAAAAGATATTACTATCGATAAAACATTAGTATCTCAGATACAAAACAAATCACTTACTGATTTAGAGAAAGGTTTTATCACAAAAGATTATTTTGTAAGAACTGTTCCTTTAAAAGATTTTAAAAATAGAGTCATTGGTTATAGTGTTATTGGTAAGAAACTCTCTTTAGTTGAAAATACTATCAATATATCGGTAAACTCTTTAATTACTCAACTTGTTATTATGCTATCTATCGACCTTCTTGTTTTAATTTTTCTATTTATAATTATAAACACGACTATCAAAAGACCTATTCAAAATCTTATAGAAGTTATCCAAGATTTAGCAAGTGGAAATGGGGATTTAACAAAAAGACTCCCTATCAAGACAAAAGATGAGTTTGGTGAAGTAAGTTTTTATATCAATAATTTTATCTCAATCATTCAAGAACTTGTTATAAATGTAAAATCTATTGCAGATGAAAATGAGCGATTAAGTAGTTCTATTTTAGATGGTTCTCAAAAACTTGATACACTCTCTCAACAACAACTAGAATCAGTCAATCAATCAAATCATCTTACAAGTGATGCAAAAAATGATTTGGATGCGTCTGAAGAGTTAGCAAATAGAACATCTCAAGATATTCATACAAGTCGTAATGTCTTAACACAACTTGAAGAGATTAGTCATATTGTCATCAATCTCATCAATTCAGATAGTGATAAAGAGAGTGAATTAGCAGATAGAATTAGCTCTTTAGCTACTCAAACAAATGAGATAAAAAATATTTTGAATATCATTAAAGATATAGCTGACCAAACAAATCTTCTTGCACTTAATGCTGCCATAGAAGCTGCTCGTGCTGGAGAGCATGGACGTGGTTTTGCTGTTGTTGCTGATGAAGTAAGAAAACTTGCAGAAAAAACACAACGAAGTATTAGTGAGATAGATGCTACTGTTATGGTAGTTGTTCAAAATGTTCAAGAGATTTCAGCTGAGATGAATGAAAATAGTGCGAGTATCCATAATCTCAATGAGAAAACGAATACTATGGTCAATATTTTAGAAGAATCGAAAAATGCCTCAGCTTTAACGGAAACTGCTTCTATTCAATCAGCTGAGAAAACAGTTCTTATTGGATTTAAAATTAAATCTCTATTTGATGTGATGCAAGAAACTTTAGAATCAACACAAAATACAAAAGATATTTCAGATAAACTTGATGATTTAGGTCAAAACTTAAAAACAAGTTCATCTAATTTATCTCTTAAACTCAATGAGTTTAAAACTATCTAGGAGGTAAGATACAAGAAAGTTTAGAGTTTAACTGTAACGAAGCAACTGTTCCAGTTACTCCATCTTTTCTATTCTCTAAAGATATTTTTGCTCCGAGTGCATCTGATGCACTCTTTGCTAGAAAAAGACCCAAACCAACACCCTGTTGATTTCCCTCTCTTTTAAATGGTGCAAATAGGTCTACACTATCATTAATACCACAACCCTCATCAATAACTTCTATAAGTAACCCTACATTGTCTTGAGAACTTTTCAATATAATTTTTTTATCTTTTGGAGTAAACTTTAAGGCATTCTGTAAAAAGTTTTGAATAATTTGATTTAAAAGTGTCACTTGAAGTGTTGCCATAAAGCCAGTTGGTTGAAAATCTATCTCTAAACTTTTTTTATCATTCTCAGCTAAAAGCTTAAAGTCATCTGCTTTTTGTTGTAAGATTTTTATCACATCTACTTGTATTGGTTTATCTAGTTGAGCGCCCTCTTGACGACCAATATTTAAGATACTTGAAACTATGACATTCATATTATCTACTGTTTGAGTTGTAATATTTAAAGCTTCTATATACTCCTCTGGTGACCTTTTTTTTATCAATGTCACTTGATTTTTAAGCTTTATCACGGCTAAAGGTGTTTTTAACTCGTGAGCTGTCCCTATAAAAAGCTCTTTTTGATATTTTACAAAATTTTGAATTCTTCCTATAAGATGATTTATTGTGATACCTAAAGATTCAAACTCTTGTGGAAGTTCCTCTATCTTTATCGGTTTTATGATATGTTCATTCATATTTGAAAGTCTTGCACTTAATGTTTTTAATGGTGCTACTAACATCTTTGATAAAGCGATAGCATATATAATAACCAGTGCAAAACCTGCTATATTTATCATAAAAATATAGTGTAAAATTTTATCCAACAATCTAACGGTTGGAGATATCTCTTTTGTAACTTTTAAATAACTCAAATCATCTAAATTAAAGGGATAAAAAAGAGTAAGATAAGAGTGTTTATTTTTTGTTGTTACATAAACATCAATATCTATACTATTAGATTTCAGATGAACTACTTCAATATTTAAGGAGATAAAGTTCTCAGTAATTGCATAATTTTCTTTATCTAAAAGTGACCTATTATTAGATATATTTTTAGCATATTGTAAAAGTTCTAAACGTTTATCTTCATAGATAGATTCCTCTATATAAAAATATAAAAAAAGTGAAAATAAAAATATCATAGATGCAAGTGATAAAAGGAGTTGGATTAAGAAATTTCTTCTTATACTGTGTTTGGAAAGGTTTAAAAACATTCGTGTCATACCTTTTTGAAATTATACTATATAGTTTCCTATATAGCATAATAAACTCAAAAGATAGTACTAATTTACCTCTTTAGGAAAACAAAATCTATACCCGCGACGACGAACAGTTTCGATAGTTGTAATATTTAATGGTTTATCCATTTTTTGTCGAATTTGATTGATAGCTACTTCAATTACATTAGGAGTTACTAACTCTGGTTCTTCCCAAATTGCATCAAGAAGTTGCTCTTTAGAAACGATTTGGTCACGATGACGAGCTAAATGAGTCAATACTTCAAAAGGTTTCCCTTTAAGTTCTATCTCTTTATCTTGATATGTGATTTTTTCCTCTTCAGGATTGATAACTAACTCATCTATCTCTATAATATTACTCCCACCAAAACGTAAACGTGCTTCGATACGAGCGATAAGAACATCAAAATCAAATGGTTTTCTGATATAGTCATCAGCACCAGCATTGAGTGCTTCTATCTCACTAGCATTATCATCTCTAGCTGAAAGAACTACAACAGCTGTTTTAGGAGTATTTGTTTTAATATTTCCTATAATATCTACTGAATTACCATCTGGTAACATCCAGTCCATTAAAACTAAATCATAATTACGAATATCAAGATAATACTCTCCATCTTTCAGTGTTTCTACAACATCGCTTTGGTAACCAAACTCTTTTAGTCCCTCTGCTAACATTTTATTTAATGTTACTTCATCTTCTATAATCAAAATTCGCATTAACTGTTTCCTATATATATATTTTTGTAGAATGATACCATAAATTTAGGTTACTTTAAAGTTTTTTTCAATTTTCTTTAAAAAAAGTTAAAGTTTTGATTAAGATTTAAACTGATATTCTTCACTTACACTCACGATACAATCATCCATTATAGATGGTTTTGTAAGTTTAAGAAAAAGAGTATCTATAAGAGGGAAATTGTTTTGAAGATTTCTACTTAAAAAAGAGAGTGCATCTTCTATAAGAAGAAATTTTTGCTCTTTAATATGAGATTTTATAAACTCTGAAATCTCAGCATAATTTATAAAATCTCCTTTGTAATCATACTCTATTTGAACATTGATAACTATATCTTGAGGTGTAACTCTTTCAAAATCTAAAATTCCTATAATTGTTTGAAATTTTAAATCTTCAATATAGATAGTCATTATATAACTCGTCCCTCTTTACCTTGAACTACACGTATAATATTTGGAATATGTTTATAAAATAAAATAAACACTATCAAAACAACAGGAGCATGACTCATAGTTGGGTCTATCACAAAACTAGAGATAAGAAGTGATAAAACACCTAAAAGAGAAGATACAGAAGAGATACGAATAGTTTTAGCACTTATACCCCAAACAACTAAAGCAACAATAGTTTCAAGAGGAAGCATAAACATCATAACACCCATACCAGTAGCAACACCCTTACCACCTTCAAAGTTTAAATAGGGAGAGAAACAGTGTCCAATAACAGCTAAAACAGCTATACCCCATAAAGTAGCTTCACTCAAACCTATAAAATAAGCGATAGCTAAAACAAAAATACCTTTAAAAGCATCTAAAGCTAAAGTGATAGCACCAAGTTTTTTTGCAAGTGCAGGATTTTTTTCCTTTACTACTCTTAAAACATTTGTAGCACCTATACTACCAGAACCACTCGCTTTAACATCTACTCCAGCAAATTTTTTTGCAAGTAAAAGACCAAAAGGTATACCACCAACTAAGTAAGCCATTAGAAAAAATTGAGCATTTGTGTTAAATAAAAAATCCATTTGTAACCTTATCTATTTTAATAAAGCAAATATATCTAGTTATAGCTTTAATGCCACTTTTTTTAAACTATTTTTTATATCTAACCCATACTTTAATCAAGTTTTGATAGAGGTTTTACTGTGAAATAATTGGTTATGCAAGAAGTCTATTATCCTAATTTCCCCTATCGTAATAATTCTATCTCGTGAACAGTTAATTCTGTTTTTAAAGCTATGGTTTTATTATCTAAAATATCTAAAAGATTTTTTGCTATCTCTAACTGTTTCTTTTTCTCTCCAGCTTCACGACCTTGCTCTAACCCTTGTTTTAACCCCTCTTCTTTACCTTGCTCAAGTCCTTGTTCTATACCTTGTTCTATACCTTGTTCTATACCTTGTTCTAACCCTTTGACTAATCCCTGTTCTATCCCTTTCTCTAGCCCCTCTCTCTCTGCCAACTCCTTAGCATAATCGATACTATTCTTATAATCCAATCTCGCTTTTA
>Ga0256826_1001975_pt1 | contig 12670 bp, 9 predicted proteins | sample CV79metaG_FD_185975 | JGI IMG/M metagenome (GOLD analysis project Ga0256826, IMG submission 185975) | Hydrothermal vent microbial communities from East Pacific Rise, Pacific Ocean - CV79 | ecosystem: Environmental > Aquatic > Marine > Hydrothermal vents | place: Pacific Ocean: East Pacific Rise...
CAACATTGCACTTTCAAAAGACGGAAGATTCCTAATACTTGTAAATCGTCCAAATATATTTGTTTATGATTTAGTAACATTAAAGATTCTTTATGAAGATAAAGTTATGAGTAGCAAGAGAAATGGCATGTCAGTACTAGTCTCTTTTATAGATAATGATAATAAGGTTTTTATCAATATACCTGGGGTTGGAATGAAGGTGTATAGTTTCAATAAAGGGCAACTTCAAGAGCAAAAGAAACTTGGATATTTAAGAGAAAACTATACTGCAATAATTTCAGATGATGCAAGATACCTTGCCGTGCAAGAGTATCACTATAACAGTGACTTTGTTGAGATATATGATCTGAAAACACAAAAAAAAGTGAAAAGATTTTATGGTATTTCTTGTTTTGATAAGAGAGGTTTTATTTCTAAAAAACATCTATTCTATTTTAATAATAAAACGAGTTTTTTTGGTTCAGCATATCAAAAAGTATATAGTGGTATTGAAGTATATGATATTAACTCAGGAAAGAGAGTAAAGTATTATAATGGCACTAAAATAAGTAAACTCTCTCATAATAAAACTTTTTATATTGACAGTAGTAATAAAAGCTTAAATATTTACAATATTAATACAGGTAAACAGGTAGCTTCTCTTTATCCAAATACTCATGGGATTACACATAGTTTTGTTTCAAATGAAACTATATATGCACAAGATACTTTTGAAAATTTATATCAATGGGATTTTCAAGGTATAAGAAGAGTTAATCAGCACTCTTGGAATAAAAAAATCTATTCAATGTCATTGAGTAAAAATTATATTGCTTATGAAATGGATAATGACATTACAATTAAAAAAATTGATAGTGAGGAGTTCTTTCGAACAATTCATAATCCTAAGTCCACACATATAAAGCGTATTTTCTTGATTAATGATCAGTTCTTATGTATTGTGTATAAACAATATTCAATTCTGTATAATTTTCAAAATGAAAATATAGTAACTCGTATTAATGAAGGAGATATAGAAAATATTAAAATGATTGGTAGTGAGTTGTTTATATCTTCTTCTAGTCAAGTGTATGGCATAGATACTATAACAATGACCCAAACATTTAAAAAGTATCTTTGGAATGTAGCAAATTATAATTTTGATATTTCATCTAATCATATTATGGCAATTCCATTTTCAACATCAAGAATTTTGCTTTATAATTATAAACTTAACAAATCGTTATACTCAATTTATGCTGGTCCATATCAAAAACGGATTATTAAGTTTTCATCAGATGATAAATATTTAGCTTTTAATAATGGTAATGATGTGATAATTTGGGATATAAATAATAATAAACAGCTAAAAAAATTACATGTACATAGTGGAAAAATTACATCTTTAAATTATACTTCAAATGGTAAATATTTTATTTCAAGTTCTCAGGATGGTTTTATTACTGTTTATAATGCAAAAAATTATGTAGAGTTGGTGAGATATGCTTCTTTTGGAAAAGAAGAGTGGGTGACACTTACCTCGGAAGGGTACTTTAGTGGATCAGAAAATGCTGTGAAATTTTTACTTATTAGAACAGGAGATTTAGAGGTAGGTAGTTTTGAACAATTTTATGATCATTTCTTTCGTCCTGACCTTATAAAACTTAAACTTCAAGGGAAAGAAAAGGAATATCAAAAGGCAATACAAGGTATGAGTTATCAGGAAGCTCTCAAAAATCCACCACCAAAACTAGCATTTAAGAGCATAGACTCCAAAGATGTAAAACTATCAGGTTTCAGTTACAACGATGTAAAAACTAAAAAAGAAATAGTAAAACTATCATTCAATGTATTTGAACACGATAATGGTGGTGTAGGACTTATAAGAGTATACCAAGAGGGGAAACTTATTAAAACAATAGGTAAAGGTACAGTAAATAAACAGAGTGCTAATCTAGATACTATATTAGAACAAGAAAAATTAGATACAACTAATAAGAAAAACCAAAAGATGTATATAGCCTCTCTCTCTAAGTCAATAAACTCAGATGTCAATATGTCAGTAGAAGATACCATAGCAAAAGTAAACTCAAGTAGCATTACAAATATTTCAGGAATATACACGTTAGATATAGAGCTAAAATCAGGTAGAAATGAAATAAGTATAGAAGCCTTCAATAAAACAAACACAGTAACCTCATATAGAGAGAATATAACCATAAATGCAGATATCCCAAAACATAAACCTAAACTCTATGCAATAGTAGCTGGAGTAAATGAGTTTGAAGTAGGGAGTGTAAATAACCTCAAGTACTCTCAAAATGATGCCAAAGCAATAAAAGAAGCAGCAGAGAATAAAATGGGAACAGTGTTTGATAAAGTAGAAGTAAAATACCTACTCGGTAAAGATGTCACAAAAGAGAATATACTTAAAGCTGCAAATGAAATAGCTAAAGTAGCTAAACTAGATGATACAGTACTCTTTTATATCTCTACTCATGGACGTGCCTATAAAGGTAAACTTTACCTAGTACCATATAACAATAAAAGCGTAGCAAACTGGATAGACTTTGAACAAACATTTAAAGCAGTTCAATCCATAAAAGCACTCAACCAAATCTTTATCATAGATGCCTGTGAATCAGGTAAAGCAAATGATATAGTATCTTCAGTATATGACTCAAGAGCATCAGTACTAGCAAAAAGCTCAGGAGTACATATGCTACTAGCAACAACTAAAGGAACATCTGCATTTGAACATCCAGATAAATCCATACATAATGGAGTCTTTACCCATAGAATCCTCCAAGCAATGAAAGATAAAACTACAGACACAAATAAAGACTCTCTCATCTCAGTACTAGAACTCTCAAAGAAGTTAAAAGAACCAAACAACAATACAGACTACCAACATCCAGTAATTAGGAATGTTGGTAATGATATTCAGTTAGAGAAGATAGATGATGAATAGGTTGTTACAAATAGTTACCATGCTAGTATTACTTTCAGTAAGTATATATGGAGAAGAAAATGACACACGGAAACTATGTGATAATGAAGTAAAAAAAGATAGGCCAAACTTAGCAGTGCTAAAAACACAATGTTTAAAAACTGCGAAATTTTATGAAGATGAACAAAATTATGAAAATGCTTCTTGGTATTATTTACTTGCAGGAGAAAATGATTACAATACAAAAATTATCCAAAAACAAAAGATAAATAATACAAGTAATATCGCTCATAGTTATATATTAAATGGAAAAATGGATGAGAGTAAAGCTCTTTATGTACATTTTTTAAAAAATATGCAAATACAGAATGTGGATAAAGCAGTACAAGATGATTATAAGCTTCTTTTGAAGCTTTATCCAAATAAAAAAGAAACACTTTTGAAAGGTTTATATCTTTGGAATGATATATATAAACCATTTTTAGCTATACCTGAATTAAATTTAAAATATAAAAAAGCAATCAGTGAACAAAAATATCAAAAAGCAATTAATTATTTAATGCAAATAATAAAATTACAAGAAGAGTATTTTAAAGGTAAAATAAATATATCAATTATACATAGTTGGATTGATTTAGCATCTCTCTATAAAGATATAGGTAACTACGATAAAGCTTTAATAAATTATACTAAGCTAGTAAATGTAGATACAGGTATATTTTCAAATAAAGCTCTATTTCAAGGAACAATTTATAATGATATAAGTTTATTATATGAATTGATGGGAAATTATGATGAAGCTTTAACCTATTACAAAAAGGCACTAGTTATATATGAAAAAATACTTGGTAGTGAACATCAATTTACTGCAAATATTTATAATAATATTAGTTTACTCTATGATACACTTGGAAATTATCAAAAAGCTTTATACTATAATAAAAAAGCATTAGTAATATTTGAAAAGGTATTAGGTAAAAAACATTTAAAAACTGCAGCAAGTTATAATAATATAGGTACACTTTATCAAACAATTGGAAATTACCAAAAATCTTTAAGTTATTATAAAAAATCATTAGTTATAAGAGAAAAAGTATTAGGGAAAGAACATTTAAAAACAGCAATTAGTTATAATAATATAGGTGGATTTTACATGTCACTAGGGGATTACTTACAAGCTCTATATTATTATAAAAAAGTATTGTTGATAAAAGAAAAAGTATTAGGGAAAGAACATATAGGTACAGCGACAAGCTACAACAATATAGGGGTACTTTATAAAACAATTGGAAATTATATGAAAGCCTCCAAATATTATAAAAAAGCATTGATAATAAATGAAAAAGTACTAGGAAAAGGGCATATAAGTACAGCAATAAATTATGATAATATAGCTGAAATTTTTATATTATTAAAAGATTATCAAAAGGCTTTATTATATTATAAAAAAGCATTAAAAATAAGAGAAAAAAAATTAGGGATAAAACATCCAGACATAGCAGCAAGCTATAGTCATATAGGCTTATTGTATCATTATGAAAATAAATATAATAATGCCTTAGTTTATACAAAAAAAGCATTACAAATTAGGGAAGATGTTTTAGGTAATAAGCATCCAAAGATTATATCAAGTTATTATAATATAGCTTCCCTGTATCATTCTATGAAAGAATATAAAAAAGCTTATATCAATGCAAAAAAATCCTATGACACTTTTATAATAAACAGAGATAAAAACTTCGCCATCCTAAGTAACAAACAAAAAAAGCTATACTTAAAATCAAATAGCAATAAAATCCCACTACTTCTAAGTACAGCTTACCTATACGGAAAAAAAGATTTAACATATATAGATGATTCTAATATACCAGATTGGTTAAAAGGTTCATTTGATAAAGATACTAATACAACTAAAAGTAAAAAAGAAAAAGACAATAAAAAATTATTACTCCACCAAACAATCCTAACAGACTGGCTAAACTATAAAGGCAGCATCTACGATTCTGAAAACAGTATGATAACCCTCTACGAGAATACCAAAGATAAAGATATAAAAGAGAAGATAGATCAGTTAATGCAAACCAAACGCCAACTTGCAAAACTCTACCAAACCCTCCCAAAAACTAAACAAGAAAGAAAAACCTACCAACAAAGAATAAAAGGCACCATTAAATCAATAACAGACATAGAAACATACATTGCCTCAAAAGCATCATCATTCGAAGAAGAACTAGGCTTAAAAGATATAAACTATAAAGATATATCTAAAAACCTAAAAGAAGATGAACTCTATATAGACTACGTTAAAGCAGGGGGCTATTACTATATCTTTACACTAGACAATAAAGACAACATAACTTTTAATCAAATAGATAAAAAAGATACGAAAACTATAGATAAAAACATAAAAGCCTTCAGAGCAGATATAGACACAATCCTAAACGCTACTACACTAAGCAATGAAGACCTAACTAAACTAAAAGCATCTTCACAAGAGAAACTATCAATACTATATAAACTAACTTTCTTTAAACCACTAAAAGATACTCTAGCTAAATACTCAAATCTAATCGTGTCAACAGATGGAGCATTAAGACTCTTACCATTTGAAACAATGTTTAATACTACTACAAACAGATACCTTATACAAGAGAAGAATATAAGATACATACCATCAGGTAAAGAGCTAGTAAGACTCTATAGACAGACAGCTACAGATACTAAAGAGAAGATAGTTCTCTTTAATAATCCTAACTTCGATGCAAAAGATATAACAACTCTATCTAAAGCAGATACCCTAGATACTCCAAGTACTATCCAAAGTAGAGCAGGAATAATAAAGTCACTATTTAAAATGAGGTTTATTTCATTACCAGGAACTAAAGAAGAAGTGAAAAATATAAAACAAATGCTTAATACTAAACATATACAAGAATATGCACAGAGTGAAGCAAATGAAGAAAACCTTCTAAAAATAGATACGCCAAAAATACTCCATATAGCAACACACGGTTTCTTCATCAACGATGATAATATTCCAAATCCAATGCTAAAATCAGGTATAGCACTCAGTGGAGCTAATGCAAGCGCAATACTAGGTAAGAGTGATGGAATAGTAACCTCTCTTAAACTCTCAGGTCTAAACCTAAAAGGAACAGAACTAGTAGTGCTATCAGCTTGCCAAACAGGAGTAGTAGATATAAACTCAACAGAGAACGTAAGTGGACTAAATAAAGCCTTCATACAAGCAGGAGCAAAGAATATAGTAATAAGCCTATGGTCAGTAGCAGACAAAGAGACATCAGACCTAATGAGTGGCTTCTATAAAGAAATGCAAACAACACCAGACTATGCACAAGCACTCAGGAACTCAAAACTAAAGATGATTAAACAAGATTTACATCCTTTTTATTGGGCTGCTTTTGTGATTAGTGGAGTAAATAATGATTAAATTAATTAGAGACTCATTTTTAAAAGCTTGTTTAGTCACTATATTTTTTGCTATTGTACATCTATTATATAATATAGAGTTTGTACGCAGTAATATAGAAGATATAGGTTTTGATATTACAAATAAAATGATTTTAGAAACTCGTGAGCAAAATACGTCTTCACCAAAAGTAATTCTTTTTGGATTTGATGATATATATATGAAGAATGAAGGTTTATTTGATGAGGACAATAAAACAAACTATGGTTACATTTTTCCTAGAGATAAAATTGCGAAATTTATTAACGATATAGATGAGTTATGCCAGGAAATAGAACCTGAAAATATCCCCAAAGCACTATTTATAGATTATGATTTCTCATATACATCGATTCCATATGGTAAGGAGTTATCAAAAGAGGATAAAATACTAATTAATGTATTAAAAAAAGAACGACCATATGTTGTATTATTGCCAAAGACAGAAACAGGAAATTTTATTGAGCAAAGCAAAGACAAAAATATCCAAAAATTAATAGTAGAACAAAAAATTATATTTGTCTCTGTGGTTTTTTTAACATCTAGTGATGGAGCAACTCGTAGGTACCTTTCATATAAAACATATAAAAATAACAGGAAAAAAAAACTATATCTTAATGTCGATATTGCACTATGGCAACTTGCAAGAAATAATACGGTTGATGTCTCTTTAGCACAAGAACAGTTTATGAAACATGATATTGTTTCAAATCGCTTTTTTTTAAAGTCTTATAAAAATAAATCTATTGAAGATAGTTGTCAAACCTCACAAAGCTATTGGAGTAATTATATAATGTATTCAGCATATTGTTCTATATTTGATATTGTAGAAGAAGACTTTGCTGGATCTATTTTAATGTTAGGGGGAACATATAGTGAAAATATTGATGACTTTAAGATACTGGATGTAGTAGGAGACAGTAGGTTAAAGGGTGTTGAATTACATGCAAATACATTAATGAGTATATTTCATTTAGATAGACAGCTAATGTTATTAAAATTTTGGCCAAGTATTATATTAGTATTTTCATTGTTTTTTCTAATTAATTTACTGATCGGATTTATTTTTCTTCTTTATTTTATAGATAATAAAAAATTACATTTTATAATAGTACTTACGGTTACTGTTGCAATTATGATAACAATATCAATCTATTTACTTATATCAAAAAGTATTTGGTTTAACTGGTTTGTGCCAGTTGTAATATATGAAATATTTGATATACTATCTCATATAAAATTGAAAATAGATAGATTTCAAAAAAGGAAATCAGATGAAATTATTTCTACTTAGTATTGTTGTTTGTTCTAGTATTTTTGCTTTTACAGGAGAAGTGAAAAAAGACAGTGTAAAATTACAAATTAATCAAAGTATTAAGACTTACAAAAATGGTGCTACAATTGCTTTAAATGCTGGTGATATAGTTTGTTTTATGGAAGGTAACGGTAGAGTAGTCCTGAAAGGTATTAACTATAAAAAACAACTTTCAAAACATAGTAGAACATGTAAACAGTTACCAATCACAAAAGGTGATAGTTCTAACTACTCCTATCTAGCAGAAGTTGAAAAACATGTTGTAACATTTTTTTCTGATGCAAAAGAAAAGGAAGTTGGAGGGGTAAGTCGTAAGACTATAACACAGGATATTTCAACTCAAAGAGTAATAACTATTTCTCAAGAAAAACAATTTATTGCTATTAAAAATTCACAATGGGGTCCTCTTCCAGTGAGATTAGAAATACTTAATTCATCTGATGATCTTGTGGACACTTTTCAGAATGAGGATGATGTAATCACATCATTTATTTTGCTAGTTAATAGTTTAAAAGAAGGGTATACTATTAAGGTTACAAATGCATTTGATGATGTTTTAGTTAATGCAAAAATTGAAATTAAGAAGGTGGAACATTGATAAGTAAATTAAAAGTATGGTTTGATAGCCTTAATGATAATGAGGGGATGGATAAGGAGAACCAAATTCTCCAAGTAGCATTTGCTGTTGTCTTAACTCACATAATAAAGGCTGATGGTATTGAAAGTAAACAAGAACAAGAAAGATTTTCTAACTTCTTTAAAGAAAATTTTGCATTAGAAACTACTAAGATAGAAGATTTGTATAATATTTCAATAAACCTTGAGGATGATTTAAGCAATCATTTAAATATATTAAGAGAAGAAATGAAAAAATTTCCATCAATTAAAATCAAGTTGATGCATGAACTTAATTGTTTGATTCAGTCTGATGGAATTGATAATAGAGAATATGAAGAATTTGAAAAAATAAGAGAAATTTTATCCTAAGTATTATTTATCATTTAATTAAAGATAATGAACTTAATTCAGGTTCAGCAGTAGTCAATATATAAAAAATTCAAAGAAGAAGCTGAAAACGATTAGAGCTATAATTTTAATTAAGATTATTCAGAAATATACTTTGTGACAGGTTGTGCTTGAAGTGTAAGTATTGTTTTTTAGCTAATAATGGTTAAAATATCTCATACTATAAAAAGAGAGTATTTAAATGGTTATATACATACATGGTTTTGGCGGTAGCGGAGAGGGAAGTAAGTCTAAACTCTTTCGTGAGTATTTTAGCTCTATTAAAGAGGATTTTATAGCACCATCTCTCTCGTATGTTCCAGAGTTAGCCATAGAGACACTTAAAGAACTTGTAGAGTCTTACCATGGAGAGGTTTATCTTATAGGCTCTTCTCTTGGTGGCTATTATGCTACTTATCTTTCACAATTGCCAGAGATAAAAAAGGTAGTACTTATAAACCCTGCTACTAAACCTATGCAAACACTCTCCAGAGCCTTAGGTGAAGCTTCTAATTTTTATGATAATAGCTACTACTCTTGGAATGAAAAGCATTTAAAAATGCTTGAACAGTATGAATATAAGTTAACAAGGGGAACTTTGGAACTAGAAAAAAAGTTTATGTTGATGGTACAACAAGGGGATGAACTCTTAGACTATAGTGATGCAGTTAAAAAGTATGATGGTAGTAAACAGATAGTAGAAGAGGGTGGGACACATAGTTTTGAGAAAGTAGAGCGACACTTTGAGACTATAAGAGAGTTCTTCTTTAAGAAAGAAGAGTTAGTAGATTATTAGGATTGTGAAAATATTCTTTACAATACTCATATTATTGACATCTATTATCCATGCAGAAGCAAACATTTATTCTAAAGAGTGTCAAGCAGAGTACAAAAAAGAAGTGTTTAATATAGCAGCTATTAAAAAGAGTTGTGGCACGGCTGCTAAAACTAAAGAGAAGAGTAAACTATATGAAACTGCATCTTGGTTTTATCTGCTTGGTGATAAGTACACCTACAATACTGAGTATCTAAAAAAGTTTATAAATGAAAAAAGTAGTGTCATATACTGTAATCTCGGACATAGTTATGTTTTAGAGTCTAATTTTGTAAAAGCTAAAGAGATGTACTTAGGCTATCTTAACTCTTCAAAAGCAGTCGATAGTTATGTGCAGGATGATTTTGAAGTACTTTTACAACTTTACCCAGAATATGAAAAAGAGTTAATAAAAGGTTTAGCCCTGTGGAATGAGCTATACTTTCCTTACAAAGAGATGACAGTTTTGTTATCTGAATATCCATTTATTATCAAAGATTTAGAAAATAAAGATTATAAAAAAACTGATGAAGAGAAGATAAACTATCTATTAAGTATCATAAAACAGCAAGAACCTAAACGATTTAAAGTAAAAAACTTTACTAAAAGAAATGCAAGACTGTTATTCTACTTATATCGTGATGTAAGTAGAATATATAAACATAAAAAAGAGTATTCAAAAGAGGCATTTTACTACTCAAAAGCTATAAAGTATAAGAGTATATATAAAAAATCTCCCTTAGAAGAGATCCAAATGTATGAAAAAGTTGTTGCAATATATGAAAACTTACAAGACTATAAAAATGCTGCTAAGTATTCATTGATAATTTTAAAGTTGAGTGAAGATTTTTTTGGTGCAAATCACTCTATCATAATAGGGAACTATCGTGATGTAAGTTTTTTTTATGAACAAGATGGACAGTATCTTAATGCTGTAAAGTACTATAAAAAGATTATTAAACATACACAAGAGACTAAAGGTATAGATAAAGCTTATGCAGCAGAATCCTATAGACATTTTGCGGAGCTTTATCGTCATGTAAATGATAACTCTAATGCGATAAAATACTATAAAAAATCATTAGAGACTTCCGGTGTTGATTATAAATGGATGGATAAACTATGAAAAACTCACAACTAATAGCCCTCAAACAGATGGTGGCGTTTTGTATAGACTTAGCTCTTGTCTCTCTACCTCTCATCATCGCTCCAAGTATAGAGATGTTTCCCATCTTTACACTTCTATGGTTTTTATATATACCTCTAAGTGAGTACTACTTCTCACAAACGCTAGGTATGAGGATAGTTGGAACACATATATATGCAACACTTGAAGATAAACGCCATATAGAGTTCGGTACAGCAGCTAGACGCCATATCGCTCGTATAGGTATGATGTGGGGAGTTGTTGGGTGGTTTTTAATGTTTCTTGGTAAGCCATATAATAGTGACTATGTTATAAGTGACACTAAAAACTACTCAGTAGAAGCTGATGAAAAGGGGCTTGTAGTAGCTCATCAAAACAACCAGTACAAAGTGATATTTTTTGCATTTGTGCTGATGGCTCTTTTTGGTATAGTGCGAGATAGTTTTTAAAAGATGAGGAATTTTATGAAAAAACTTATACTTTTTATTGTTCTTATTGGAACTATTTTTTTAACATATAAGCTCTATGGAAATATGGAAGTAAGCGATAGAGAAGCTTACGAAAAAGATTATGATAAGTTTGCTAAACTCAACTACGAAGTAACAGGTTTTTATATGCTAGATGGAGATTTTTATAGTGTAGTCGAGTATCGATACAACAACACAAAAAAGTATAAGTTCCCAACACATAAAAAAGAGTACCTAGAAGATAAACTCAAGTACTATGAAGAAAAAAGCTATCAAGATAGAGATTATTATAAAAAGTTAATTAGCTATGTAAACGCGGAGCTAGAGCAGACAAAAGAGAGCGACCTCATAAAACCAAGTAAGTTTTTTATGAAAAATATGGATACATACCTCAAAAGAGTAGAGAGGCTACTCCCTCTTTACAACAAGATGGAAGGTTTCTTTACTTTTGAGTTTGTTGAAGATAAAAAAGACTCCGTAACCCATGCTTATCATAGCCGACTTAAAGAGGCTATAAAAGATTTACAAACACTCAAAGCTTTGCAAAAATCACTTCCTAAGTTACCATATCTCTTTTATGTACTTGATGGTGGGCATGGTAAAGAGATACCTATTGATGATTATGAGATGGGGATAAATATAGATGAAAAATAGTTCCCATTTAGATATCGAAAAACTAACTCAAAAGATAGAAAACATAGGGTATGAGAAGTTTTTAAAACTTGTAGATAATACTAAACTTTTTAAAATCATCTCCCTCTTTGATGCAAAAACTCAAGCAAAACTTTATGATGTGATGAGAAAAAAAACAGAGGTAGATTTTAAAGCTATAGAATTTATCTCTAAAAATAGCTCTGATGAAGAGCATAACTCTATCGTTCAAATACTTCTCCAACAGCTCCAACCACAAAGAACCTCCACCATACACTTAAAAGTAAAACTTGATGAGGGGATGTTTTGGAAGATAGTTGTTACTGGGGTTTTAGCTCTGTTTAACTTTGTCCTCTATCAAGACATTAGCTACTTTTTAGATGCAGGGTACTACTGGGCATTTCTTATAACTCTACCTTTTGCTTATCTCATATATATACTCTTTCGTGTCTCATTAATAGCAAGAGAGATAGATATATATGCAGATATAAACTCTCTTTGTTGGTTTATTTTTGAAAATGATAAACTTATAGAGAGTGAGTATATACTCAAAAGAGATATACAAGAGTTTAAAATAGACTTACATGTAGCATCAAGATATGTAAGTAGTGCTTATATTTTTACACTCAAAAATGAAACTACAAAACAACTCAAAGATGATTTTTTATACAGTTTTGAGTATGATTATGAAGATATAAAAAGTTTTTTAAGCATGTGGTATGAGAAGTAATCTATGAGGAGAAGTGCTAAGTGTTTGATTTTTTAAAAAAAGATAGTTTTACATATAAGAGTGAAGACACTTTTTTTCTTCTTAATGATGAAAAAGTAGAGTTTCAAACCATAAACGCCATCTACTCAAAAGATATAGAACAC
>Ga0256826_1001976_pt1 | contig 12668 bp, 13 predicted proteins | sample CV79metaG_FD_185975 | JGI IMG/M metagenome (GOLD analysis project Ga0256826, IMG submission 185975) | Hydrothermal vent microbial communities from East Pacific Rise, Pacific Ocean - CV79 | ecosystem: Environmental > Aquatic > Marine > Hydrothermal vents | place: Pacific Ocean: East Pacific Rise...
AGATTTATAAATTTGATGATTTAAAACAGTTCTTAAAAGATGGAATTCAAGAAGAGATTGGAGCAAAAGAAGAGTGTAAAAAACTAGCAGCTGCCGTGAGTAGTAGTTCTGAGTACTTTGCTGCATTTTTTACTTTTATTAACAATCAAGAAAATTATCATATTGCGTTAATGGAAGAGGCTTTGGAGTATATTGATAGTTAATACTATGAATTTTAGAGTTAAGTAAGTATACTCCCACTCTTAAATGTAGGAGATACGCTAAATGAAAAAGATAATAGCACTTGTGATGCTTTTTTCACTCTATGCTCAGAGTGAAACGTTAAAAATTGGAATTAAACCTTCTGAACCTTGGGTAATGTATGACAAAAATATTAGCCAAGAGAATCGTCAACCTATTGGTTTTAGTATTGACTTGTGGAATAGAATCGCACAAGATTTAAATGTTGAGACGCAATGGGTTTACTATGACTCTACCTCTGCTTTAATTGAAGCTACTAAAAACAAAGAGGTAGATGCTTCTATTTCTGCTGTAACTATTACTTCTGCTCGTGAAAAAGAGATAGACTTTTCAAACTCAATGTTTGAGCTTGGTCTTCAAGTCATGATTGATGCATCAAACTCTTCGGCTTCTGTTTTGGAACTCATGGGAAAAGAGATTCAAAAAATGATGACTACTCAGTCTGTTATACTCTTCTTACTTTTTTTGTTTGTTACCATGCATTTACGTTGGTTTGTTGACTCTAAAGATGAAAAGTCTGACCTTTTTTCAAAAGAGTATAAAAGTGGAATTATTGACTCTTTTTGGTGGGGAATTACCATGCTTGTAACGTGGGAGACACCACCCAGTAAAGGTTTAGCAAGAGTCATTGACCTTATGTGGCATATTGTAGGAATTATTGCCATTAGTATTTTGACAGCCATTGTGACCTCTGCTCTTACTGCACAAGCCATTGGTGGTTCAATTCGTTCAGAGAAAGATTTAGCAGGAAAATATGTAGCAGCCGTAGAGACAGATGCACCAAGAAGATATGTTGAAAAAATTGGGGCAAATGTCATTCCTGTAAAAACTTTAGATGAAGGAATAGCTCTTGTGAGAAGTGGAAAAGCAGAAGCTTTGGTTCACGATGGACCAAGACTTGTCTATTTGGCAAATCAAATTAATAAAAAAGAGCATCAGAAAGTTTTAGCTGTAGCTCCATTTAGTTTTAATCCTCAAAATTATGGAATTGTATTTCCAAGTAAAAGTGAGTTAAAAGAGAGTGTAGATAGAGTGTTACTTAAACTTAGAGAAGCAGATGGATTGGAAAAAAGTTTTCATGAGAAGTTAAAAGATAAGTGGTTGAAAAAGTCTTAAGGAGTAGCAGGAGAAGGAGAGGAAACTCCTGCTAGGTTTTATTATTTACATTTTCCCATATGTCCACGGAAGTTTAATGTTCCTTCGACTGCTAGTCCAGTTACTACACCAGAATCATGAACTTCAATTCTTAAAGTATGTGTCTGAGGTGTTCCAGATGGAATGGTTATGTTTGCACTTCCACTACCTGTAATCCCTGAACCATTTTGCCATGCATCTTCAATAAATGTTGATTGTCCTGTCCCATGGTGGTCTACTACTAGTGTACTGTCTAAGTAAACTTTTGCTGAGTTGTCAGCTTTAAGTCTTCCGATATTTAATTCAATATCATCACAAGCACAGATTTCCATGCTGATAGTATTGTTATTTTGATTATTACCTGAAAAGTCAAACCAACTCATACTTGGAGCCCAAGAGAGACGACCTGTATGGTCATTAGCAGGAAGAGTAGATGGTTCTAACTCTGTAAAGTTATCTCCAGACCATTGAGATGCTTGTGTTAGGTTAATGTCATATACTTTTCCACATGGTTGAGAAACACAAAGGTTAAGTTGTGTAAAGTCTACTGACGTGTCATCTTCTACTCTAATATCAAATGCAGATCTTCCTTGTATCCAATCTAACATGTTAAGGCTAGTTGTGATACTACTCGTAGTATTTGCTAGATTAACACTAAGTAGTTGTTCTCCTGCTATATTATTAGGTACCCATGGTGTTGGTGTCAACGGATTTGTTCCATTTGGATAAAGTAAATAACGACCACCTATATGCTCAACACCATATTCACCAATAGTAACTGTATCGTTACCTGTTAGTGGATCACCTAGTGACTTATATCCCATATGAAACTCTGCTTTTGTTACTGTTCCTGAAACTTGTGATAAATCTAAGGTATCAAGTAGCACTTTATTGACATTAGTTTGGTCATAATCAGATCTTCCATTACCATAAGTATTATTTGCTATTAAACTCGGAGATGGATTTGCTACAGGCGTATCTACTGTTGGGTTAAAGTTATCAATTTCTCCACCTAAAATCTTAACCATAGTCTCTTTTTCTGAACACTTAAACTTGTTAACTATGGCTGTAATTTCTTTAATAGGGTTTGGTTTTGAACATGTAGCCACAGTAATGAAGTCTACTGATGTGTCATCTTGTACGTAAGCATCAAAATGATTATTTGTTTGTACATGGTCAAGGAGTGTTGTTTGTCCATTATAAAAAATAATATTAGAAAAATCATTCCAATAAATATCAGTTGTTGGGTTAGTATTGCTTACCAATTGATCTGACCAATTTAAAGTTGTGTTATTTAAGTCTGTTAATTTAGCAGAAAATCTGGCTTGAGTATTTAATGCTCCTGTAGCAGTTAAGTCACCAATACTTATGGTATCATTTACTTGAAGTGAACTACCGTTACTCTTAAGACCTATGTAAAATCTACCTTTTGTAATATCAGTAGGTAAGTTTTTAATGTCTTCTAAAAATAAACGGTCATTATGTGTATTATCATAGTTAACAAAGTTAGCATTTACATTATTGTTATAAGCTACTAAATTAGGCAAAATAGCAGTTGTTGGATTTGGATTAGTACTTTCAATACCGTTAGAAGTACTAAATACATCTTCAATACCATAGTGTTGAACCGTTCTAACTTCTCCACTTTCACAAGTGAATTCTTTTACAAGTTTGTCATTAACCAAGCTCTTCTCTTCACCTCTTACATCTATAGAGATACTATAAGCTTCTTCTTTATCTATGATTAAATGCTCAGATAATGAAGAATAAGCTTCCTCTTTACATTTGTCATCATTTGTACATTCTACTACTACTTGGTTGTCTAAATCTTCTAAGTTCATGCTTAGTAAATCATCATATATTAAATCAGAATTTGTAGCATAAGCTTCTTCTTTGTAAATACCAACACTCTTTAGGTTTGCAATGTTTTTGTCAATACTGCCCAAAAGCATTGCATTAAAGCCCTCTGTGTTGTCTAAATCTTGAATGTAATTTTCAATTTCAAGCCAATCAGATTTCTTATGTTTTGTACTTGCTTCTGAAAGTTTTTTTATTGAACTTATTTCTAAAGTTGTAGTTGTTTTTGATGAACCTCCACCACATCCAGTAAGTCCAATAACTGCAGCTGTAATAAGCGATAATGTTGTTAATTTTTTCATAATAAATCCTTTATATTATTTTAAGTAGGCTAAAATTTTTAGCGATTCTTGTTTGTTGTTAAACGGATTATAGAAAAGTTGTGTTTGTTGAGTGTTTGATAGAAAACTCCTTTGCAACTGTTTCATTGAAAAGTATAGAAGAAGAGTGTAATGAAGTGTGAAAAAATGTTAAAGAAGTTTATACCCTTGACCATAAACATTGATAATAGAACCTTTTGAGAGTTTTTTTCTAAGGTTACTTACTTGGTTTTTTACTGAGTCAATTGAAATGTCACGTTCAAAAGAGTCTTCCCATACGTTTATCATAATCTCTTCATAACTTACGTTTTTTCCTTTTTTTAGAATAAAAAGTTCCATGAGCTTTAGCTCCTTTTCTAAAAGATTTAAAGGCTCTCCTTTGACTGTTAAAGTTTTTGTGCTTTTATTCCAAATGGTTGATTTATCTATATGTATAAATTCTGTTGGATTATCGGTTAGTTCAATTGCAAGTAGTTTTAGGGTCTCTTTAAACTTTTTAGGCGAAATTGGTTTAACTAAATATTTAGTAAGTTTTAGTTCTGTTGCTTGAAGTAGTTTATCTGTATCTGTAATACCTGTAAGCATGACAATTTTAACATTTTTGTCTGTTTGTCGAATCTTTTTTGCAATACTTATTCCATCAATAAAAGGAATATTAATATCGAGTAGAAGAACATTGGGAATATGCTTCTCATAAAGCCTTAATGCCTCTTTTCCTTCTGATGCCAAATAGACTATTTTAAAATAACTTTCTAAATATTCTCTAATATTTTCTTGGATTTCAGGTTCATCTTCAACATATAAAATAGAATGGTCTTTGAGTATAGAGAGCATGTAAATCCTTTCATTGTGTATATTGTTCCATAAAATAGTAACGAATGGTAAAAGTTCTAGACTATTTTGGTAGAGTTATTTGAAAACTGGCTCCAAATTTTTTGTTACTAACTGTTATATCACCTTGTAAACTACGTTCCATAATAACCTTTGCAATATGCAATCCAAGTCCTGTTCCAGAACTGCTTTTTTTTGTAGTAAAATAGGGTTCAAAAATATGTTGAATATGTTCATTAGAGATGCCATTAGCTGTATCATTTAGCTCAATAAAGAGTCTCTCTTTATTTTCATAAATTTTAATAAGAATCTCTTTTTTGAGAATCTCTTTCTCTTTTAATGCTTCTAATGCATTTTGTAAAACAATAATTAATACTTGTGAAAGTTCATTTTGATAACTATTTACCTCTAAATTATTAGTCGCTTCTATTTTAATTTTAATCTCTTTTAAATTGTTTTTCATAAGGGTAAGAATGTTGTATATGAGTTGTTTTACATTAAACTTACTTTTCTCTTTTTCTGGTGAGAATAGGTCTCTAAAATCTCCAATGGTTTGAGACATATGTTCTGTAATGTTAAAAATATTATCAACTTTATTGTCAATATAGTTACTATTATTGGGTTGAGTCTCGGTTACACGAGAAATATTCATGAGAATAGAATTAATGTGCATGAGAGGTTGTCTCCATTGATGTGCAATGGAGTCAATCATCATGCCCATATTTGCCATACGATTTTGGCAGAGTAACATTTGCTCTTGAGCCTTTTGTTTAGCTACTTCTTTCTCTACTCGTAAGGTCAATGTGGTGTTCAGCTCTTTTAGTTTTTGTGTCTGAGTTTGTACTTCTTTTTCTAGTCGGATATTATAGTTTAAAAGTCGTATTTTTTCTTTTTCTTTAACTTTTTCATACATATACATCATAAATGTAGTTATGAAAAAAGCTGCAAATAGAGTAATGAATTCGGCAATTGTATAGTGGTATTTTGAGAAGATAAGATATAAAATAAACATAAAGATAAGAAGAAACATTGTAATGCCACCTCTTTTGTTTAAAAAGAAAAAAATTAAAATTGGTGCTGAGATTACCCATAAAATATTTAAACTATTTTGTGGAACCAAAAAGAAAATAATACCTGTATATGTAAAAAAGAGTATAAAAAAGATTATGGAGTAGGGTTGATATAGGTTTTTATTTTTGCGTAAATGAAAAAAACCATAGATAGAAAAAAGTGAAAACATAAATTGACTAAGTGCAACAATATAGTTGTGTTCTAAAAATCGAAATATGGAGAAGAAAAATATACCAATTCCAAAGAAAAAAGAGAAGATAAGCATGGATTGAATTTGATATTTCAATACCCATTCATCTTCTTTAAATTTATCTTTTGAAGTAAAAAAGAGAGTTATATATTGAACTATATTATTTAACATAATTTAGTTTCTTATGACAAATTTTAAAACTTCTTTGGCTTTACTATTTCCATTAATTGCAAGTTGGGTAAGCATGTTTTTAGATTCTGTAATATTTTTACTACAACCTTTTCCTTTATATAAATTCCAAGCAACTATCATTTTTGCCTCTTCATCACCCCATGTAGCTGCTTTAAAGTAGTTTTTATGAGAAAGATTCATATTAATGTTATTAAATTTAGAAGTTTTATAATAATAGCCAAGTAAAAAGGCAGATTTACTATCTTTATTTTCACTAATTGACTCTTCTAAAAGCACTACGGCTTGCATATCATTTGTTGAATCATTATCATGTAGATAAGTCATTGCCATAAGAAATTTATGATTCATTGCTGCATACAGTACAACAACAGCGACAATAAGTAAAAGTATTTTTTTCATCATTAAAACCTATATTCTAAATTGGTGTGAATCCAACTACTTCGGTTTCCAAAAAAACCTAACTGGTCACTTTTTTGTGTAAGGGCTTGTAGTGTTGCATGCATTTTTTTATATTTATATCCAACTGTAAGCCCTAGCTCTTTACCTAAATATGAACCTGATCCAAAATTAAAGTTTGTTTGACCAAGATGCAATTTTGTATATATAGGTAGATGGTTATATATTAAATCTAAATAGCCATTTTGTGCATTTTTATTATTAAGAAAAGAGTTTAACCCAAAGGCATTAAACTCACTACCACCAAAAGCATAAATATTTTGTAGTTGACCTTCATAAACATGTATGAATCCTGTTTCTGCATAAAAATGTTTAACTTTCATTCCCATATGTAACTTGTAAGTTCTTTCATTTGCTTGGGTGGAAGATAGGAACTGCATATGCTCAATACCAGCTTTATAGGGTTTATTAATCAATCCTAAATAGAGTGAAGAACGATGTTTGTCATTTTCATTAAAATAACTAAGTTCAGAGTCAAACCACCCTTTTGAGTAGTTAAGTGTAAAACCTACGAGTCCGTTTAGTTTTGTATGTTGATAAAGTGTTGGTGCTAAGTAAGCGTAGTGTTTAAAGTAAAAACTTTTTAAGAAAAAATCTTCAAAAGTTGTTGCAATAAAAAGACCATCAAAACTTCCATTTAGAAGATTTAAACTCATGCCTTCTCTTCCAAGACTTAACATAGTCTGATTATTAGCATAATAATTTACAGAGAGTTTATGAATAAGTAAATCATAGTCATTTAATGTTGTAAAATAATTTAGAGTAGAACTCTTTTTTAAAATACCATTTCCTACTATTCCAGTTTCAATTTCTAAGTCACCATCTAAAAAATTTTCTTTATATTCTGCTTTAGCAAAAAGTGAAATAACTTGATCTTGAGATGTACCTTGTTTAAAAGAGCTATATTGACTTTGTAGAAAGTTTTCAGAAGCAAAAATTATGGAGGGAAATAGAAGTAAAAGTGTATTTTTTTTCATCTTTATATCCCTGCTGGATGATCATCTTTTGGATAATCCGTTGAGTTGTCTCTATCATCTATTGGATTTTCATCTTTATCCCACAAGCTTTTTCTATTACTTGAGCGTGTTTGTACTTTTATTTTCATCTCATTGTCCCAAAGTAAGACAACTCTTGAATATTCGCTCTGTTTTATGGCATCAAAAAGCTCTTCTGCTTGCTCTTGTGTAAGTGGTGTTGCCATTAACATAAGTGTTAATGATATTAATATATAAATTTTTCTCATGTCTACACTATACAAAATAAGTGTTTAACAAAAGTTTAATATGATTCTTGTTCCAATATTTAATTGACTTTCAATATCTATTTTAATATGATTTCGTTTACACATAGAGAGTACAGAGGCAAGACCTAAACCGTTACCTTGAATGGTATAATTTTCTCTATAGTTACGATTAAATACTTTTTTAGGGTTTAAGATACCCTTTCCTTTATCTTCAATAATAAGTTGCATAGGTAAGATTTGAATTTTTATTGAGTTCTCATGTCGATTATATTTAATTGCATTTGAGATGAGGTTTTGAACTATTCTTTTAAAATCAACAGGGTTAAGAGTTATAGATTGTTCCTGTAAGTGTAATTCAAAGTTTTGAGTTGGATATTGTATTTTAAAGCTTTCAATAATATCTATAATAGTTGATAAAATTTTAACTTTTTCAAAAATTACTTCATCTTTTTCATCTGCAAGAGCAAGTAAATCATGTTGCATGTCACTTAATTGCTGAGAAGAGGAGAGGATTCTATTTAATTTTTTAGGTTCATTTTTCTCTCTTTTTAAAAGTGATTTAGCATTAAGCATAATTGTTGCTATGGGCGTGTTGATGTCATGAACAATATTGGCAATAAAATTATCAATCATAATTGAAGCTTGACGTACAGGTTTAATGGAAAAGAGAGAGAGTCCTAAAGATATAGGTATAAAAATAAATAGAACTAAAAAAAAAGCATATAAAATATCTTTATGGATAATATTGAGATTAATTTTAATACTTTTTTCTTCACTACATTCGTCCATCTCTAAACGCATACACTCTATATAGTTCATTTTAGAGCTTATTTCAAGCTCTTTAGTTAATCGACTACTCTCTTGAAAATAATAGAGTGTAGACAATAGTAAAAACATAAGCATAAAAGCACCAAAGAATAGAGCAAAAAAACGAATAAGAGCAGTTTTTTCATAGCGTTTCAAAAATATATCCTTGCCCACGTATATTTCTCAAATATTCATCTCCAATAGCAGATTTTATCTTCTTTATATAACCTCTAAAAGTAGAATCTGTAATAAATTCACCTTCATAAACGTCATTTAAAATTTGTTCTTTTGAAATAATTTGACTTTTATGTTCTAAAAAATATTCTAAAATCTGAGCATCTTTTTGATTGAGAGTTATTTTGATATTTTTGTTAATTACTTCATAGCTCTCTGGTAAATAACTAACCATTTTTGAAATTTTATAACTTTTTTGTTTTTTTAAAAATCGAAACATACGAGCAATAAGCTCATCAATATCAAAAGGTTTTTTAAGGTAGTCAGAAGCTCCAACATTGAATCCTGCAATTACATCTTGCGTTTTATTTTTTGAGGTAAGAAAAATAGTTGCTGTATCGTCTCCAGCATCACGTAAAGCTTCTAAGAGTTCAAATCCATTCATACCAATAACATTAACATCAAAAAGATACAAATCATATTTTTCTTTATATGTTAATTCAATGACTATGTCTGATTTATCTGTAGAAGTTACAATAAACCCTTCTTCTTCTAGCTCTTCCTCTATGGTATCTCTAAGGTTTAAGTCATCTTCTAATAGAAGAATTTTATACATTTGAAATCCTTATAGTTTACTAACAATAGCAATGGCAATAGCAAAACCACCATCATGAGCAATTGAGAGAGAAGAGCTTTTCATTTGGTGATGCTCTTTTGCTTTATGACTTAGTTTAAAATGAGGGGCTCCTTTTTCATCTTTGTACAGAGTAATATCATGAAAAGCAAGTTCTGCACCAATACCACAACCAAGTGCTTTTGAAATGGCTTCTTTTGCAGCCCAGTAACCAGCAATACTTTCAGGTTTTCTAGAAAGTTTTAATTCTTCTTCATTTAAAAATTTACTTAAAAATTTTTCTCCATGTTTTTTAAACAATGCTTCTATTCTACTGACTACAGTAATGTCTGTTCCAATTTTCATAAAGTTAGTTTAGCAGATTTTTAGATAAAATAAAAATAAATAATATATAAAAAGAATTAAATGGAAACTCTATTCGGATTTATTGGCTCACCTTTTGTTAACTTTATGAAAAAAATGGAAGGCTTTGGTGCTTTTATAATTTTTCAACTTAAGCTTTTTCCTCTTATGTTTAAACGTCCATTGAGAGTAAAACAGATATTTGAACAGACAGAAGTAGTTGGTGTGGGTACTTTTGGTGTCATCTTTTTAACAGCACTTTTTTTAGGACTCATTGAAGCAGTACAACTCTACCAAGGTTTTTCAAAATTTGGGGCAGAGAGCTTTATGGGATATACCATTTTTATCTCTATTTCCAGAGAACTCGCACCACTTTTAGCTGGACTTATGGTGACGGCACAAGCCATCTCGTCTATGTCAGCAGAATTGGGAACCATGAGAGTTACAGAGCAAATAGATGCCATTGAGACTTTAGCTGTAGATTCTAAAAAGTATTTAATTATTCCTAGAATTATTGCTACAACTATTGCTGTTCCTCTTTTAGTTGTAGCATTTGATTTCATCTCTAATTTCTCAGCATTTTTAATGGCATGGTTTGCATTAGATATGAATCCTATTGTATATCAAGATAGTATAAAACAGTTATTACATTTTTCAGATATTGGTACAGGTGTGCTAAAAGGTCTGTTTTATGGTTACCTCATTGGAGCTATTGGGGCTTATGTAGGGTACCACACTAGTGGAGGAGCAAAGGGAGTTGGTGTTGCTACAACAAGAGCTGTTGTTTTAGCTTCTGTAACCATTTTTATTGCCGATTTATTTATCTCAATTATCTTCTTAGCATTAGATTGGTAATTAATAATGGATTTTAACAAATAATTATAACATATAATAATGAGTATTAATTAATATTTTCTTCTATAAAAATTGTAAAAAAATATTTAAGTTTTAAATAAGAATACAGTTTTTTTTGCTAATATATAAATATAAAAATTTATTCAGGAAAATAAAATGAAAAAAATACAATTATCATTAATTACACTATTTGCATGTACAAACTTTGCAATGGCAGGGGGAGATATTTTAGAAGTAACTCCATATGAAATCGAAGATATTCAAACAGCAGAAATTTTTACACCAGTTGAAGAGGTTATTGTTCAAGAACCAATTAGAGTTCAACCACCCGTTAAAGTTCAACCACCTATAGTAGTTCAGACACCTATTCCAGTACAACCAGTTGTGGTAGCAACACCTACAGTTTCTCCTATATATGTAGGAATAGGATTAGCAGCAGCTAGATATGAATCAAACTGTAATTGTGGTACCAAAAGTGGTGTTGATAAGACAGCTGGGATTGCAGGAAGAGTAGGGTACGATTTTAATAAATATATGGGAATTGAAGCAAGAGCTATGTATACACCTATAAAAGAGAATGGTGGTAAGATTAAACATATTGGAGCATTTGTTAAACCAATGTATCCAGTTTCAAAAGATTTAACAGTATATGGACTTGTAGGTCTTGCAAAGACAACAACAGAGGGTGAGCTTCAACATACAGATGTAAATGGATTGGCATTTGGTGCAGGGGTAGAGTATGACCTTTCAGCTGATAAAAAGAAAGATGCTAAATATGATAGAAAATTTGACGGTATTGCCGACCAAGAAAAAGGGTTTGGTGTATTTGCTGACTATGAAAGACTTTATTATAAAAGTGGTTCACCAGATTTAGATGCAGTAAGTGTTGGTCTAACTTACGATTTCTAATTACTTCTAAGTAGAGACAAAGTCTCTACTTATTTACGAGCATAACTCATTTTAGTTACGCGTCTTCCCCACTTAAAATGTTTACTATAGTAATTTGAATTTAAATTACTAATAATTACTTTATCCTTAGATGAACTTGCATGAATAAATTCGCCACTCCCTAAATAAATTCCTACGTGAGAAACTTTTGAAGATTTTTTAGAATCAAAAAAGATTAAATCGCCCTTTTGTAGTTGTGTTGCTCTTATGAACTCACCAACAGTTGCTTGATCTCTTGATATTCTAGGTAAATTAATACCTTGTCTTGAAAAGACAAATTTTGTAAAACCTGAACAGTCATATTGGTAAGGACCATTTGCTCCATATTGATAATCAGCTCCAAGTAGTGACTTTGCAACATTTTCAATATTTTTACCAATAGAAGGTTTTGGTGCTTTGTAGTTTACCATAGCTTTAGCATATGATTTTGGTGTATATATATTATATTGATGCTTATGTTTTTGGATGGGATGCTTTGGTATATTAATAGTAATATGACTATTCTTAAAATTTCTAATTTCATTTTGTTTGACTGTATTGTAAGGATGATAGCTATATGTACTATGGTAGGTACCATCTGCATTTTTAGGGGCACATCCACTACTTAAAAGAGTAAGGCTTAATAATGTGATGCTTGTTAATATATTTTTTTGAGTTCTTTTCATCATAAAATCCAATATGTTATTTTCTAATAATTTTTATTTTTTAATTATAATATGTATATAGTTAGATTAATATTAAATTAATAAATAATTTATAATATTTTTAAACTAATTTATTTCTGTTATATAAATATGCTGTGATAAAAAGATAGATTTTTTGAAAAAAAAGAGAATAGTGTCGGTTTCCCGACAACTATTTAAAGAAGAGAAGAGGGGGAATTTACATTCCCATCATACCACCCATACCGTCACCCATTGAAGGTGAAGGAATGTCTAACTCTGGTTCTTTAACATCTGAAATGGTAGCTTCAGTTGTAAGAAGTAGAGATGAGACAGAAGTTGCATTAAGTAGAGCAACACGAGAAACTTTAAGTGGATCAATAATTCCAGCTTCAAGCATATCAACATACTCACCGTTTGCAGCATTGAAACCTAAGTTTTGGTCGTCTGAATCCATTACTTTGTTTACAACAACACCAGCGTCGTAACCAGCATTAATGGCAATCTGTTTCATTGGTGCTTGAATAGCACGTAAAATGATCTCTGAACCAATAAGTTGGTCATCTACAAGATCCAGGTTTACTTTTGCAGCAGCTTTGATTAACGCAGCACCACCACCAATAACAATTCCTTCATCAACAGCAGCTTTAGTTGCAGAAAGAGCATCGTCAACACGATCTTTTTTCTCTTTCATTTCTGTCTCAGTTGCAGC
>Ga0256826_1001977_pt1 | contig 12663 bp, 10 predicted proteins | sample CV79metaG_FD_185975 | JGI IMG/M metagenome (GOLD analysis project Ga0256826, IMG submission 185975) | Hydrothermal vent microbial communities from East Pacific Rise, Pacific Ocean - CV79 | ecosystem: Environmental > Aquatic > Marine > Hydrothermal vents | place: Pacific Ocean: East Pacific Rise...
TATTTAAAGACACATGTAGAATCAATTGGAATTCTCCTTTAAAAACTATTCACAACCATATTAGAGGGCTAAGTCCATACCCAACAGCGTGGAGCAAATTTAACAATAAGACTCTAAAGATATTCCAAGGAGAAAAAATAATAGAGTCCCATTCGCTAACTACAGGAAGTATAATTAGTGATAAAAAAACATATTTGAGAATTGTTACTAAAGACGGATTTTATCAGATAAATGAATTACAATTAGAAGGTAAGAAACGAATGGGTATTAAAGATTTTTTAAGAGGTTTTCAGAACACAGAACTGCCAGTTAATATAGACTAATTATTATTTCTGCTTGGCAAAATTGTCTTCCTTTAATTGCTGAATTCTACGTTTTACGGCTTCATAACTTCTAGATTCAACAAATTTAGGCATTTTACTATAACGAATATAATATTCTAAAGCTAAGGATTTTTTATTACCCTCATCGTATTTATAAGCAAGATCATATAAAATAAAATAGGCATTAGAATTTTCGAAAAGACCATCAAGAGCTTTATCTATTTCTTTCTTATTATTGATACTGTAATTTACATTTACAAGTTGCTGGTATATCGACGCTTTAAGAAATTTATCTGGCTCAATTAACTTTAATGATTTTTCAAAATAGAATCTCGATTTCTCAAATTGTTTTAAATCGTAATAAGTAAAACCCAAAGCTTTTGCGCATTTGTGATCTGTTGAATCTTCTCTCCAAATAGATTTTAGTACCTTTAAAGCATTATCGGGCTGTCTCATTTGTTGATAACAAACCCCTATTTTGTATCTATGAATACGTTTGGCCTGATGCGCCCCCTCTAACCGTTGAAAATCTTTGATGGCTCTAAAATAATAATGTTTTCGGTAATAAATATTAGCACGTTCTTCATAAGCCGTAATATTTTCTGGCTCATAATTAATTGCTTTATCAATATATTTAATTGCTGAATCACTCTCTAAATGAGCTGAATAAATCTTAGCCATCCATCGCAAAGCATCAACATAAGTTGAATCTAATTCTATAGTTTTATACAAAGCTACTAAAGACTTATCGTAATTTTTAAGTTTTGCTAAATAATAAGCCCTCTTATAATTCACTATTATACTTGAGCTATCAATTAAATATAATTGATTAGCCATTTTTAATGCCAATTTAAAATCTTTTCGATACTTATAAATTCGCTCAGCTAAATTTAAATATTTAGTATTCGTCGAATCCGTTAATAACAATTGCTCAATAACCTTCTGAGCTTGATAAGAGCGCCCATATTTTAATAATATTTCCGATTTCAGAAACGCAAGTTCTTTACTATTCTTGTAAATTGCATCATATTTCTCTATTATAGAAATTGCTTTTCTATAATCTCCAAGCACTTTATACGACAAACAAAGATACTTAACATCTATTAATGTTAAATTGGTCGACACAGAGTTTTTCTCCGCAAAGAATATAGCTTTTTGGTATTCTGAACTAACAAAATAATACTTAACACTATCTACCTGACTATAAATAGAGGTGTAAAAAAGCATTAAAAATAAGAATCCTAAATATTTCATTTAAGAACAATTAAATATAGAGATAAAACAAGACTTAATAAGAACGAGAAACAATTGAGTCGTTCTCGTATTTTGTAATAAAAGCATCAGGGAAAACATCTAAAAAAGCTTTTCGAAGTTCATTCATTTCTTTAAATGAGTGACTTGCCCCTACTGAATATTTATAGAATCCATTAACATAATGTTCGTCTATATTCTTTAGATTCCGAAGTTCTTCGGAATTAAAATTTATTCTTTTCTTGGCCGATTTTAATTGCAAATGATAACTAAGATCTCCATTATCCTCTGTCTTCTTTTTATTCTTTTTCTTTTTAGACTCCTTATTTGGCTTCTTCTCATCAACAACAATAGTTTTTCCAAAATCGAACAAAGAGTAGTGTATGTATCGCTTAGGATTCTCTTTTATATCGATTAATAATTTATCTAAACTAAGACTTGCTTCTTCTAAATTTTGATATAATGTATCGTTATTTATTAACTGACCAATAGTACCTTCTCCTCTATTAATCTTACTCATAATACTATCTGTCATAGCCAAAGTATTATTTGCGTTATTAATGGTAGAAAGTAACTCCGATTTAGCCAAGGAGTCTGAAACAGAGGCTAAATTAGTTAAAATAAAAGTTATTTGTTCGTTATTGTTCTTTAGATTGGCCGTTATCGATTCTACATTTATAAAAATTTGATCTAATCGCCCTCTACCATTAGTTAATATACTATCTAACTCGGTAGAAGTATGCTCTAAAGTTTTAAACGTTCGGTTCAATCTTTTTAAGGTACTTTGTATATTATCGGTATTTGTTTTGTTAAATAAATTCTTTATTACTTTAACAGCATCATCAATACTAACCATTAAATCTTCTGCTTTTCTCTTTAAAGGCATCATTTGAGCACTAACCTGCTCTTTTAAATCATCTTCTATTTTAGAAATCAAGGTATCTCCTATCGAAAGCGATTTTAATCCATTTCCAACAGTTATATCAACCCCCTTACTCCCCATTAAATCTAAGGAAGTAATCATAGCTACAGTAGAATCGTTAAAAGTAACATCGTGAGTAATATTTAAACTTACCAAAATAGATTTTGTACTGTCTTTAGCTAATTCAATTTTTCTAACTTGACCAATTTTAAACCCATTAATAAGTACAGGATTACTAACCGCCAAACCACTTACTCTAGCATACGAAACATAATAAATTTTCTCAGGAACAAAATAATTATTTCCTTTTAAATAATTTAAGCCTACTACTAAAAAAGAAATAGAAACTACAATTATGAATCCTATTAATATTATTCTGGATTTTTTCAATTAATTAATTTTTATAAACAAAGATAACAAATGAAAATGAAGACACAAATAATTTCGTATAATCGAAAATTACTTCAAAAGTTTTTTTGCCTCTGACACCGATATTTTCTCTTCATTTTTAAAAGCAACAACAAAAGCATCAGGATACTTCTCTCTCACTTTCTTTTGAATATTTTTTATCTCTTTAATACTTTTTGCAGAACCATACGTATACTTATACAAGTCTCCTATTTTATATTCCTCCACGGAATCTAAGCCTTTAAAGTTTTTTGACTTTAGAGGAATTGGTCTAACAGAACTCATAAATTGAACTTTAAACCGAACAACATCCTTTTTTATTGTTTTTTCAGGAATTACTTCTTTTTCATCAATTGGTTTTAATGGACCATCTAATTCAATCTTATATTGCTTAAAGGCTCTATATATAGCACTTGCCATATAATCGCGACCTTGTTCTGTAGATAAATACTTCCCTTCTTCAGGATTGGTTACAAAACCTAATTCTATTAAAATACTAGGCGATTTATTGGTCCATAACACCCAAAAAGGAGCTTGTTTAACCCCTCTATCTTTTCTACCTACCCTATTTTTAAATTGACTTTGCACTAATTGAGCTAATCGTAGACTTTGTTTTAAATGGGAATTCTGAAATAAAGTTAAAGCAATATACGATTCTGCTGAATTGGGTTTAAAATCGCCATACTGCTCCTGATAATTTTCTTCTTTTAAAATAACTGCATTTTCACGTTTTACAACGCCAAAGTTTTTCGATTCCTTATCCAAACCCATCACAAAGGTTTCTGTTCCACTAGGATTCGGACTTACCACACCATTGGCATGTATCGAAATAAATAAGTCAGCATTATTTTCATTCGCAATTTTTGCTCTATTCCTTAACTCAACAAACACATCGGTACTACGTGTATAAATAACTTTTACTCCTGGAATATACTCTTCAATATAATGCCCTACTTTTAATCCAACATCGAGAACAAGATCTTTCTCGTAACCATATTTCCCAATCGTTCCCGAATCTTTACCTCCATGACCAGGGTCTATAACAACAGTTCTAATTGTAGGATTATTTTGTGCCCAAACTGGTGTTTGAAAAAAGAAAAGTATTAAGATATAAAAAATCGTAATTTTAGCAGTGTACATTTATTTTGTATTTATCTATAAATCAAACAATCAAAGCTCTTGTAATTTCTTAACACTTTTTTCAAAACATCAAGAAAATTATATTTATTAGCTTGTCTTTTTTATCTATTTTTGTTTTTACAATTATTACATACAAATGTATTATAATTGTGATACAATTTAATACTGCTCATCGTCTTTTTAAAAGCAGTTTTAAACAAAAAGATTAACAAAACAAAAACGGTTAAAATATATAAATAGAATTTATTTTTGAATTATTCAATTAACATATCAAATCTACTATTCAGATATAAACTACCTAAAATTACAAACAGATATAGTCTGTTTTTCTTTTTGTTAATAGCACTTGTAAGCAAAGACTATGCCCAATCGTCTATAGATAGCAGTGCAAGCTCTCCAGACACGTTAAAAATAGAGAATTATATTTACACAGATCCCAATACAGGTAAAGTTGTTAATGATAGTTCCTTAAGTCAACCTGCAGTTTCCAAACCCATTTCGTCGTCTCAAAGCAAAAGTGCCTTAGATTCTCCCTTCGATTACCTTGCAAGTGATTCAACCGAAATGCTTTTAAGAGATCAAAAGATTCGTTTGTATAAAAACGCACAAATCAAATACGAAACAATAGAACTCAAAGCAGAAAATATTATTCTCGATATGCAAACCAAAATTATTGTAGCATACGGAAACAAAGACTCTAATGGAACTATTATTGGAAAACCTATATTTAAAGATAGCGGTGAAGAATTCGAAGCCGATACAATCGTTTATAATTTTAACACAAAGAAAGGCTTAATCAAAGGCGTATTTACTAAAGAAGGCGAAGGTTTTTTACATAGCGAACGTAATAAGAAACTCCCTAATAATGAGATTTGTATAAAAAACGGGAAATACACAACCTGCGACCACGCTCACCCACATTTTTACCTCGCCTTAACCAAAGCTAAAGTAATTCCTAACGACAAAATTGTTTCTGGCCCCGCATATCTAGTTATAGAAGATGTTGTTTTACCTATTGGGATTCCTTTTGGATTCTTCCCTAACACTAAAGGAGGAGCTTCTGGAGTAATTATTCCCAGCTACGGAAACGACCAAAGCCGAGGGTTCTTTTTAAGAGATGGGGGATATTATTTTTACATCAACGATTATGTTGATTCTAGAATTTTGGGAGATATATATTCTAGAGGTTCTTGGGGTATTTCTAACCAAACAAGATACAAAGTAAAATACAAATTCGACGGAAATCTTTACGGAAAGTATTCTACATATATCAGAAATGCCGACGAACCAACCGAATCGGAAGAGGTTACTTACAATATTAAATGGAGACACAAACAAGATTCAAAAAACAACCCTTATTCTAGCTTATCGGCCGATGTAAATTTTGGATCTTCTAAATTTAAACAATATAATAATACAGCCGAAAACGAACGCTTAAGTACGAGTCAGAATTCGAGTGTTGCTTACACCCGTAAATTCGCAAATTCACCCTTCAACCTTTCTATTAACGCTCGTCAATCACAAAAAACAAATCTTTCGGGAAGCACCGATGTAGGAACAATGGATATTACTTTACCATCCATAAATTTATCGATGAGTAGAATTTATCCTTTAAAAGGGATAAAAAAAGTGGGCAGCGACACATGGTATGAAAAAATTGGAATTAGCTATACGTCTAATTTTAAAAACTCTGTTACCGCTCTAGACGAAGATACTTTATGGAGTAATTATACCTTAACTCAATTTAAGAATGGAATTCAACATAAAATTCCAATTAGCACTAATTTTAAGGTTCTAAAATATATTAATGTTACCCCTTCGTTAAATCTTACAGAACGTTGGTATTTTAAATCTTTGCATCGAACATACAATTCTGATTCGGCTAGAATAGAAATTGACACTTTAGATGGCTTTTCTAGAGCTGGTGACTTTATGGTTTCCGTTCCCTTTACGGCAAAGCTCTATGGAATGTATCAAATTAAAGGGAAAGACCCTATCGTAAAAGCGTTTAGACACGTAGCAACCCCCACCGTTAGTTTTTCGTGGCGTCCCGATTTTTCTAACGAGCAATGGGGATATTATGAGCATATATACGACGGAGACAGTTTAATAGGAACCTACTCTAGATTTCAGGGAACAGGAGACTCTTGGACTGGAATTTATGGCTCACCTCCTAAAGGGAGATTTGGAATGGTTAATTTCAACTTAAACAATAATTTAGAGATGAAAGTTCGCAACAGAAAAGACACTATAAAAGGCTCTAAAATTATTAAACTTCTCGACCGCTTAAGTTTTAGAACAGGATATAATTTGGCTGTAGATTCAATGAATTGGTCTGATTTATCAATTTCGGCAGGAACACAAATTGGTAAAATCCTTAACTTAGATTTAAGTGTTAATTTCAATCCTTACGATTTTAATCCAGAAACAGGTAAAGATATTAACCAATTGCTTTGGACTGAGGGTAATATTGGACGAATGACAAAAGCAAATTTATCTACAGGAATTAGATTTTCATCGGAAGGACTAAAACACGAAAGAAAAAAACCTAATATTACCGAAGGTGAAAAAGAAACACTCCGAAATTATGGCATTAGTGATCAAATGATGGAAATGGGATACGCCGATTTCTCGCTCCCTTGGACATTGAATGTTAGATATTCTATAAATTATTCTCAGTCCTTTAATAATACGAGTGCGGTTTTCGAAGACAATGTAACTCAAACCATGAACTTTGACGGTTCTATTAACATTACCGACAATTGGAAAGGCCGTTTCCGCTCAGGTTGGGATTTTCAAAGAGAAGAAGTTTCGTATACCTCGATTACTCTATTAAGAGACTTACATTGCTGGCAAATGAGTTTTAATTGGGTTCCCTTTGGTAAATATCAATCTTATTATTTCAGAATTAATGTTAAATCGGCTATGTTGCAAGACTTAAAATACGAACAACGCAGATCGTGGTTAGAAGATTTATAGAAAATTAGAATTAATAATTTTACCTACATGAATTTATATTCTAAAATAAAAGCCAAATTATCAGAATTAAAAGAAGCAGATGCTTTTCGTTTTCTTAAACAAAAACAAGAAAACGATTCTTCGTCTATCAATCTTGCAACAAACGATTATCTTGCAATAGCTCAAAATCAGGAATTTTTAAACGAGTTTCACAAACAACAAACAAACCTTCCATTAACAGCCTCATCATCTAGACTGCTAAGTGGAAACCATAAATATTATACAGAATTAGAGCAAAAACTATCTCTACTTTACAATTCCGAATCAGCTTTGTTTTTTAACTCAGGCTACCATCTAAACATTGGTGTGCTACCAAGTATTACTAAAAAAAACGATTTAATTCTTGCCGATAAACTTGTCCACGCAAGCTTAATAGAAGCCATTAAATTATCATCAGCAAAAACAATAAGATATAAACATTTAGATTACAAGCAACTAGAGCTGCTTCTATCGAAATACAAAAACGATTACGAAAATATCTTTATTGTTAGCGAATCTATTTTTAGTATGGATGGTGATAAAGTTGATTTACAAAAGCTAGTTCAACTTAAACAAAAATACAATGCGTATTTATACCTAGACGAAGCTCATGCTGTTGGAGTCTGCGGGACTAAAGGATTAGGAATTTCGGAACAAGAGAATTTAATTTCTAAAATCGATTTTATTGTAGGAACCATGGGGAAAGCTCTCTCTTCTATTGGTGCATATTTAATATGTACCAACGACATAAAATCTTACCTTATTAACAATTGCAGATCTTTAATATATACAACAGCCCTTCCTCCTATCAATATAGCTTGGAGCTCGTTTGTTCTAGACAAAAGTATTACTCTCGAAAAAGAAAGAATCACACTTAATAATATTTCTAAAACATTAAAAACAAAACTTCATAAAGCAGGAATTAAGATAGTTGGAGACTCTCACATATTAGCAATTATTGTAGGCGGCAATCTAGAATGCCTAAATTTAGCTAAAAGATTATCAGAAAATGGAATTACAGTACAAGCCATTAGACCCCCAACAGTACCTTTAGGAACATCTCGAATCAGAATATCATTACACAGTAATTTAAGCCAATCTGAAATTGAAAAAATTGTAACTATTATTACAAAATATGCAAACTAAGTTTCTAAATAAAAATAACAACGAAAAGCTTATTCTATTTTTTAATGGATGGGGAATGAATATGTCTATACTTGAGCATATAAATTCTGAAAATTACGATGTGCTTACTTTTTACAATTACGACAAGCAATTCAATATAAATATTGACGTCTTAGAAAATTATAAAGAAATATACTTAGTAGCTTGGTCTATGGGCGTTTGGGCTGCAGCCGTTTCTTTACAAGGCACAGATATTAAAATAACAAAATCTATTGCTATTAACGGTACACTTAGACCTATTGATAATAATTTTGGAATCCCCATTTCTATTTTCGAAGGTACTATCAATAATTTCTCTGAAAGAAATAAATTAAAGTTTGATAGACGTATGTTAGGCTCTAAAGAGAACTTTGACTGGTACAAAAGTCTCAAAAACAAAAGAGAAAATAAAGAACAATTAGACGAACTAAAATTAATTCATAAAAATGCTATTAACACAAGTATAGATTTTACTTTTGACAAAATTATTATAGGGAAACAAGATTTAATTTTCCCTAGTAATAATCAAATCAATTTTTGGAAAGATAAAGGAGAAAGTATATTAATAGAGTGTCCACATTTCCCCTTTCTTAAATATAATTCGTGGTCAGATATTATTCAATAAATGGATAAAGAGCTTATAGCATATAAATTTTCGAAAAGCTTAGCAAGCTACAATCAAGAAGCCTTTGCACAAAAAAAAATTGCAAAACGACTTTTCGATTTATTACAAACAAACTGCGCATCGAGTTTCGATTCTATTTTCGAATTTGGAACAGGAACAGGTCTGTTTACGTCGATGCTTGTAGCCAATATATCTTATCAAAAACTTTTACTAAACGATTTATCTTTAAGTTTTAAAGATTTCTTATTTAAACAATTTTCCGTTTCGGAAAGATCTAAAATGAGTTTTTTTGAAGGAGATATTGAACAAATTGAAATTAAAAAACATCAAGATCTTATTGTTAGTAGCTCCACAGAACAATGGATAGAAAATAAAGAATTATTTTATCATAAAATATATAAGGCTCTCAAAAAAGATGGCTATTTCGTATTCAGTACTTTTGGAACAGAAAATTTAAAACAAGTAAGAAAAGCATCGGGACGAAGTTTAAATTATCTAAGTATTGAGAAAAACAAAGAATTACTCTCGAAATACTTTGATATTATTTCTATTGAAGAAGAAAAAATAGACTTGGAATTTAAATCGGGTTTAGATATACTTACACACATAAAAAAGACTGGTGTAAATGCTATATCTAGAGAAAACTGGAATAAAAAATCAGTCTTTAATATTATTAAAGAGATAGAAAAAACATGTAAGCAAGGCAAATATTACACAATTACCTATCACCCAATATATTTTGTACTTAAAAAGAAAAACTAGTAAGAATAATATTAATAATAAATTATAATGAAAACTATAATCTCACCATCGCTATTATCCGCTAATTTTAATGAACTATCGAAAGATATCGAAATGATTAACCAGTCCGATGCAGATTGGTTCCATTTAGATGTTATGGACGGCGTATTTGTTCCTAATATTTCCTTTGGCTTTCCTATTATCTCACATATCAAAAAGCTTGCAAAAAAGCCATTAGATGTTCACCTAATGATAGTTAATCCCGACAAATACATTTCGGAGTTTAAAAAAGTTGGAGCCGATTATTTAGTAGTTCATTACGAAGCCTGTTCTCATTTACACAGAACTATTCAATCTATAAAAGCAGAAGGGATGAAAGCCGGTGTTTCTTTAAACCCACATACTTCCGTTAGCTTATTAGAAGATATTATTGGCGATTTAGATTTAGTGCTATTAATGTCTGTTAACCCTGGATTTGGAGGACAGAAATTTATAGAAAATACCTATTCGAAAATAGAAAAACTTAAAGCAATGGCTATTAAGAAAAATCCAAATCTTATAATTGAAATTGACGGAGGAGTGGATAATACCAACGCAAAAAAACTAATAGAAAAAGGAGCCAATGCGCTTGTTGCAGGTAGTTATGTTTTTAAATCGGAGAACCCTAGCAATACCATTACAAAACTAAAAAAATTAGAATTCTAATACTAAATTTAAAAACTATGAAGAAAATACTTTATTTAATAATTATTGCTTTTGCTGTTATTTCTTGCAATTCAGGAAATTCTCTTTCTGATTACCATGAATTTTCTGATCTTTTATGGCATAAAACAGAAAAACCTAAATTTGAATTTAACATCAAAAAAGAAGGTCATTACAGTATTAATATCGATTTAAGATTAATTTACGGTTATACTTTCCGTAATATTAAAATAAATATGAATGCTTCTAAAGATGCAACAAATAAGAAAGTTATCCCAATTAACTTTAAGGTAAGAAACGAAGACGATAGTTTTAAAGGTGAAATAATGGGTGACTTTATTGATCTTCATGAAACAATTATAACAGATACAATTTTACCTGCAGGTAAATATACTTTTGAACTTGATCAGACAATGGACAACAAAACCTTACCTTTTGTTATGGAAGTAGGTGTTGTTTTAAACGAAAAGACTACTGAAAATTAAATAGTACGATAATCTGCAAAATATAACCTTTGGTATTTTAATAAAACAAATTTAAAATGCCGAAGGTTTTTGCTATAAAAAGTAAAATAATTACAAATAAAAAATAGTGAATAAATTTTGTACCCCAAGAAATAGCTAGACGCGAAGCTAGTAATCCCCCCAAAACATTACCAATAGAAGAAATTAATGCTATTCCATAATATACATGATCGTTATACATATACACAAGTAAAGCAAAAGGGCTATATAACAGAACGATAAAAACTTTCAAAGCATTGGCTCTAAGCAAATCGTAACCCGATATTAAAACCAAAGCTCCTAATAAGAATATCCCCACTCCAATATGGATAAATCCTCCATAAACACCAATAAAAAAATAAATAATAAACTGCCAAAAGTAATGGATTTCTGTTTTCTTCCCCTCACTATTAGCAATCCACTTCTGAGGATTAAATAATAAAAAAGCTAACATAAGTAGCATTACGGCACCCACAAAATAATTAAATACATCTTTTTGAATATTTACAGCAATTTGAGCACCCGCGATTGACCCCAATACAGTTGGCAAACCCAAAAGAAGGCCTTTCTTAATATCTAAAACAGAACCTTTTTTAAACGTTAAAGAAGCTGCCAAAGTTTGCATAATAACACCTACACGAATAGTTCCGTTTGCGTAACTTGCTGGTAAACCCAAAGCCATAAAAACCGAATAAGAAATAATTGTCCCGCTCCCTGCTAAGGTATTTATAAAGCCCACAAGAAAACCTGCAACAATCAGTATCCCAATTATTAAAGGAGAATAAACATCATATTTTAGAAGCTCGTCTATTAGCATGATGCGAAAGTAAATATTAATGTTGGAATGCTTTAAATAGCTTACATTTTTTTTATATATTTACTAATTAAATAATAAGGCAACCATTTTAATGCTTTTCACGTCTATTTGAATAGGTATTAAAATTTAAAATACTAATATTAATAAGTAAAACACAACCATGAAAAAGATTCTACTTTTTTTACTAACTATCTCCTATTTAGGTCTATTTGCTCAAACCAACCACGAAGAAGAGCACCATTGTGGAATGCCAATTGCTTACCAACTTTTAGAACAAGAAGGAAAATTACAAGCTCAATTAGAATGGTATCAAAATGCTATTCGTGATTTCCAAGTCCATAGATCTGAATTATTAAACCGCTCAACCAATGAAGTTTATCAAGTTCCTTGTGTCGTTCATATTATTTGGGACAATGCAAATGGAACTAATGTAACAGATGCGCAAGTTGATATTATGATGGATAATCTAAATAAAGATTATGCTAGATTAAATGCAGATGCGACTCAAACTCGAGCTCTTTTTGAACCTGACGCATCATCGGTAGACATTCAATTTTGTTTAGCAAAAACAGATCCTAATGGAAATATAACAACAGGTATTACAAGAACAGAAACAACTCATGGTCAATTTGATCCTGATGCAGGAACTGCCGAAGATATTAAATCTACAGTAGATGGAGGCGAAGACTCATGGGATACCGAGAAATATTTAAATATTTGGATTGGTGATTTAACAGCTGGATCAGGAATGGGAACAGTTGGATATTCTACAATGCCTGGCTCACACGGTTCTCCAAACGATGGATTTATAATGGATTGCGTTGCCGTTGCTGCTGAAAATTTAGACAGAACACCAACTCATGAAATTGGTCATTATTTTGGACTTAATCACCCATGGACAGATCAACCTGACGATAACCCAGACTGTAATTTTGATGATGGATTTACAGATACCCCAAACTGTGCAGACAAACACCTTGGCATGGATTGTAACCCTAGTCCTGAACCAAATTCTTGTGATGAAGGAGCCGGTGATGTTATTGATCAATTTGAAAATTTCATGGGGTATT